>ERZ1032924.86-NODE-86-length-12885-cov-5.349337_pt1 | contig 12885 bp, 12 predicted proteins | sample MGYA00516956_ERZ1032924 | MGnify/ENA primary metagenome ERZ1032924 (study PRJEB33719, sample SAMN04262513) | wastewater metagenome | biome: rural village; feature: composting latrine chamber; material: composting feces with ash | place: El Salvador | collected... | reverse complement strand
CCCTGGTTATTTTTTATGGGGTCTAACTCTGGGGAGTTCGACTGGTTTTTTCGGACTTCCACCAAATCTTTCTGGGGGGCGGCCCCGCTGGGTTTTGGCCCGGGGGGGGGGCGTAAACCCCCCCCGCGGACCGTCATTCTGTGAAGCGTCGGCCGCCTCAGCTCTCGAGCTCGATGTCGATGCCCAGCGAGCGGATCTCCTTCACCAGCACGTTGAAGGACTCCGGCATGCCCGCCTGCATGGTGTGGTCGCCATCCACGATGTTCTTGTACATCTTGGTGCGGCCCTCCACGTCGTCGGACTTGACGGTGAGCATCTCCTGGAGGGTGTAGGCGGCGCCATACGCCTCCAGGGCCCATACTTCCATCTCACCGAAGCGCTGACCACCGAACTGCGCCTTGCCGCCCAGCGGCTGCTGGGTGACCAGGGAGTAGGAGCCGGTGGAACGGGCGTGCATCTTGTCATCCACCAGGTGGTTGAGCTTGAGCATGTACATGTAGCCGACGGTCACCGGACGGTCGAAGGCATCGCCGGTACGGCCGTCATAGAGGGTCATCTGGCCGGAGTCCGGCAAGTCGGCGAGACGCAGCAGATGCTTGATCTCGCTCTCCTCCGCGCCGTCGAATACCGGCGTGGACATCGGCACGCCCGCCTTGAGGTTCTTCGCCAGGGCGATCACCTCCTCGTCGGAGAGGGTGTCGAGATCCTCGACCCGGGTCCCCGGGGTGGAGTTGTAGACCTGCCCCAGGAAGTCGCGCAGTTGCGCGAGCTGCTGTTCACGGGCATCCCGCAGCAGGGCGTCGATCTTGCGACCCAGGCCCCAGGCGGCGAGGCCCAGGTGGGTCTCGAGGATCTGGCCCACGTTCATCCGCGACGGAACGCCCAGCGGGTTGAGGACCACGTCCACCGGCTCGCCGTTGTCGTCGAAGGGCATGTCCTCGATGGGCATGATCGCCGAGATGACACCCTTGTTACCGTGACGGCCGGCCATCTTGTCGCCGGGCTGCAGACGACGCTTCACCGCCATGTAGACCTTGACGATCTTGAGCACGCCGGGGGCCAGGTCGTCGCCCTGGGTCAGCTTGCGCTTCTTGTCCTCGAACCGCTCGTCCATCTCGCGGCGACGGTTCTCCAGCTGCTCGTCGGCCTGGGCCAGCAGATCGTTGAGGGACTCGTCCTGCAGGCGCAGCTTGAACCACTGCTGGCGGGGCAGCTCCTCGAGATAGCTCTCGGTGAGCACGTCGCCCTTCTTGAGCTTGGGTCCGCCGTTGACGGCCTGGCCGCTCAGGGTGCGCTTGAGGCGCTCGAAGGTGGCGTCCTCGGCGATGCGGTAGGTCTCCTGGAGGTCCTTGCGCACCTCGTCGAGCTGCATCTGCTCGATGGCGAGCGCCCGGGAGTCCTTCTCCACGCCGTCGCGGGTGAAGACCTGGACGTCGATGACGGTACCGCGCATGCCGGTGGGGGCACGCAGGGAGGTGTCCTTCACGTCGGAGGCCTTCTCGCCGAAGATCGCGCGCAGCAGCTTCTCCTCGGGGGTCAGCTGGGTCTCGCCCTTGGGCGTGACCTTGCCCACCAGGATGTCGCCCGGGCCGACCTCGGCGCCGATGTAGACCACGCCCGCCTCATCCAGCTTGGAGAGCGCCGACTCGCCCACGTTGGGGATGTCGGAGGTGATCTCCTCCGGCCCCAGCTTGGTGTCGCGGGAGACGCAGGTCAGCTCCTGGATGTGGATGGTGGTGAAACGGTCCTCCTGGACCACCCGCTCGGAGAGCAGGATGGAGTCCTCGAAGTTGTAGCCGTTCCAGGGCATGAAGGCGATGCGCATGTTCTGGCCCAGGGCCAGGTCGCCCATGTCCACGGAGGGGCCGTCGGCGAGGATGTCGCCACGCGCCACCTGGTCACCGAGGCGCACGATGGGGCGCTGGTTCTGGCAGGTGTTCTGGTTGGAGCGCACGTACTTGGTGAGGTTGTAGATGTCGACGCCGGCCTCGCCGCCGATGATCTCGTCCTCGCTGACCCGCACCACGATGCGCTTGGCATCCACGGAGTCGATGACGCCGCCGCGGCGGGCCACGGCACAGACGCCGGAGTCGCGCGCCACGAAGCGCTCCATGCCGGTGCCGACCAGCGGCTTGTCGGCGCGCAGGGTGGGCACCGCCTGACGCTGCATGTTGGCCCCCATCAGGGCGCGGTTGGCGTCATCGTGCTCGAGGAACGGAATCAGCGCCGCAGCCACGGAGACCACCTGGCGCGGGGAGACGTCCATCAGGGTCACCTGCTCGGGACGCATGAAGGTGGTCTCGCCCTTGTGGCGGACCTGCACCAGGTCGTCCACCAGCTTGCCGGCCTCGTCCACGGTGGCGGAGGCCTGGGCGATGACGAAGTCGCCCTCCTCGATGGCCGAGAGGTGCACCACGTCGTCGGTCACCTGGCTCTCCACCACCTTGCGGTAGGGGGTCTCCAGGAAGCCGTAGCTGTTGGTGTGGCTGTAGGTGGCCAGGGAGTTGATCAGGCCGATGTTGGGACCTTCCGGGGTCTCGATCGGGCAGAGGCGGCCGTAGTGGGTGGCGTGAACGTCGCGCACCTCGAAGCCGGCCCGCTCGCGGGTCAGGCCGCCCGGGCCAAGCGCGGAGACGCGGCGCTTGTGGGTCACCTCGGAGAGCGGGTTGTTCTGGTCCATGAACTGGGAGAGCTGGCTGGAACCGAAGAACTCCTTGACCGCCGCGGCGACGGGCTTGGCGTTGATCAGGTCCTGGGGCATCAGGCCCTCGCTCTCGGCCATGGAGAGACGCTCCTTGACCGCGCGCTCGACGCGCACCAGGCCCACCCGGAACTGGTTCTCGGCCATCTCGCCCACGCAGCGGATGCGACGGTTGCCCAGATGGTCGATGTCGTCCACCTCGCCGAAGCCGTTACGGATGTGGATCAGCTCCTTGAGCACGTCGAGGATGTCGCGACGATCCAGCACGCCGGAGCCGGTGTCGCTCTCGCGACGCAGGCGGCGGTTGAACTTCATGCGGCCGACGCCCGACAGGTCGTAGCGGTCCGCGGTGAAGAACAGGTTGTGGAACAGCGTCTCGGCCGACTCCTTGGTGGGCGGCTCGCCGGGACGCATCATGCGGTAGATCTCGACCAGCGCCTCGAGCTGGGAACCGGTGGTGTCCAGCTTGAGGGTGTCGGAGATGAAGGGACCGCAGTCGAGGTCGTTGGTGTAGAGGGTCTCGAGGCGGGTGATGCCCGCCTGGCCCAGCTTCTCGAGCAGCTCCGGGGTGATCTCGGTGTTGCAGGGGCAGATCAGCTCGCCGGTGTTCGGGTCCACCTGGTCGCGACCCAGGGTCTTGCCGAACAGGTACTCCATCGGCACCTCGAGACGCTCGAGGCCGGCCTTCTCCAGCTGGCGGATGTGCTTCTGGGTGATGCGGCGCCCCTCCTCGACGATCACGCTGCCATCGGCATCCTTGATGTCGAAGGTGGCGGTCTCGCCGCGCAGGCGCGACGGCACCAGCTCCACGGAGAAGCCGGACTTCTCGACGTGGAAGACGCTGGTCTCGAAGAACTCCTCGAGGATCTCCTCGGCGCTCATGCCCAGCGCGCGCAGCAGGACGCTCGCCGGCAGCTTGCGGCGACGGTCGATGCGCACGAAGACGCTGTCCTTGGGATCGAACTCGAAGTCGAGCCAGGAGCCGCGGTAGGGAATCACGCGGGCCGAGTAGAGCAGCTTGCCGGAGGAGTGGCTCTTGCCCTTGTCATGGTCGAAGAAGACGCCGGGCGAGCGGTGCAGCTGGGAGACGATGACGCGCTCGGTGCCGTTGACCACGAAGGTGCCGTTCTCGGTCATCAGGGGGATCTCCCCCATGTAGACTTCCTGCTCCTTGATGTCCTTGATCGCCTTGTTCGACGACTCCTTGTCGTAGATGATCAGGCGGACCTTGACGCGCAGCGGCGCCGAGTAGGTGACGCCACGCAGCTGGCACTCCTTGACGTCGAAGGCCGGGGTGCCGAAGCGGTAGCTCACGTACTCCAGGGCGGCATTGCCGGAGAAGCTCTCGATCGGGAAGACGGACTTGAAGGCGGCATGCAGGCCGACTTCCATCCGCTCTTCGGGCGAACGGTCCTGCTGGAGGAAGTCGTAGTAGGAATCAAGCTGGATCGCCAGCAGGTAGGGCACATCCATCACTTGGGGCAGTTTGCCGAAATCCTTGCGGATGCGTTTTTTCTCAGTGTATGAGTAAGCCATCTGTATTCCCCAGCTTGTTCACCATGGGTGACCGATGCGTGGTCGGCGCCACCCGACGGGACGCGGCTCCGTCAGGCGATGAAGGCAAGCGCCGTGGGGGCGCTCGCCTTCGGAATTCGGCTGGCGCTGCTGCGGCTTTGCGCAGAGGCCAGTGACAACAGAAAAAGGCCGGCAGCGGGTGTCCCGCCACCAGCCATGGAAGCTTACGCAGCGCGTGAAGCCATGGAGCCCAAGTCTTACTTGAGTTCCACGCCTGCGCCGGCTTCTTCCAGCTTGGCCTTGGCCGCTTCTGCATCTTCCTTGGACATGGCTTCCTTGATGGTAGCCGGTGCGCCGTCGACGGCACCCTTGGCTTCCTTCAGGCCCAGGCCGGTGATCTCGCGGACAACCTTGATGACGTTGACCTTCTTGTCGCCGGCGCTGGTCAGCACCAGGTCGAACTCGGTCTGCTCTTCGGCAGCGGCTTCACCGCCGGCAGCCGGGCCAGCCATGACGGCGGCAGCGGCAGAGACGCCGAACTTCTCTTCCATCGCTTCGATCAGCTCGACGACTTCCATGACGGACATGTCGGCGACGGCGTTGATGATGTCTTCTTTGGTCAGTGCCATTGTCACAATTCCTAACTTTGCGGGAGTCGCGGTAGCCCGTCGACTCGGGATTCAATATTCGATTTAGGCGGCCAGCAGGAGTTCGCCGATCAGGCGGCCTGCGCTCAGGCGGCTTCTTCCTGCTTCTGGTCGCGCAGGGCGGCCAGGGTACGGACCAGCTTGCCGGCAGACGCTTCCTTCATGACGGACATCAGCTTGGCGATGGCCTCGTCGTAGGTCGGCAGGGTCGCCAGGCGGTCGATATCGGCAGCCGGGATCAGCTCGCCTTCGTAGGCCAGCGCCTTGACTTCGAAGTCCTTCTCCTGCTTGGCGAACTCCTTGAACAGACGGGCGGCAGCGCCCGGGTGCTCGGTAGAGAAGGCCAGCAGGGTCGGACCCACGAAGCTCTCGTTCAGACACTCCCACTGAGTGCCTTCGAGGGCGCGGCGTGCCAGGGTGTTGCGAACAACACGCAGCTGGACGCCATTCTCGCGGGCCTGCTTGCGCAGGTCGGTCATCTTGCTGACCGTGACGCCACGAGAATCGGCAACTACGACGGAGAGCGCATCCTTGGCCGCTTCACTGACCTCGGCAACAATCGCCTTCTTGCCTTCGAGTGCTAGTGGCACAGTGATCACTCCTTCGTGCCGGAACCTCGCGATGAGGGTTCCGGTGGTTACCATCTCCTCCGCGCCTGCCCGGGGACGGGGCGGAGGTCCTGGGTGATGGTGCTCACCAGAAGCCTGGCGGCCACACCATCTGCGCAGGCCACCCCGGAGGATGATTAAGCCGCCCTTCACGAGGAGGGGCGGCACCTGCGGTCTTTGACGGTGCCCCGCCGGCGAGTCATGACTCGACACGGGGACCGCAAAGTTCTTGCAATCGTTCGACCGCTGCCCGATCAGACCAGGGCGGAGTGGTCGAGGGTCAGGCCCGGGCCCATGGTGGTGGACAGGGTGACCTTCTTGAAGTAGATGCCCTTGGAGGTGCTCGGCTTCAGACGCTTCAGGTCGGCGACCAGCGCCTCCAGGTTGCCCTGGATGGCGGCAGCGTCGAAGTCGACCTTGCCAAGGGTGGTGTGGATGATGCCGTTCTTGTCGGTACGGAAACGCACCTGACCGGCCTTGGCGTTCTTGACGGCAGTGGCCACGTCCGGGGTCACGGTACCGACCTTGGGGTTCGGCATCAGACCGCGCGGACCGAGGATCTGGCCCAGCTGGCCGACGACACGCATGGCGTCCGGCGAGGCGATGACCACGTCGAAGTCGAGCTGGCCCTTCTTGACCTGCTCGGCCAGGTCGTCCATGCCGACGATATCGGCACCGGCTTCCTTGGCAGCATCGGCGTTGGCACCCTGGGTAAAGACGGCAACGCGCACGTCCTTGCCGGTACCGTTGGGCATCACGGTGGCACCGCGCACCACCTGGTCGGATTTACGCGGATCGACGCCCAGGTTGATGGCGACGTCCAGCGACTCCTTGAACTTGACGGTGGAGAGCTCGGCGAGCAGCGCCACGGCCTCTTCCAGGGAGTAGGCCTTGGTCGGATCGACCTTCTCGCGAATCAGTTGTGCACGCTTGGTCAGCTTGGCCATGATCAGAGACCCTCCACGTTCAGGCCCATGCTGCGGGCGCTACCGGCAATGGTACGCACCGCGGCGTCGAGATCGGCAGCCGTCAGGTCCGGCTCCTTGGTCTTGGCGATCTCCTCGAGCTGCTCGCGGGTCACGGTACCGACCTTCTTCTTGTTCGGCTCACCGGAGCCGGACTTGATGCCTGCGGCCTTCTTCAGCAGGACCGCGGCGGGCGGGGTCTTGGTGACGAAGGTGAAGCTGCGGTCGGAATAGACGGTGATCACCACGGGAGTGGGCAGACCCGGCTCGATCTCCTGGGTCGCGGCGTTGAACGCCTTGCAGAACTCCATGATGTTCACGCCGTGCTGGCCCAGGGCGGGACCGACGGGGGGACTCGGGTTGGCTTTGCCAGCTGCGACCTGCAGCTTGATGTAAGCCTGTACTTTCTTGGCCATGGTAAGACTCCAGTTGGGTAGTAGCGCCTTGCGGCTCCCCGGTGATGCGACCGCCTCGGCGGCCGCCTTGCTTGTGTCAGGCCGAGCGGATCACTCCTTCTCGACCTGAGCGAATTCCAGTTCGACGGGAGTCGAGCGACCGAAGATCAGCACGCTGACCTGGAGGCGACTCTTGTCGTAGTTGACCTCTTCCACCACGCCGTTGAAGTCGGCGAAGGGGCCGTCGACGACGCGGACTGACTGGCCCGGCTCGAACAACGTCTTGGGACGCGGCTTATCGGTGCCGTCCTGGACGCGGCGCAGGATGGCATCGGCCTCCTTCTGGGTGATCGCGGCCGGCTTCTCCTTGGTGCCACCGATGAACCCCATGACGCGAGGGGTCTCGTTGACCAGATGCCAGGTCTCGTCATCCATTTCCATCTCGACCAGCACGTAGCCGGGATAGAACTTGCGCTCACTCTTGCGGCGCTTGCCGTCACGCATCTCGACGACTTCTTCGGTCGGCACCAGGATCTCGCCGAAGCGGTCCTCCATGCCGTACATCTTCACGCGCTCCTTCAGGGAGCGCATGACATGCTTCTCGAAGCCGGAGTAGGCGTGCACGACGTACCAACGCTTGGACATGAGGGCTCCTAACCAATGACGCCGGACATCGCCCAGCCAAGAAGGGTGTCGATCAGCCACAGCATCAGGCCCACCACCAGCACGGCCACCAGCACGATGGCGGTGGTCTGCACGGTCTCGGGGCGGGTCGGCCAGACCACGCGCTGGATTTCCTTTTTGGCGGCGCGGGCCAGCTCGGCGAGCTCGCGACCCCTGGTGGTGGTGAACGCCACCACGCCAGCCAGCGCGCACAGCGCGACAACACCCAGCACACGGTAGAGCAGGGCCTGATCGGCGAACCAGGTATTGCCGACGACGGCCAGAACCAGCAGAGAGACGACAACCGCCCACTTGAGCCCGTCGTGGCGCGATTCCTGCACCTCGGCGTTATGTTTCATGGAACGAGACTCCTCAGGGCGCGGCAATCGAAACGTGAAAATATCGGGGACTCGCCAGCCTGGGGAAGACTGGCAGGCCAGGAGGGAATCGAACCCCCAACCTGCGGTTTTGGAGACCGCTGCTCTGCCAATTGAGCTACTGGCCTGTATCTGTCTTGCGACCGCCCTTTGCAGGCGGTTTCTAACAGCGGGCGCCATGTTAGCGGATAGAACACCGCCTGGCAACCCCTTCCGGTCAATCGCTGCCGGAAAGAGAAGAGGCGAGCCTTGGCTCGCCTCTCCAATGTGGAGCTCATGGACGGATTTGAACCGTCGACCTCACCCTTACCTAGGGTGTGCTCTACCCCTGAGCTACATGAGCATAACCTTTGCATCCTGAGATGCTGGAGCGGGCAGCGGGGATCGAACCCGCATCATCAGCTTGGAAGGCTGAGGTTCTACCATTGAACTATGCCCGCCTACCCACTCTTGCTGCCCGAACCCTGCGGATTCTGGCGAAAATCTGGTGGAGGGGGAAGGATTCGAACCTTCGAAGCTTTCGCGGCAGATTTACAGTCTGCTCCCTTTGGCCACTCGGGAACCCCTCCAGGTGGTGGCCTATCCTACCACCTCATTCCCCGGTGTCAAGATGCTGTTTTCTCAGCCTTCTCGACCAAAAGCCTGCCGCCTTGCCGGCGCCGGCTTCCCCTTGGAACGCGGCGCATTGTGTCAAAGCAGCATGGAGAATGCAAGCCCTGCCCGAATCTTTTCCAGCGAAACCGGTGACGGCACCCGGGGAGCGCCGGACATGCGGCCGGCACGCTCCGCGGCGGTAAGGGGAAAGCAGGCTTCCAACCCCCCGTAGACCATGTCCGGCCAGACGGCATGGGGCACCTGGAGCCCCCGGGAGACCACCCGGGCATCGCCGCCGGTCAGCATCAGCGGCAGGGCCACCCCCTCCATGTCGCACACCTCCGCGTAGATGCGATTGATCGCACTCACCGCCGCCATGTAGATGCCGTGGTTGACGGCCTCCACCGTGCGCCGGCCCGGGGCCAGCAGCTCCTCGGCCTCGCTGTCGGGGTCGATGGCCACGTTGCGGGTACCGAGCTTCAGGCTCTCCTTCATCAACCGCAGGCCCGGCAGGATATAGCCCCCCAGGTGCCGCCCACCCGGCAGCACGAAGTCGATGGTGATGGCGCTGCCGCAGTCCACCGCACAGCACCCGCCCGCCAGCTGGTAGCCGGCCAGGGCCCCGAGCCAGCGATCGACCCCGAGCCGCTCGGGCTCCTCGTAGCCGTTGGTGACCCCCAGCGCCTCGGGAGTGGAGTGCGCCACGTGCACATGGCCGACCCGACGCTGCAGCAGGGCCACGGTCTCCTCCAGCACGGCACGCCGGGCCACGCTGGAGATGCGCACGGCCTCCACCACGTCCAGGTCGGGGATATCGGCGCCGGGGCGCCACTCCTCCCGGGTCCAGACCGCGCCTCGGGAGCGAATCTCGCTGCTGTCGGCATCCTTCAGGCGCCACTTGGAGAGCGTATTGCCGATATCCAGGTCAAGAATCATGGGCGAGCCCGCAGGCTGATCTCGCCGCCGGCCAACCTCTCCAGCCGGCCGTCCCGACGCACCAGCAGGTTGCCGGACACATCCACGCCCTCCGCCACGGCAGCCTCTCGGCGCTCACCGCGCAGGATATCGACCTCTCGTCCGCCGAAGGCGTGCCGCTCGTTCCAGGCCTCCTGCCAGGCCGCAAAGCCCCGCTCCTCGAAGCCCGCCACCAGCGGCAGCAGCGCCTCGATCAGCTCCACGGCGAGCTCGTTGCGCGACACTCCCGGTGCCTGATCATGAATGGCCGCTGCCGGTTGATCCAGCGCATCGCGGAAGGCCGCGGGCAGCCCCACGTTGATCCCCATCCCGATCACCACCTCGCAGGGCCCGGCGGCATCCCCGGAGACCTCCACCAGGATACCGGCCAGCTTGCCAAGCTCCCCGCCGGGAAGCTCGAGCAGCACGTCGTTGGGCCACTTGAGCCGCGGCGTGACGCCATGGGGCTCCAGGACCCGGGCAAGGGCCACCCCCACGGCGAGGCTCAGCCCCTCCAGGGATGCCACGCCGGACTCGACCCGCCAGCCCAGCGACAGCATCAGGCTCTGCCCCCAGGGGGTGTTCCAGACACGTCCCCGGCGGCCCCTGCCGGCGCTCTGCTGCTCCACCAGGCAGACCTCGGCATGCCCCGCCCCCTGCTTGAAACGCTCCTGCAGAAAGGCATTGGACGAGGGAAGGGTCTCCTCCACGAAGAGCCGGGAGAGATGACTGCGCCCCTCCCGGGAGAGGCCCGCCACGATGCGGCCACCGTCCAGGAGTTCCAGCGGCTCGACCAGTCGGTAGCCCTGCCCCTTCACCGCTTCCATGGCGATGCCCAGCGCCTCCAGCTTGCGCAGCTGCTTCCAGACGGCAGCCCGCGAGACACCAAGCTGCTCACCCAGCTGCTCGCCGGAGTGAAACTGGCCGTCGCTCAGCAGGCGAATCAGGTCTCCGATGGTCATGCGTCACTCTCTGACGGGAAAGGGCTCATTCTAGCGGATGAGGTGCCCCCCGAAAACGCCGCGGGAGAGAAACCCGGCCGGAAGCACCGCCACCGGAGCTTCGGCGAGGACGAAATGACGAAACTCCAGACAGCAAAAAGGGCTCTTCGTCGTTGGGTGTGGAATTCGCCCCCTGAGCTGGGCCAGGATATGACCTCCACGATGACAGGAGGCATGGCATGGACGGCACCCAGATTCTGACCCTCGGCCTGGGCCTGGAAGCGCCCTGGATCCTCAAGGACCAGCACCTGGATACCTCCGTATCGCCCCACCGGTTGGACCTCTACGTCGAGGCCGAGCGCGGCAGCCTCTACCCCTGCCCTGAGTGCGGTGAGGCCTGTCCGGCTCACGACTTCTCCAACAAGACCTGGCGGCATCTGAACTTCTTCCAGCATCACTGCCACCTGCACGCCCGCGTGCCCCGCACCAAGTGCCCGGAGCATGGCGTCAAGCGCATCGAGGTGCCCTGGGCCCGGCCAGGCAGCGACTTCACCCTGTTGTTCGAGCAAGCCGCCATGTCGCTGGTCAAGGAAATGCCGGTACTGGCCGTCTCCCGGCAGCTGGAGATCTCCGACAAGCGGCTGTGGCGCATCGTGCACCACTACGTCGGCCGCATGCTGGGGGAACTGGATTTGAGCAATGTGGCCACCGTCGGCGTCGATGAAACCGCATCCCGACGCGGCCAGCGCTACGTCACTGTGTTCCTCGACATGCAGCGCAAGCAGGAGCCGGTGATCTTCGCCGTCCCAGGCCACGGCAAGGACACCATCAAGGCCTTCAGCGCCTTCCTGGCGGCCCATGGCGGCGATCCGGACAACGTGGTCGAGGTCGTCTGCGACATGTCACAAGCCTTCCTCAGCGGCGTGGCCGAGCACCTTCCCAAGGCCGAGGTTACGGTCGACTGGTTCCATATCGTGCAGACCTTCACTAAGCGGCTGGACGAAGTGCGCAAGAAGGAGCGCCGGGAGCAGGGGCACCCCAAGTCGCTGCGCTGGGCTCTGCTGAAGAGCTTGGAAAACGAGAACCTGACGCCCAAGCAGCTGGCGGCGCTCCAGGAACTGGTGGCCGACCAGAGCGCCACGTCCGATGCCTGGGTGATCAAGGAGAAGCTGCGCTGGATCCAGAAGGCCCCGACGCCGCGAGCGGCTCGGTGGCGTATCACGAACTACCTGAAGGTCATGAAGGCGGCGGTCTCGGAGAAGCCTCTCCTGAAGCCGATGGGGAAGGCCCTGGCGACGCTGGAGCGGCACGCCGACGCGGTAGTCAGGCGGTGGATCTCGGGACTGACCAACGCACGACTGGAAGGGATGAACGGCTTGTTCCAGGCGGCTCGGTCACGCGCACGCGGCTACCGGAACGAGGCCAACTTCATCGCCATGATCTACCTGATTGGCAGCCCGGTGGGCCGCCTGTTCGATCAGGCCAAATCCACATGAAACGACGAAGAACCCATTTTTTTCCCGAATTGCTTGTTAGCCTGCAAATATCTTCTATCGTACAGGGGCCACCCATGGACAGCACCGTAGCGCACTACAGCCGGCTCAGCCGCCACCTCCACTGGGGTATGGCGGCGCTCTTCACCTGGATGTTCATCACCACCGGGGTGCGGGTCCTGCTGCCCGACAGTGCCCTGGAGGATGCGCTCTGGCCGACCCATCGGCCGCTGGGTGCGCTGTTGATGCTGCTGGTGGTGGTGCGCCTGGTGTGGGCACTGGTGGAGCGATCCCGGCGGCCGGCGTCGGTGAGCCTGGCCGCCAGCCTGGGCCACAAGGCACTCTATGCGCTGATGGTGGCGGTACCGGCGCTGGCCCTGCTGCGCCAGTACGGCTCCGGCCGTGCCTTCTCTCCCTTCGGCATTCCACTGATGCCCGGCTTCGAGGGTGACGCCATCGAATGGATGACCGCCGCCGGCAGCAACTTTCATGGCCTGCTGGGCTGGACGCTCCTGGCGCTGGCCGTGGGCCATGCTGTCATGGCAATCTGGCACCATCGTGCGGGAGGCGAGGAGGTGCTGGCGCGGATGATGCCGCGTCTTGCCCGCGGCCGCTGAGCCGGCCACCTTCCGCTCCCGTCTGATCGCCTGACCGACCGCCCCGGGTCCCGGCAAGAGCCGGCCGCCCGGGGCTGTCGCGTTGGCCACCACAAAAATGACAAGGAAACCGGGAGCGCCAGGCATGGCCCAACTCACTTCATCTGCCCTTTCCCCCCGCTATCGCGTGCTGCTGGCCGGGGTGTTCAGCCAGCTGCTCTGCATCGGCATCGCACGCTTCGCCTACACGCCGCTGCTGCCGGTGATGCAGCAGCAGGCCTGGCTCAGCGACGCCCAGGGCGGCTGGCTGGCCGCGCTCAACTACGCCGGCTACATGCTGGGGGCGCTCACCGCCGCCTCCATCAGCAGCCTTCGTCTCAACTAGGGGTGTCGATGTAGTCCGGTTCAGTCCTCTCCTGGGTCTACATCACGAGCT
>ERZ1032924.85-NODE-85-length-12895-cov-5.856386_pt1 | contig 12895 bp, 9 predicted proteins | sample MGYA00516956_ERZ1032924 | MGnify/ENA primary metagenome ERZ1032924 (study PRJEB33719, sample SAMN04262513) | wastewater metagenome | biome: rural village; feature: composting latrine chamber; material: composting feces with ash | place: El Salvador | collected... | reverse complement strand
CTGGGGCCCTACGCGCTTTACCAATCCATAAGCCAAAAAGCTCACAAACCCCCACCTTTCCCCACCATCCCAACGAAAACCCCAGAGTTTAGACACCAATTATGGCCGGCAGCCCGGTAGCACGGTTCTCCGCAAGTTCGATGCTTATAAGCCCGTAACCGGCTTTCCAGCTAAGGAATCTCCGGCATCAAGCGGGGCATCCTGGCACACACGGGATCACCTGGTGGCAGGAATCGTTCCCATCCCCCATCGATCATCTTCAGCTTTGTCCACAGCCTCCCATTTTGTGGAGGACGCATTGGGCTGATGATTCCTAGCGTGGTCTTCGTCCAGTTTTGTGGCCGACAACTCGGCACAAATCGGAGAAGATACCACGCCTCCAAGGAGAAGAAGATGACGATAACGGTCAAAGCACCTCGGCGCCGCAGATTGGTGCGGACAGCAGTCTGCACACTGTCTGCGGGCGTAGCCGCGGCCACACTCGCTGCCACAGCGATGGCCGCTGGAATCAGTGAGGATCCTGGGTCCCCGCCCCCTGAAGAATCCTCCGTTTCAGTTTTGGAAAGTGTCGAGGAAGGCTTTTCTGAAGGTGTTGTGCCACATGGAGACCCCTCGGAAGACCCGCTCGAATCGTTGCCGGAGAAAAGTACTTCTCCCGAAGGAACTGACGGTTCACCTGAAAACAACCCGACAAGCGAAGAGGAAATCTACAACGACCAGAGCCATTTCGACGAAGAAGTCTTCGTTGATCCAGACACGGGTGAGCGGACTATCTTACGCTCGGGAATCACCCATTACGAAGATGCCCCCGGTAAGACTCCTATGTCTCGCATGCTGCGCTCCATTGCGCCCCTCAGCACGGTTTCTTACGCCGACATCTTCCCCAGCGTGACGCTCTTGGATTTTCCCGCCGGCGGGACCGTGTCAAGTGAGACTCCATTAGCGGTAACGATGGTTATCCATGTCCCCGATAATGCCCAGCCCGGAGACGTTTACAGCGTCACCGCTCCTCTCCCCTTCGGCTTCGCGAATAATGGTGCAAATCGAGAGATTAAGGATTCTTCTGGGAAAGTTCTCGCAGTAACGAAGGTTGGCGAAGGCACAGATGGCGTCCCGGGAGCCGCGTTCAAAACCTTGAACGTCATCCTCACGGATGAGGTTGCTGGACACGTTGCGATAGAAGGCTTTATCGAACTACAAATCAAGACCGCAAATAAGAACACCCTTAAGACGTATACGTTCAACATCTTGGGGGCAGACGGGACACTCTTGGGGCCAAATGCCACTGTGAAGATTCCCGGGCAAGCCAACCAAACCAATGATTTTGTTCCAGGTTCTGGCACGGCCGCGGGCAATCTGCCGTCCGTATCGCCCGCACTCAAAGTTGCGCCACCTCAAATGAAGAACGGACTCAAAGTCACATTCGCATCCGGAAGTCCAGGTCTTCAATACGGAGGATGTGAGCGCCCATCAGTTATTTTCGAGGGCTTTCGTGCAGACGGATTCTATGAAAGGCGCAGCCTCGGGAAAATCAGTGCCATACCCGGAGCCAGCTGCTCCGTATCTTCAGATAATTTGAGCGCAACACTAACCTTCGCACAGGCCGTGGCCACCCCCACCGACGTACCATCGGGCACATTTCGGATCGAGGCCGGACCCTTCTTTGGAGAAGCCGCAAAGAGTTACCCATTCAAAATCACCACGAACTGGAATGCACCGGGCCGAGATTTGCAGTGGCAAGGCACGGTTACGACCGGTACCCCCTCGGGAGCAGGCGCAACCCACCTGTCATTGACCACTAAGAAATCAGCTACTTTCACGACGCAGGGAAGTAACTCCAAGCCGACGCTGGGCGACACGATAACCTACACAATCACGACCAAGCCAGGGGCGGATAACTCACGTGCCGTCAACAACGTGGTGACCACTGATGTTCTTCCAGCGGGACTGCAGCTCCTGTCGGTAACAAATGGGGGCTCCTACAACAGCGCAACGCGAGAAATCGTGTGGGGACCACGCATTCTGACTTCGACTGGCTCTTTCACGGACGTAGTCGTAGCAAAAGTGGTTTCTATCCCCGCATCGGGTTCCCTTGTCAATACCGTAGAAAATATCGCCGACAGTGTTTGCACGAACAACGACGAAGTCTCCGTTTGCAAAAGCCATGTGACCACTCCCATAGGCACGCCATCGTTCCAATTTGTAAAGCACTCAAAGGTGACGTTCGCTGAGAACGATCGAGGCTTCGACGGCGCGATTGCCGGCGACAAAATCACCTACTGGTTCACTGCAAAAAACACTGGAGACGTGGCCCTAACAACCCTCAAGATCGATGATGAGCTGCTGGGCTTGTCAGCAGTGGAGTGTTTTGCCCCTCAGTCCTCGCTCCTGCCAGGCGAAAGTGTCGAATGCGTCAAGAGGTACACGCACACAATCACCAAGAGCGACCAGACAAGTGGGAAAGTCGTGAACCAAGCAATCGGGAATGTTCCTGGTCTGCCCCCTGCGACATCCACGACAACCGATCTCACGATCGACCCGAAATATCAGTTCAGTAAACGGGTTGTTGAAATCAAAGATGACTCTGGGAAGAAAATCAATGACGGTAAGGCCATGACGGGGTACGTCATCCACTATGGGTTTACCGCTAAGAACACCGGAAACGTCGACCTGAAGACCCTGCGTGTGTCTGACCCTTTGCTTGGCGCCAAAACAGTTGAATGCCTAGCAACAGGAACCGTGCTGAAACCCGGGAAAACAGTGAACTGTGTCGACAACCCCGCTTACTTCTACACGGTTACTAAAGCCGATGCGGCAACAGGCTTGGTGCACAACGTTGCCACCGGCTCCGTGCCAGGTTTGCCCGACCAGGAAGACGAAACTGAAACCCCGGTCCTCCCTGACCCGGTCATTCCTGATTTGCCCCACACAGGTGCGGGCGGAGTGGCCATCCCGATCGCGGCCGGAACGCTTCTCTTGGTCGGGGCAGGCGTGGTTTTAATCCCCCGTCAACGCGCATCCAAGCATGTGCAGAACATTCTGCACTGACGGTCGTACCTAGCGATTCAATAGCGAAAGTTCAGGCAGCGCCGCGCAGAACGCGCCTGCCTACCCACCAAGATTCACAAAAAAACTCGCGCAGACTTCAGCGCAGAAAGATAACCATGAAATCCAATATTCTGGCCTCCCGTAAAACCGCGGCGCTAGGCCTTGCCGCACTACTCTCTGTCGGGGCAGTCGCCACGGCCAATGCAGCACCGCAATCTCTGATTCCACCAAACACAACAGGGTCTATCACGGTCCATAAGTTCGAGCAGCCTGTCGCCTACGGGGCAGACAATCTAGGAATGGAACTCCCGCCAAGCGCGACGATCGGTTACGACCCCCTGGGCGGAGTCACGTTTCAAGTGCAACAGGTCAAGGGGGTTGACCTGACCACCAACCAAGGATGGCAAATCGCGCAGGAGGCCGTGGATTCATTCAACCCATTCGAAGCCGAGGCCTCCGTTGCCTCATACGGGCTAGGCAAAGCGACTGCTCAAGTGACCAACTCGTCTGGGATCACCAAGTTCGCGAACCTTCCCGTGGGCCTGTATCTGGTTCAAGAAATCGCGACACCCACCGTCAACCAAGGCGAGGCGATCACGCCCGCGATGCCGTTTTTGATCACTGTGCCTCTCACAGACCCGACAGATCTACACAAGTGGGTGTACGACGTTCATACCTATCCGAAAAACGTCATGTCCACCATCGAAAAGTCTGTGAATGACAGAGATACGGTCGCTGTCGGAAAGGATCTGACCTACACGATAAACAACTCAATTCCCGGCGGTGCCGTTACCGAGAAATACGTCATTACTGACAAGTTGGATTCCAAGCTCACTTTCCGGAGCGCGACAGTCAAAATCGATGGTGTGGCAGAGAAAGACATTCAGGTAACGCACGCTAGCGGAACACTGACGGTCACGCTGGGGCAGTCAGCCCGCGCAAGAGCTTTTCAGAGTCTTTCCAATAACTCAGACGCGAAGATCTCAGTCCTTGTTACAGCTCGTGTGAACGCAGCCGGGGAAATCGACAACGATGCCACCTTGACCTTCAAACGAGCGGACGAGCTCGAAACCAAGCTGCCGTCCGTCCCCGTCACCACCAAGTTTGGGGGCATCCAAATCCAGAAGAAAGACCGCGAAGGTCGCGGACTGGCCGGAGCTGTGTTTGAAGTTTGGGCATCGCATTCGAACGATTTCGCTTCTGCCCAAAAGGTAAGTGTCGACGGAGTCTCATCTTGGACAACCCCCACGTCCGGGCAACTCACTATCGATGGCCTGCGGTATTCGGCATGGGCAAATGGGGTGGGGCTGTCGCAGTCCTCCCCGGCTTACTTCCACTACTGGCTTGTGGAGGTCAAGGCGCCTGCGGGATACGAGTTGTTGGCCGAACCGATCCACTTCGCTGTCGCCTCCCAGGCTGGAGCGGCCGCACAGATACAGGTGCTGAACACCCCTCATAACGCAGGTGAGCAACTACCTTTGACAGGCGGTAACGGTCTTGTGGGTCTGATTGGCCTGGGATTGGTAACCCTGGGTGGGGGGATGTACGGCATATCCCGTAAGCATCGTTCCCAGGCAGATACCGACACTCCGATCTGGTAAATACACGATTCGGCAAGGATAAGGGTAGAAGATGACCTCCACTAGGCACGCCCCTCAGCATGCTCCTTCGCAGACGCGGGGGCGCCGCGGAGCACGAAGCAACGTAGTCGGGTTCAAGAACCCTCAGTCAAAAGAACGAGGATTGCACCTAAGGCATCTCGCGTTCGTGTTGACAGCCGTTCTAGGGCTGTCGGTCATTTTCTATCCTGCCGCGGCGCAGTGGCTCTCCTCGCAGAGCCAGGCCCGCCAGTTGACGCAATACGCCGCAATAAGATCCAACCCTGAGTCTTCGCAGATTCTGGAAGCGGCTAAGCAATACAACAAAGAACTAACGATCTTTAATCCAACTGAGTATTCGAATCAACTCCGTTTCGAGGGGACGCCAGTCATGGCAGCGCTGCGCGTCCCCTCGGTCGGGATTAACTTGCCCATCTATCACGGCACTTCCGCGGAGGTTCTGTTGCGAGGAGTGGGACACGCCGAAACCTCACACCTGCCTGTTGGAGGTTCCGGAGTCAACTCCGTTTTGACTGCTCATACAGGGCTACCAAACTCCTCAATGTTCGACCCGCTTCATTCGGTCAAAATCGGGGATGAAGTTCTCATCGATGTCGGAGGAGCCGAGCTGGCCTATGAGGTTTCCACCAAAGAGATCTTGGATCCCGAAACAGCTGAGATGAGAGCAGCCGCACGTCCCAGCGGAGACCATTTGACCTTGGTGACGTGCACTCCATACTCGGTAAACAGCCATCGACTGGTGGTGTCCGCGCAGCGCATCGCAAGTGACCGAGGCGTGCCTCAAGAAGCGCTGGGAACCCCGCGTAGAGGCTTCCCACTGTGGCTTGCCGTATATGCGGTGGGAATCGTGGGGATCCTTGGGCTCACCCATTTTTCGTCCACGTCGTCGCGACGACAACCAACGGGCCTCTCTGCGCAGACCCAACGATCCACAAACGCCCAGCGAACTACAAACGCCCAGCGAACTACAAGTGCCCAGCGAAGGAGCGCGAAGAGACTAACTCGGCTGTTCTGTGAGCGCCCCCGCAATTCCCACGCCCCATCCGGCACGCACTAGAATCTGTTAGGCACCGTTACCGGCACCCGTTTGAGACTGCCCCGCCAGATTGGACCGTTCATGACAGAGCACGCCACCATTTCTCCTTCTACCTTCCGTTCAACTGCGCGTTGGGTATGGATGATAGTGATAGGCCTGGCGATCCTGGTCGGTTCGTATCTGTTCTTCGTGCGCACCTACACCGGGCAGTACCTGGAAAACTCGGCGCTGATCGGTGCGTCCCTAGAGGCCAACGCATCACAGGTGGCCGAAGCGCTGGAGGATCTGCGGGTGATCTCTTATGTCTCGCTGGGGGCCGCCCTAGTGGCGATAGTCATCATCGGCCTAATCAGAAAAGCGTGGCAGATCGCAGCCGCGGGGGTATGGGTTTTAGCCGGTGCCACGGTCACAACCGAGCTGCTCAAGAAAGTACTTTTAACCCGCCCAGACCTTGCTCCCATCTATCAAGATAACGCTCACAACTCGTTCCCCTCGGGTCACACCACGATCGCTATGGCAATCCTGGTTTCGCTGCTGATCGTCGTTCCCTACCGCTGGCGCGGACCCGTAATGTTGGTCACCGTCACATGGGCCACGACAATTGCTTCTGCGACGATAACCGCCCGTTGGCACCGGTTTTCAGACACTGTTAGCGCCAACGCTGTAGTCCTGATCTTCGGAGCGATCGCGCTGATCTGGCTGGCCCGGCAGGGTCTCCTGGTTGTGGAACAGGGCCGCGCTTATCCTCTTCGCACTACCCTCTACGTCATTTTGACCGTAACTGCAGTCGCTGCCATGGCCGTCGGACTGCTGCTGGCATTCATGATGGTGCACAACTATGGGATTGGTTCGGCCGCAGCAACAGCAGCATCTGATGCCGTCGCTGACACGAATTTCACAAGGAATCTTTTCTTAGCAGCACAATCACTTGCGCTTGGACTGTCAACCTCGAGCGTGCTTTGGTTCTGGGCCACTATGCACAGGTTGGAATCCTCGCACGCATCAGTTTCCTCGTCGTTGCCGTCAGCCTGACCGCCGCCCGAAGCAGCCCCGAGCGATCAGCGTTGCTCCAGGTTTTCCTGTACTGCCTCGAAGAGCACCCCGATTGGTTCATGAATCACCAAGTCAGCCATTGAGTCCGCCCCAGTGCGATCAAGATTGACCACCACAAGGTTCTTGCCGTTGAAAAGTCGAACTAAACCAGCTGCTGGATAAACAACCAGCGACGTTCCCCCAACGATCAACGTGTCTGCTTCCGCGATGGCATTCATCGCAGCCGTGAAATCCGACTCTGGAAGCGCCTCGCCATAGAGCACAACGTCCGGTTTCAGGATGCTTCCGCATTCGCACACTGGGACCGAGGAGCCCTCGTTCAATTGAGACATAACGTCTTCTTGAACGTACTGCTTCGCACAGTCAACACAGTGGTAGGTGGCAAGGGATCCATGGAGTTCCCACACTTCCTCGCTACCGGCGCTCTGATGCAACCCGTCGATGTTCTGGGTGACAACGCCCAGGACTTTCCCTTCTTTTTCCCAGTGTGCGAGTGCCTTATGGGCCGCATTCGGCTCTACCCCCGGAACGGTGAGTACCGCACGCAAGTACTTGTAGAAGATCTCCGGGTGCGCATAGAAGAAATCCGCAGACAGCAATTCCTCTGGCTGATAACCGAACTCTGTTTGTGCGCGTTCACGGGTTGCTTCGCTCCGAAAATCCGGGACTCCCGACTCCGTTGAAACACCCGCTCCGCCAAAGAAAACGATTTTCTTCGACCCCTCGATGATGTCGGCCAGCCTCTCGACCGCCGCCTCATTCACGCTTCTCTCTGACCTTTCTTGCTTCTGGTTCTTAGACTCACTGCCCACGAAATTTCCACCCCAACCATGAAACGCCACTCAAAACCGCCATCGCATCTAACGCTGGCTACGGTCGTGTCCCCTCACAGAGACCACACGAGCGGCACCAACAGAATCTTCACCAGTATCGCCACGGCAAACAATGCGCTGTAGGAACTTGCGATGCGCTCATCTTTCACCCTAGCGTCCGCTGCCTGCAGCACAGCGGGTTGCCCCAAAAAACCAGCGACTGCGCCCGCAGTTCTGGGGGCAGAAAGCCCCATGAACCATCCCGCAAGCACCACTGTCAGGCACCCAACGGCAGCAATAATGACAGACAGCACTATCGCTTTGACACCCATCGGACCTTGGAAAAGCGCCGCGACGTCCGGTCCGGCGGACAACCCCAAAGCAGTGAGGAAGAGCAGCAAACCCAGATGGCGGATGGTCAGGTTCGCTGACTCTGGCATCGACCAAACAATCAGGCCCGTGCGTCGCAGCGCACCAAGGATCATCCCCACAACCAAAGGCCCAGCAGCCGTGCCCAGTTGAAACACGCTGCCTCCCGGCAGCGGGATTGCGACCATGCCAAGAGCCATCCCAAGTACCAAACCAATCCCCAGAGGCAACGCGTCAATCTCTGAGACCCTCTTCTGAGAGTCCCCCAAGTAGTCCTTGACCTGGTCAAAATGCTCTTCTGGGACCGCTACAGCAAGATTGTCGCCAGCCTGCAGTGCAAGGTCGTCACGCGCCAACAGGTCCAGATCTCCCCGACGCACGCGGGTGATCATTGCACCGAATTTCGATGACATCCCCAGTTGAGCGATTGTTCTTCCTGCGAGATCTGGATTTGAAAGAACAACCCTCTCAAAGTCAACGCTTGTCCGGTCGTCCGCAAGGTGCTCTGGGACTACCTGCCCGATCTGTTCGGCTACGTCCTCGGGACCCCCTGGCTCCCCCACCACGACAACCAAGTCGTCCGCGCGTAACTCTTCACCCGGGGCTAGCACACGCGTCCGCCCCTCCCTGTGTACGAGGGAGAAGCGAACCCTTTGCTCTCGCCATTCTTCAATGTCCATGGGCATGATTGGTTCTTCAACCCGCACCGTCAACGCATGCAGTCCCCGACCAGCCAAAGCCTCGGTGTCCTTGGGTCCTCGCCAATGCGCCGTCGCAATGAAACTGACAGCGATGATCCCCACTAAGACGCCGAGGGGATAGCCAGCCGAATACCCTACCGCCGCATCGCCGCTTCCTGTAAGCCGCGACGCAGCTTCCAAAGCGGGGGCAGCGGTGAGAGCGCCCGTGAACAAACCCGTGGAAAGAGCTTTGGGCAATCCCAGCAGAGTCCCTCCGACTGCGGCCACGACACCCCCTACAACCGCCGCACCTGCTCCGCCTAGAATCAGCGGCATGTTGGTTCTCAGGGTTGCGACAAACGTGGCTCCGGACGCCAGTCCGACGGTGTAGACGAACAGCGCCAAGCCAATCTGTTGTACGAGGGCGTAGCCTTCAGCGAGCTCCGGATTGAAAGCCGAGAAAAGCAGGCCAACGAATAACGCTCCCGCCGCCCCCAACCGAACCGGGCCAACACGGATGGCGCCGACAGCTGCGCCTAACGCGACAACTAAAAATAGTGTTAGAAGCGGGTGGTCGACAAGGACTTGCGTCATGCCCTAAGCGTAGAGGCTTCCAGAGCTAGCGTTTGAACCGTTCAACGATCTTCCAAAACCCAGACAGCAACGCACTGACGGCAAAGACCTTAATCGCGTCGCCGAGGAGGAAAGGCACGGCTCCGAGCGCCAGTGCCTCCCCCACACTGACCCTCAAAGAGAACATTAGCCACGGAACTCCAATCGCGTAGATCGTTGCTGACCCGGCGAGCGTCACGAATAACGTCCTAAGGAAACGACTGCCTGCCTGCCGTTGCGCAAAAAACCCGACCACAACAGCGGCTGCGATGTACCCGAGCACATATCCAAATGTGGCAGACATCCAGCCGGATCCAAATCCCGCAAAAACAGGCAGCCCCAAAACCCCAAGCAGCATGAAGATCACTGTGGACAAACCTGCCTTGACCGGCCCGTAAGTGGCGCCCATGAGCAGCACCGCGAAGGTCGCTAACGAAAGTGGGACGGGAGTGAACCACAGGGGCACCACGATCTGGGAAGCGACTGCTAAGAACGCCGTGCCACCAAGGACCAGTGCGGCATCTTTCACACGCTCCCCGGGAATAAGGTCTGCCAAAACCGGAACCGTCTGAACACTCATGCTGTCTCCTTTCAGGAGTTTGGATCGGAAACCCAACGATTGTTGTCGCGCTCCACCTGGTGCCTCGCTGGTTATGAACCCGTGTATCAAGCGATTTCGAAGTTGTGACTCGCCACTCCAAATCGCAGGCAGAGGTTGATCTGCGAACCAAGAAGACTATAGTTCAAGTTTTGAAGGACCTACTACAAACTTTGAAGTACGCCACGAAGTGGAGTGGGCGATCGTGAACCTGACTGGCGATCGCAGATGCTCAGCTGCGTCTCTCCCCCTTTCCCATAATGCTTGACTGGGTAGATTCGACAAACACCTATCTCGCCTCCCTTTGGAAAGATACGGAGCAGGTCAAGGTCGTCGGAACCTCGCGTGAAGTGACGAAACCTGAGTTGATTCCCGCCCTCTGCTTCCCGTTCGCCGCGCCTCCCGTCATCGGAACCCTCGCTGACTCGGGGGAGCAATCTGAGGCCCAAGCCAGGCTCCTGCTATGGAGTGTGGAACGAGCGATTGCTGGGCTGGCACAGCTCGCCAACTCCAGCGCCCGCACAAAGCGAGTCCACGTTGTTCTGCCCGGCTCTCCGAACCGTGGAATGTTCGGAGGCGACGGCGCATACGGGGAAACGAAGGCGGCCTTCGACGCGATTGTGAACCGTTGGGCAACGGAACCTACGTGGGGTGCGTCAACTACCCTCGCACACCCAAAGATCGGTTGGGTGCAGGGGACGGGTCTGATGGGTGGGAACGACCCGCTGGCCCCCGCTGCACGACAGGCCGGTATCCACACTTACACCACGGAGGAAATGGCTGATCTACTGATCGATCTTTGCTCCGAAGAATCACGGGACAAGGCTGAGATCTCCCCACTCGACGTGGACCTGACGGGCGGCTTATCTGACGGCGTTGATTTCAAAGCCCTCCAAACAGCCGCTTCCAAAGCCGCCCAGGAAGAGACATCGGAAGCCTTGGACGAAGTGTCCCGCGACGAAGCAACGATTCCTGCTTTGCCCTCGCCCCCGTCGGTCGCCTTCGCACCATTCGATGTCGCAGAATGGCGGAATGTCGACACCAACTTGGAAGATATGGTTGTCGTCGTCGGGGTGGGCGAGGTGGGGCCGTGGGGTTCTGCCCGCACCCGCTGGCAAGCCGAACTTGGCATCCAAACAAACGGCGAGGTGGACCTAACCCCTGCCGGCGTGTTGGAACTTGCGTGGATGATGGGTCTGCTCACGTGGCAGGATTCTCCAGAATCTGGTTGGTACGACGCGGAAGGGAACCTGGTTGAGCCGGGTGACGTTTTCGATCGTTACCGTGACGAGGTTGTCGCCCGCTGTGGCGTTCGGAGTTTCATCGACGACGCGGGGATCGTTGACCTCGGTTCCCTTGAGGAGACAGCTGTCTTCTTGAACACGGATGTCACCTTCACGGCGCCGGACCAGGAAACGGCAGAATCCTATGTGACAGAGGATCCGCGTCTGACGCGCATCCGTCCATCAGAAGACGGGGAATGGGAAGTCACCCGTCTGGCTGGGTCACAAGCTCGTCTACCACGGCGCGCCACTTTGTCCCGAACTGTCGGGGGCCAGCTCCCAACAGATTTCGATCCCTCCAAGTGGGGTTTGTCCCCGTCATTGCTTGAGTCAATGGACCGGATCGCAGCGTGGAACTTGGTCAGCGCCGTGGATGCGTTTCTTTCTGCGGGCTTCTCCCCTGCGGAACTGTTGCAGGCCGTTCATCCAGCCGATGTTGCATCCACCCAGGGCACCGGCTTTGGTGGGATGACCTCAATGCGCAAACTCTTCGTGGATCGGTTCTTGGGAGAGGAATACCCGCAAGACGTTTTGCAGGAGACTTTGCCGAACGTCGTTGCCGCTCACACTATGCAGAGCTACATCGGAGGGTACGGACCCATGGTGCAGCCGGTGTCGGCATGCGCCACGGCAGCCGTTTCCGTCGAGGACGGTTTGGACAAAATTCATGCCGGCAAGGCAAAGTTCGTGGTCGCGGGCGCCACCGACGATCTTTCCGTGGAACCTCTTGTCGGTTTCGGGGCGATGAACGCAACCGCCAACTCCAAGGAGATGGCAGCAAAGGGCATCAGTGAGAGGTTCTTCTCCAGAGCAAATGACCGGCGTCGCGGGGCTTCATTGAGTCCCAAGGTGGGGGCACCGTCCCACTGGCGCGCGGCGACTTGGCTGCTGAGATGGGCCTGCCTGTCCTCGCGGTGGTGGCTTACGCGCAAAGTTTCGCTGACGGAATCCACACCTCGATTCCCGCCCCAGGTCTTGGCGCCCTAGCCGCCGCCCGCGGAGGGAAGGCGTCACAGCTCTCCCTCTCACTCCACCGGCTGGGCCTCGCCGCAGACGACATCGCGTTCGTCTCGAAGCACGACACTTCCACCAATGCTAATGACCCCAACGAGTCTGATCTGCACACGCGGGTAGCGAAGGCTATCGGGCGTTCAGAGGGGAACCCGATGTACGTGGTCTCCCAAAAGTCGCTCACGGGACATTCGAAGGGTGATGCCGCTGTCTTCCAGATTTCCGGCATCGGCCAGATATTACGTGATGGGGTGCTCCCGGCTAACAAGTCGCTTGATTGTGTGGATCAGGAACTTGAGAAGAACCCGTGGCTTGTTTGGCTCCGTGATCCTTTGGAGATCGGGAAAGTGGGACCCGTCAAAGCAGCACTGCTTACTTCATTGGGCTTTGGCCATGTTTCCTCGCTTCTTGCTTTGGTTCACCCCGGGGCTTTCCAAGCAGCCGTCGCGAAGACTCTTGGTCAAGACGAGGCCGACCGGTGGTCGACACGAGCCCTGAAGCGTCTGGAAGAGGGAGCGCGCCGAATCGAGTCAGGAATGTTGAGACGAGCAGACCTGTTCGCACCCACCGCTCACCGACGCCTTCCCGAAGAAGGAGGAGACATCGCTCGCGATGTTGAAGCGGCCATGTTGCTCAATCCCCACGCCCGTCTGGGAAACAACGGATCCTATGCGTGATGACGCAGGACATGCAGAGCCGCGGTAAAAAATAACAACGCCCCCACCCCCGGGGCCGGGGTTAACCGGGACCCCCCCCCCCGCTGCAGAAATTGTT
>ERZ1032924.84-NODE-84-length-12903-cov-4.393057_pt1 | contig 12903 bp, 9 predicted proteins | sample MGYA00516956_ERZ1032924 | MGnify/ENA primary metagenome ERZ1032924 (study PRJEB33719, sample SAMN04262513) | wastewater metagenome | biome: rural village; feature: composting latrine chamber; material: composting feces with ash | place: El Salvador | collected... | reverse complement strand
TGCCAATCTTGTAGCATTCATAAAGGTGCGACTACTATCTTGCAATAGAAACGAAACAATATCTATGTTTAAATCCTTTCTTATCACACCCTGTGACATTCCTTCCTCCAAAAACTGTCTTATATGAACCACTCCTCGGTTTTGTTGATCAATCAACTCTTGATTTGCTTTTGGATAATATTTTTTCACATCATCTATGAATATCATATTCAAGAAATCAAACTCTTTGCGCATCTCTATTATGCGCAAAAACATATGAACCACTGTTTGCTCATCCTTCGATATATCCTTGATATATTCAGCTTTCATTTTCTCCATGTGGCGTATATAATGCAATAGGAGATCTTCTTTGTCTTTAAAGTTTTGGTAAATCGTTCTTTTAGAAATACCAAGCCTAGAAGCAATCTCATCCATCGATATCCTTTTTATGCCATGTTTCACAAAAAGTTCGCCAGCTTGTTCAATTATTCTATCTTTCAATTCCATTTTTTAATTTTTAATAGGGTGCAAAGATAACAAGAAAACTCTAAACGCATAATTAGTTTCCTAAGTTTTAACTAACTTTACAATTACAACTGTTATTTGCTCCTATATGATGGCACAATGCCATGTAGAGAGCCTAAGCACGCTATAACTAACTGACAGATAAAAATATATATACACAGCAAAAGCGAGCTTTTGACCCACTCAAGATTGTATAACTAAATACCCCAGGCTGTTAAACAAAGCCAAACATTGTAGCATACAAGCTCTCACAACAGATGTATCTATCTAAAAATGAGACTATACACCGTGCTATAATTGCAAATAGTGAGAGAAATCAACCTAATATCTTATTTGTTGATACTAGCACCTGTTTTGCTTCATACTTTAAAGTTTTTTATGTAAGTTTGTCCTTCAAAAATGAAGATATGATCTGTTTTCCGAATGCTAAAATAAATCTAGGTCTCAATATTGTATCCAAACGAGAGGATGGCTACCACAACATCGAAACAATTTTTTATCCTATCGGATTGAAAGATGCCCTGGAAGTGCTAGAAAGCGAAAACCAAGAGGCTTACACACTTTTTTCATCGGGTATAGATGTTGGTGCAAATAGCGAAAACAACTTGGTAATTAAAGCACTCAACATGATGCGTGCAGAAAAAGAGATACCAAATATCGACATTCATCTACTTAAAAAAATACCCAGTGGTGCAGGGTTGGGTGGGGGCTCAGCCGATGGAGCTTTTATGCTAAAACTGCTCAACGATACATTCTCACTAGACTTTAGTTACAACCAGCTACATCAGTTTGCTGTGAAACTAGGAGCCGATTGTGCTTTTTTCCTAAAAAACAGACCTGCTTTTGCTACTGGCATTGGTGACCAACTTGAAGATGTAGATCTATCGTTAGAGCAATACTATATGGTGTTAGTAAAACCACCCCTATTTGTATCTACCCAAGAGGCTTATGCCCACGTGGTGCCACAAAAGCCCAAGATGTTGCTTAAAGAGATTGTAAAAATGCCCATACAAGAGTGGCGCAACTATATGCACAACGATTTCGAAACATCTATATTTAAAAAACACCCCGCCATAGCCGAAATAAAACAAACACTATACAACAAGGGAGCACTATATGCCTCCATGTCGGGTTCGGGTACATCGGTATATGGCTTTTTTGAGGAGAAACCCAAGCTCAATTTTCCCAACTATTTTGTATGGAACAATTACTTATAAATATTATAAAAAACCAATCACATGTACAACAAACTTAAACTATTGATGGCACTGCTTGTATGTGCCACTGGGCTTTTTGCTCAATCGAAAGTATCTCTAGAGAGTGTTAGAGTTTTCGAGCCCATTTCGGTGCAAAAACCAATCCTATTGGATAGTGTTAACCTTAAAAACGAGAAATACTCTGATAAGCTTTTGCTAGAAAGCACACTCTCGATACCCACTCACGATCGTTTTACCAACACATTAAAGGCAGATACAGCTGGTTTTTTCCACATCAATAAAACAGACTCGGAGTATGCCATTCACTTGCTCTCTTTTTATCTTGCTGGTGACAATTATGGCAAAGCCAAACTAACAGTTACATCTCCCAATATGCTTGAGGTATATATTAATGGTGAGAAAAAGGCAACAAAATCTGATGCCACAGATAGTATTTCAAATGCAGGTTCTGCTGAAGCTACACTCAACGGAACATTGAATAATGCACGCGTAGTGGTAAAGGTATTGGCTTCACATGCACAACCATTTGATGCAGCAGCAGTAAAAATAGAGGCACAGCCACACGAAAACGACTCTCTGCTAAGTGTGCAAATGACAGACACTCCAACACGCAAAATAGATATAGTAGATATATTAGAAGGTAAGCGTGTTTCATCTACCTCCATATCGCCTAGTGGACGATTTGTATTTATCAATTTGAGCGAAACATTGCCAGGAGGCAAAACCAATAGTTATATAGAGGTGTTTGACACACAACAGCGTCGCACACTTATCAACGAGCCCACAGGCAGAAAACAGTTCAACTGGATGCCAAAATCTGATATGCTCACCTATATTACAGAGACAGAAAATGGCAATACCATGTTCAAACTCGACCCGCTAACAATGGAGACAACTATTCTTGCCGAGAACCTTCCCGAAGGCAGATTTATGTTTGCCCCCAACGAGCAGTCGATGTTTTACACCACCAAAGAAACCATGGATGTAAAATCTCCTGAAAGCCTAAAACGAATGATGGGAATAGACGACCGTCAAGGGCACTACCGCGACAGGCACTATATACATCAATATATATTTGAGACGGGACTATCGCAACAAATAACTTTTGGTAAACAAACAGCACGTCTCAATGCTGTGAGCTCTGATGGCAAACAGATACTTTTCTCTACATCCAAAGAACTCCTTACCGAGCGTCCATTCAGCACTAGCTCGATGTATCTGCTACAACTAGAAACAATGCAGGTTGATACATTGTGGGAAGATGAGAAATTTGTCTCCTATGCACAGTTTTCACCCAACAACAAACAAATTCTTATAGCAGGAGGTCCAGAGGCTTTCAACGGTATTGGACTTAATATTAAAGAGGGACAAATAGCCAATAGCTACGACACGCAGGCTTTTATTATGACTCTTTCGAACAAGAAGATAGAGGCAATAACCATAGATTTCGATCCAGCTATCGACTCGCAAGTGTGGAACAGTGCCGACAACCACATCTACTTTCGTGTACAAGACAGAGATAGAGGCAACATCTACAAATACAATCCAAAGAATGCCAAATTTTCGAAGCTGAATTTAAATGAAGATGTAGTTAGATCTTTCGACATAGCCAATCAATCGCAATGGGCTACATACACAGGAGTAAGCCTTGCAAACTCTAATAGGGCATATGTACTAGATTTAAAAAACGAAAAATCGATTATGATTTCCGATCCCTACAACAATCGTTTGTCGGAAATGACACTAAGCGAAGTGAAAGATTGGAATTTCAAATCATCCTTTGGTGACGAAATTGAAGGACGCTACTACCTTCCTCCAAATTTCGATCCAAATAAAAAATACCCACTTATAGTATATTACTATGCAGGCACTAGTCCCACACAACGCATCTTCGAAAGCACCTACCCACTACAGGTATATGCTGCACAAGACTATGTTGTGTATACACTACAGCCAAGTGGAACTACCGGCTATGGACAAGAGTTTTCGGCACGCCACGTAAATGCATGGGGCATACAAACAGCCGACGAAATTATCGAAGGAACCAAAGCATTTGTTGCCGCTCACGATTTTGTAGATGGCAACAAAATTGGCTGTATTGGTGCATCCTACGGTGGTTTTATGACTCAATACCTGCAAACACAAACCGATATATTTGCAGCAGCAGTATCGCATGCAGGCATTAGCAATATCACAAGCTATTGGGGTGTAGGCTTTTGGGGCTATGGATACAGCTCAGGAGCAAGTGCAGGAAGCTATCCTTGGAACAATTACGACCTGTATGTAAATCAGAGTCCACTTTTCAATGCCGACAAAATAAACACACCACTACTATTGCTTCACGGCACAGTAGACACCAATGTACCCATTGGAGAAAGCTACCAAATGTACACAGCACTGAAGCTATTGGGCAAAGAGGTAGAGTTTATACAAGTAGAAGGTGAAAACCACGCCATTTACAACTACAAAAAACGCATTGGGTGGAACCACTCTATCTATGCATGGTTTGCAAAATGGCTAAAAGACGATTCACGCTGGTGGGACACACTCTATCCAGAACCAAATAAATAGATGAACTATCAGGTAAATAAACCGTTAAATAGAAAGGGGAAATACAATATAAAAAGTTTCCCCTTTTTATATGAAATACTTAATAAAAATATATGAATATAGATTTAAACAAATTACTAAAACAGGTTACAGAAACTGCCATCGAAATTGGCAATTACTTAAAAACCGAACAGACAAAACTAAAAGCATCTGCTGTGGAGATGAAGGGTCTGCGCGACTACGTTTCATATGTAGATAAAGAGGCAGAAAAGTTATTAGTAACAGCCCTCAAACAGTACATCCCCAATGCTGGTTTCCTTACAGAAGAAGACACCGTAGAGCAGGCTCAAAAAGAGTACACCTGGATTATCGACCCACTAGATGGCACATCAAACTATGTGCATGGACTTGCCCCCTACAATGTAAGTATTGCACTCACACACAACAACGAAACTATACTAGGAGTGGTGTACGACCCCCATGCCAATGAAATGTTTACTGCCATCAAAGGAGATAAAGCACGCTTAAACAACCAAGTAATAAGTGTGAGCAGCAAAGACGAACTAAAAAACGGCTTTATCGGCTTTGGTATTCCATACGAAATGGATAACCAAACAGCAGCAATACTAAAAAACACTTGGCAGCATTTTGGTCACGCATCATTCAGATTAAATGGAGCAGCCGCACAAGAACTCTGCTTTGTAGCCTGTGGCAGATACGATGCCTTTTTCCACTCCGGACTATCGGCATGGGATGTGGCAGCAGGAGCATTTATTTTGCAACAAGCAGGAGGCAAGATTACCGATTATAATGGAGGCACCAACTACATCTTCGGCAAAGAGGTTGTAGCAACCAACTCGCTTATCCATACAGACATTATGGATAATATAATTAATAGCAATAAAGTCGATTAAGAGACAAACACTTTTACATGAAATCTATTTTTAGTACTTTTGCAATCCAAAAGATTGTCTATAGATTAAACAAATTAATTAGAAAATAAATGAAAGCTTATATTTTTCCAGGACAAGGTGCTCAATACGTAGGTATGGGCAAAGAACTATACAACGAGTCGGATAAAGCAAAAGAGATGTTCGAAAAAGCCAACGAAATATTGGGTTTTAGAATAACAGACTTGATGTTTGAAGGAACGGACGAAGATTTGCGTCAAACAAAAGTAACACAACCTGCTATTTTTCTGCACTCTGTAATACTTGCAGCAACTTTAGGAGATGATTTCAAACCCGAAATGGTGGCAGGACACTCACTTGGAGAGTTTTCTGCACTTGTAGCAGCCAAAGCACTATCGTTTGAAGATGGCTTGAAGCTTGTATACAAACGTGCACTTGCTATGCAAAAAGCATGCGAGATAGAACCCTCTACCATGGCAGCAGTGCTAGGTATGCCAGACGAGCATGTAGCCAATGTGTGCGATTTGATAGACCATATAGTAAGACCAGCCAACTACAATTGCCCCGGACAAGTAGTAATTTCAGGATCGATTGCCGGTATAGAAGAAGCTCAAGTGAAAATGATAGATGCAGGAGCTAAACGAGTAGTAAAACTATCGGTTGGTGGTGCTTTCCACTCCCCATTTATGGAACCCGCAAGAGAAGAACTAGCCAAGGCAATAGAAGAGACTGTAATCGACACGCCAATTTGTCCTGTATACCAAAATGTATCTACAATAGGCGAAACAGACCCTGCTACTATCAAAGAAAACTTGATGGCACAATTAACATCTCCTGTTAAATGGACACACTCCGTAGAGAATATGATAGAAGATGGTGCTACAGAGTTTATCGAATTGGGTCCTGGCAAAGTGTTGCAAGGATTGGTAAATAAAATAAATAGAGAGGTTGCTACATCTAGCATGCAGTAGATAAGTTAATAGTTAAAAGTTAAAAATTAAAAGTGACTATCCCTTTTCATTGTGAGGGGCACCCAATTATTTATTGAACAAAAAGAAGGGTATGACATTGAGGTTTCATCTTGTGTTTTAAGGTCTGAAAGACCGGCATAGAAATAAATAACAGCATATTATAAATTATGTCATTGATAACTAAAAATGCCGTTTCGTCCTATCAATAGGAGTTGAAACGGCATTTCTAATTTACAATTATGATTAAAAAAACAAAGTGTTAATCATCACCAGTTAAATCCAATTTCTCGTCATCCCTTCCACGTTCAAAGAAAGCTTTGCGTAGAGGATTTTTACTAGCCTCGTCAAAGGCAACCCTGTTTCTATACACATCTACAGCCATATAAAGCGCCTGTCGGAACGACTCCTCCGAAGCCTGGTTCTTACCAGCAATATCATAAGCAGTGCCATGAGCTGGAGAGGTTCTCACGATAGGCAAACCTGCCGTAAAATTAACCCCCGAGTCCATGCTAATAGTTTTGAAAGGTATCAACCCCTGATCGTGATACATTGCCAACACAGCATCAAACTCTTTGTACCTATTACTACCAAAAAAACCATCAGCAGAATACGGACCCGAGCATATAATATTTCTATCCAAACAGTGCTCTATAGCAGGTTGTATAATCTCCTCCTCCTCTGTGCCTAACAGTCCGTTTTCACCAGCATGCGGATTAAGACCCAACACGGCAATACGTGGATTGTCGATAAAAAAATCACGCTTCAAGCTATCATTCAACGTTCTTATCTTCTCTATTATCAAATCTTTTGTAATAGTTGACGAAACTTCAGAAAGGGGTAGGTGAGTAGTTACCAGTGCAATTCTCAAACTCTCGCTAGCAAGAATCATAAGTGCCTTACACCTTCGTTTATCGTTGCTAGTTCTATTCTCCAAATAATCTGTATGCCCAGTAAAACTAAAATTCTCGCCTTGTATACTATCTTTGTTGATAGGCAGTGTAACCAACACATCAATATCTAGCTTATTAAGATCTTCTACAGCAACCTCCAAAGCCACATAGGCAGCCTCTCCCGAGGTTTCGTTGGGTTTACCAATTTCCACCCTCACATCTTGTTGCACTACGTTTATAAAGTTCACCCTTCCCCCTTTTGCCTCGTGGCAACTATCAATCATATTAAAAGGCACCGACCTACTGTTTAACACCTTTCGATGATACGAAGCCACCTTCGACGACCCATATATAATGGGTGTGAGCAGTTCAGTCATTCGTTTATCCGAAAAAGCTTTCAAAAGAACCTCGTATCCAATACCATTGCTATCGCCATGGGTAATACCAACCTTCACTAAATTTGACATAAATCTATCAATTGTTTTTTTATTATATCGTCAACAAAAGGAAATTACCCTTCCGTTTTTGCTCCCTCTCTCTTCTCTACCTTAATTACTCTCTACAGGATCTGTAATTTTAATTGTGTAGAATGTTCCCTCCATATTGCGAATCAAGTTTCGCTTTCTCTTCTCAGGAGCATACACTAGCACATCCACAAAAATCACTCTGTTTGTATTTTCATTCACAAAAGCTTGCATCACAAACGGACCACCCATCATATCGGTAGTCATCTCCCACAAACCTCTTAGCTCTGCTCTAAACAAACCATCTATTTCTAGCTTACGATACTCTACAGGCATTGCTCTTGAAGTACTCATTTGAGAGTCGAACGAACCCTTGATATGCTCTCCAAGCACACGATTGCGCATAGCAATCAAAGAATCTTTCTCAAAAATAGTTTCAGAGGTGTAGGGCACAGAAAATATTGTTATATCCTGACGCGACTCAGCCGAGTTGTTGGTAGCCCAAAAGAAATTCTCATCTTCCGTTAAATTGCTCAACCCCTTAGGATAGTCCAATTCGAAACCAAAAGTAGTACGAATACGTGTTTTTGGTGTGCCACTATCCTTCATCAACCATTGACCAATACGCTCCAACTCTTTGTTTACCAAATAGTCTACTATCCTGTCGCCATTCTCTTTCAGAAAAACCTCCATAGCATCTTTATCCGGAGCTTTAACAGTAAGCACCACCTGTCCACTTGCATACTTATTAATCTCTGCACTCAGTTTTGCCTCGGTATACATGTTCGATATATCCACTTCAACTATATTGCGTGCCATCTTAAAAGTTCTAGTAAAATTGCGTGGATCGATATGTAGAATTTTAAAATTAGCCTCTCTTTGTGGCATTCCTAGCATAGGCGAGTTTAGCACATCAAAAAGTGCACGCCCATGAGGCTCTTTCCATTCTGTGCTATCAATTATTGTGAGCACCTCATTAGTAGCTGATGACGAGGACATCCATCCCGATGAAAGATTGTTGCACGACCCCATCGTCAACGCCAATATTGTTAGTGCAAAAAGTACTTTTAGCTGTTTCATAATGTATAGGTTTAATGAGTAAGAATTATCTATTTATTCGTTTTAAAACCGATTCAAAGTTGTTTTAACAAAAATACGATTATTCTATTTGTAATAAAATTAAACACGCATTTTTTTTCGATGTTAACTAATAATAGACTACTTGGCACTATTTTTCAGTTCATTTTGCTTTTCAGTAGACAACATACCACACGCAGCAGAAATATCCTCGCCCCGTGAAGCCCTTATAGTAGAGATAATACCTTTAGAAGTAAGAAAATCCCTAAACCTCACCATTGCATCATCCGACGCCGTTTTGAGCAAACTTCCAGGTATAGCATGAAAACGTATCAAATTTACCCTACAAGTAATATCAGAGAGCAGCTTCACCAACTCCCTTGCATAGATAAGCGAGTCGTTCACATCGTCAAACATAATATACTCAAACGACAAACGGCGCTGCTTACTCCAATCATACTTTTTCAGAAGCTCTATCACTTCCTCTATCGGATATTTCTTTTCGATAGGCATAATGCTTTGTCGTTGCTCAGAAATAGGACTGTGCAAACTCACTGCAAGGTGGCACTGGCTCTCTTCAAGAAAACGCTCCAGCATGGGTGTTACTCCAATGGTAGAGAGGGTTATGCGCCTCGGACTCAACGCCAAACCATAATCTGCCGTTAATATCTCAATCGCTTTTATCACATTCTCGTAGTTGTCTAGCGGCTCGCCCATACCCATAAACACAATATTGGTAAGCGCCTCGGAGTTGGGTGACGAATATACCTGATTCAATATCTCATTTACCGAAAGGTTGGCTCCAAAACCCATCTTCCCGGTCATGCAGAAATCGCAATTCATCTTGCATCCCACTTGCGATGAGATACATAGCGTCAATCGCTCATCGTCAGGAATCAGTACCGACTCTATCAATCTGCCTTCGTTTGTTTTAAACAACAGTTTCTCTGTACCATCTATCGACACCTGTGTTTGAATGGGCAACGAAACACCCACCTCAAACCTCTCTTTTAGCATATCTCTATTGCGGATGGAGATATTTGTCATATCGTCTATCTCCGTCACACGTTTTACATAAATCCAATCTGCAATTTGCTTGGCAGTAAATTTTGGCAATTTTAGCTCCACCACCACATCCGTTAGTTCTGCCAGTGTCATGCCCAACAAGCATTTTTTTTCTTTCATCAATTTCTCTCTTTTAAATTTAAACAAAGATACGTAGGTTTTGGGTAATTGACAATCGAGAAATAGAGTTAAAAGTTAATAGTTAAAAATTAAAAGTGATAGGTAAAACAACCTAGAGCCGCAACGCCCTCTAAAAGATTTCAGAGTAAGATTTCATCTTTTGTTTTAAGGTCTGAAAGACCGGCATAATTCAGCCCAGGCTACAGGCCTGGGATTACAGTTGAATAATATGGTGTCAGGGCTGAAAGCCTGGCATAAAAAATGTAATTGTATAAATAGCAGCACTAGTGTCCACTTAAAGTTTAAAAATTCTTCTACACTAGCCTGATAATCATAATTATATCTATACATATTTGACTCTATGGGTTAGAAACTGCTACTTTTGCAACAAGTATCAAAATGTCAGTTTATGAATCAAGGTCAGTATGTTTTTACTCAGCTGTGCAGTTTTCTTCCTAAAGTTAAATTTGATTGGTTTGTCAAAAAGTATGAGGGCAATAAGTATATAAAATCATTTACATGCTGGAACCATTTACTAGTTATGTTATTTGGTCAAATTTCAAACAGAGAAAGTATGAGGGATTTAATTACAACATTAAATGCACATAAGCCAAAATTCAATCATTTGGGGTTTGGAAAGAGCATCTCTTTGAGTAATCTTTCAAAGGCAAATGAAGTACGTGAAATTAGAATCTTTGAGGACTTAGCAAATTTAATGATTAAAACTGCACGTGATAAACGTTCTGGCAAAAAAGATTTTTTCTTAGATGGAAATATTTATGCTTTTGATTCCTCTACAATTTCTTTATGTTTAAATACATTTTGGTGGACAAAACTACATCACAATAAAGGAGGTGTCAAGCTTCACACACTCTATGATGTAAAAACTGATATACCTGCTTTTAATATCATAACAGATGCAAGTATACATGACTCAAAGGTAATGAGCATGATACCATATGAGTTAGGCTCATACTACATCTTTGACCGAGCTTATATGGATACAAAGAAGTTATATGATATACATCAGAGTCATAGCTTTTTTGTTGTTAGAGAGAAGCGTAAATCAAAATATGCAATTGAATATGACTCCAACTATAATAACCCAGAAACAGGAATAATGGCAGATCAACATATTTCGTTCAAAGGTATAAAAACACAAAATCAATATCCTGAAGCTATTAGAAGAGTTGTGTTTTATGATAAAATCACTAATAAGACTTTCGTTTTTTATACAAACAATACAGAAATAACTGCAGAAGAAGTTGCTCTTTTATACAAGTATAGATGGAGAGTTGAGTTATTCTACAAATGGCTAAAGCAGCATTTGAAGATAAAGCAATTTTATGGAACAACAGAAAATGCTGTCAGAATACAAATATACTGTGCTATTATATCCTACTGTTTGATTGCTATAATAGAGCATGACTTGAAGTTAGAGAGGGATACTTACGACGTATTAAGAATATTATCGATTTCATTATTAGACAAAACAGATGTTGTAAAACTCTTCAAAAATGAAAATGACAGCAATACCTATCAAAATGACAGACAGCTAAATCTTAATTTTTTTTAGTGGACACTAGTGGCGATGAATATACTGTTACTACTTTAGTGAATGATCTAGAAGTAGAGACATTTAATCATGGTTCTATCGAGTATAAAGGAAAAACCCCAATGTATGGTTTAGAAAACAATCGTTGGAACATCTATTTAGGTTCAGAAAATGTAACAATATTTCCATCAAAATATTATTGGTGGGCTGAAGGCACTGGCGACTACTTGCGTATTGGTATATTCACAGCTCTTGAAGACACTGAAGATATTCCAGAGGGAACATATACATTTGGAGAAGAGCTTCCTGGAAATGCATCAATAGGTCAAGGTTACGAACCTGGTTTAGATTTTGGAACATGGTATTTTGAGTTAATAAACGACAATATGCCCAATTATGCTCCTATAAAAACAGGCAATGTAGTTGTAAGTAAAACTGGCGATATTTATACTATTACTCTTACAGGCAAAGATGATCGTCAGAATACTATCACTGCTACATATACTGGTGCTTTAGATTTCGTAGACACTACAATAATGAGTACTACGTCGCCTATCATAAAAGAGAATACATCGAAAGATAATAAAAAGATGAGCTTATACGAATGGAAGAAAGCTTCTAGAGCTCAAAAACTTATGAAAAGAAATTATTAATATATTCTCATGTAATATTTTAGAAGCAGCATATTTCTAAAGTTATAACTCTTAATTATAATAAGGCTCAACTCTTTTAGTAGGGGTGAGCCTTATTTTATTTAAATTACTTTAGTAGAGCAGAAGCTCGAAAATACAATCTAGTATTGTGGCATTGCCAAAAAACACAAAGTAGAGTCTTTAATAGTTCAATAAATATTTGTTTAATTAATGCATTTTTGCTTTATTGGGCAAAAGTTAACTGTGGCGATTGAAGGATAGAAGTAAAACGAGTTTCTTAACCCTTAAAATACAATCCACCCAATGTATTCAAAACATCCAAGCCTAGAGCTAACAGAGCTCTTTAAAAGCAAACCTTATCAAGGACAAAACCCAAGAAGAGCAAAAATACTTTTCCTTGGGCTAGATGCCAATTTTGGCGCAAACATAGCTACAGATGGATTCTTTCCACGCATCAAAGAGTATCTCTCAAATGGCGTGAAATTTTGGGAGAAATACGGTGTGCATCATCCGTTTCTTCTACATTCCTATCCTAGTAGCGATGGCGTTAGATATCACAGACAGTTCGCAAAATTGGGTTTCAGTAAAGAACATGCACAATACATCTCCTTCATCGAGCTGTTGGATATTCCCACAACTGGCAGCACCACTAAAAACCGTAAACTATTTCATAGCTATCTCAATCTCGACTACCTGCGAGAGTTAGACAAACTGCTTTCAAACAACAGAAAGAAACTCCTCTTTGTCTCTAGTGGAGTGCTTAGAGCAATGCAAAAAATTAAGAGAGAGCATCAAATATTCAACTGGCTTCCCAACAACGATATCCGAGGACGGAATCAGATTATAAAGGTAGTTGAAAAAAGAGGATTGCAAGTCTATTTCATTACCCACTTCTCAGCATCCATCTCCAATGATCACATTCGGGA
>ERZ1032924.81-NODE-81-length-12977-cov-6.386086_pt1 | contig 12977 bp, 10 predicted proteins | sample MGYA00516956_ERZ1032924 | MGnify/ENA primary metagenome ERZ1032924 (study PRJEB33719, sample SAMN04262513) | wastewater metagenome | biome: rural village; feature: composting latrine chamber; material: composting feces with ash | place: El Salvador | collected... | reverse complement strand
AGAGCGTACGACTCATAATCTTAATATCTTTAGTTCGAGTCTCCCCCCCGCTACCAAGACGTTGGTCACGGCTCCAACACTACGCTTTCGGCCATGTACTCCTTTGCTCCAATGGGTGCTCACACTGCAGCCCTGTTAGCGGATACCTGGAAGTATTCACCCCCTTACGACTTTCACGACATGACGGCGGATCCCGAGGATTATGACGATTTTGTCGATCCGACGTTGTGGCCCGCACACTTCTTGAAGGTGCTGGAGTGCGGTGAGTTGGGGGTTCTTCTCTATCGCTACCTTCAATGTGCGGGCGATTCGCGTGTATGAGGAGGCCGGCTTCAAGGCCGCGCCGCTTCCGGCAAACCACGAATGGGGTGGAATACGACTTCCTTGAGATGAAGAGTGAGTCCAAGGCTGAATGAGGGCTGGGCATAGGATTGAACAGTGATGCTTGATGTGTGATGCTTGGCTGGGAGGTGGTTTCGTGCGAACAACGCTCACGATTGAAGACGACGTGCTCTTGGCGGCGAAGCAACTCGCGCGCGCCGAGCACATCTCGGTTGGGCAGGCACTCTCAAAGCTTGCTCGCCTAGGCATTAATCGCCAGGATGAGGGCGATCGTCGCAACGGGGTTCAGCTCCTTCCTGTTGCGGAGGGTGCCCGTGTGGTCACTTTGGAAGCAGTAAACGAACTGAGAGACGAGTTGGTGTGAACCGTCTTCTACTCGATGTGAACGTCTTGATCGCGCTCATTGACCCGTCTCATGAGCAGCACGATGCGGCGCACCAATGGTTCTTCGGAGATCCAGACCGTCCATGGTCTACCTGCCCCACTACTGAGAATGGCGTCATTCGCATCGTCAGCAATCCGCGATACCCGAATCCGCGGCCCGTGTGGGTGGTTATGGAGAGCCTGGAAAGTTTGACGCGGCAAGCCGATCACGAGCGGATGGTCGAGGACGTCACGCTGCTATCCGATGATATTGACCGGAAGGCTCTGCTGTCCTCGGGTCAAATCACTGACAGCTATCTGGCTCTGCTTGCGTACTCCCACGGATCGGCCCTAGCCACCTTTGACCGCAAGCTCTCTGTGGCAGCTTTGCCGGAGGGTGTCTCAGTTGTTCAGATCCCCGGCTAGAGCGTGTGGCTCATAATCGCAAGGTCGGGAGTTCTAGTCTCCCCCCGCTTCGGTTACAGCCTCATAGCGGGCCGTCTGTGCCGGGATACCCCTGTTAGCGTGACATTACGGAACGTCAGCACCAACTGGGCTTAGGGAGCCTCCATGAAACGCGCACTAGCCGCGGTCTCCGCCATTGCCCTCGCCGTTATCGGTCTGAGTGGGTGTGGAGGTACCGAGTCAAAGGAATCCAAAACGGAGGTTGCCGTAACAGCCCGGCAGAGGAAGAGGCCGAGGAGGAAGGGGGCACAACGGAACAGACTGTTGCGGAAGCCTGTCTGGAACTGGCGACGCCAATGCTTGATACCGAGAAAGCGATGACCGAACTGGCAACAGAGTCATTGGATTTAGCTGCGGATATCACCGCGGACCCTGGGCCGGCAGCTAGCGTCTTGATCCTCCGAGGGCTTAGCTTTGGTGCTAAGTGGTTCACCGTCGGCGGCGCCGCGGGCTCAGGCCAAGCCCAGGAACTCCTTTATGGCGGGCATCTCGGAGCGGATCTGCTCGGCCCCTTCGGTGTAAGACCTTTCGAGGCGTGAGAATCTGCGCTCCCGATTGCTGACGAGGTAGCCGGTGGGAGCAAAGACATATGCCTTGCCATCGGCTTCCAGGTCGAACAGTTCTTCGCGGGTTCGGTTGTAGTTTTCAGGCCGCTCCATGAGAGCTTCGGTCACAGAGGGGTAATCCTTGAATACGCGGCGAGTTACGGCATTGGCACGGAACGGTTTCTTCACGTAGTCGCGCGGCCTGGTCAGGACCACCAGGAACTTTTCAAAACCATCTGCCTTTGCCGCATCGAGAGCGATTCCGCCCGAGGGGCCCAACGCCCCGTCCACGTACATCTGCCCATCGATTTCCACCGGGGGCATGAAAACAGGCATGGTGGAGGAGGCCTGGACGCGGACCAAGAAGTCCTCTGGCACGTTGATGTCTTCGCGTCCCCAGAAGACTTCTTTTCCGTCGTCGGCGCGGAATGCCCCGATGCGGAAAGTTATAGGGTTCTTGTTGAACACGTCCCAGTCATAGGGGAGGGATTGTCCGGGCTCAGATGTGCGCTGGTAGATGTAGTCGGCGTTGAACAGTCCGTTGCCTCGGGCCCAGGTTCGTAGATTTCCAAAATTCGGATCCAGGGCGAACTCGACGAAACACCTCCTAGATCGGACAAGATCTCTGGAAATGTAGTTGGCGGTGTTGGTGCTGCCAGCGGAGATTCCTGCCACCCAGTCAAGAAAGACTTGGTTCTTGATCAGTTCGGTGACGACCGGCGCGGTGTAGGAGGCGCGCATGCCTCCACCCTCGAAAATGAGGGCAGTGTCTTTGACGTTTGATTCCAGAATCTGTTCGGCCATGCCCTAATGGTCGCCCCACGGACGGGGACCCTGTCAAGCCTGGGTGTTGAAACTCCCGATGGGTGCAGCTTTGAGCGAGACACCTCACACGTGACCAACAGCAGCGCGATCTGAATTCGCCATATCTCCCGCTTTCTCAGAGACTCGCCAACTGAGTGGCAGGAACCGACGATCCGGTCCTTCTCCTACCCGGAACGCTCCTCCCCGCCAGATGAGGCCTTCCCCAGCCCCACGAATGCTTCCCTAACCCCATGAGCCGCGTGTCCTGCGTACATCTCCTCTTTTCCTAAGTCGGCTCATTGTCCCGGATGTGCTTCCGTGTCCCTCATGTGGTTCCCTGTCCTTAATGTGTATGTTATGAAATCGTGTTGGCCAGGAATGGCGGCACCAAGAGCTCCGGGAAGCACGGTAAGGACAGGGAACAGTGTTGTGAAACTCAGGGGCCGATCTGGGTCAGATTATGCCGCCTGACGAGGTGTCACCTTGAGGGCGTTGGCAGTTCCGCAAGCGAATTAGCTGCAAGGAACGGCACAACGAGGGGTTCCGAAGCTTTGTCCCGCATTTGGGTCTAGGCCGGGGCTCGGTGCAGGGCCTTCCAAGACCCTTCTTGTAGCAAGCCGCAGGATGGTCACTCTTCAGAACCCGCATCCAACGCCAGCACCGATGCCACCGCGTCAATGAGTGGCTGCCCATGCACACGCGTCCAGAGGGTCGTCAGGTGGTGGGAGTCTTGGTATACAAGTACCCCCTCGTCCACACTCACACACGTTCCTTCGGGGCAGTACTCGTCTGCCATCGCAACAAAACGGAAGTGGGGATCTGAGATAGGGGAGAGGGCTTCGTTCTTGGAGTAGTACTTGTCGAAGTCTTGGAAGCAGGCGTCAGCACCACGCGCGGCAACGCATTCCGGAACGTCGTAGGGGAACAACGGGTTGTCCTCAATGGCGACAACACCTATGCCCGCGGCCAGCAGTTTTTCAAAAGCCGAGTTGTAACCACTTGGGATCACGTTGACACCCTCGATCCAACGTGTGCCGTTGGTTACCACCACGTCCGGGCGTTGCTCCAGCAGCATCTCCATTACTTCTAGGTTCCATTCAACGCAAGAGGGTAGCGGCGTGTAGCCGAACCCTTCAGTGTCACCGAATGGGCAACTGCTCTTGACCAGGCTGTAGATATCCGCATCGAGTTCTTCGGCCGAGTCGATAAGCGCATCCAGCCATTGGGCCGTGCGTGAACCTCCAACGACGTAAATGCTTTTTCCGTGTGCCTCTTCCGTCCACTGACATTCGATCACTTCCGGCTTCACCACGGCTTGAATGCATTCGGGCGAGAAGCCCGCGTGTTTTTGGATGCTGGGGTAGTTCGGATCAGGACTTATGGAGTTCGAGTCAACGGCGGCTGGATCGAGTTCTTCCGCGGCGATTTCTGCTTGCCCCGCGCTACTGACTTCTTTCGCATCCCAAACGTGGAGGAGCGCTGCCGGCGGCAGCACCAGAAGCAGACATGTCAGCACTGTGCGCCACCAGTAGGCGCCTATGGCTTTGGAGAACCGGATGGGGTTCTCCACGAACTTGGTGGTGAGGATCGCGAGGCCGACGGAGGCCCCGATTATTCCCAATCCCCAGAGGATCGAGACGTCCGGGCCAACAAGAATCCGATAGAAGACCAACATCGGCCAGTGCCAAAGATAAATGGCGAACGAGGCGTTGGCGACGTAGAGGACCGGCTTCCATTTCAAGATCGACGGTTCGACCCGGTTCCAAGACCCAACGATCAGAGACATTGCCGCGGCAACGGGGAGTAGCGACCAATATCCGGGCAGGCGGCTACCAAGGTCCACAACCGCGCCCAAGAGGAGCAGTCCGACGAGGCCACCCCAGCTCAAAATGCGGAACTGTGCAGCCTGCCGAGGACTGGGGTCGGGCGTCTTTCGCAGGACGAGGAAAAGCAGCGCCCCGAACATGAACTCCCACAGGCGCGCCCAGGTGTCGAAGTAGGCGGCCGACTGGTTTGAATGGGTGGCGACAACGGAATAGGTGAACGAGGCCAGCAGGACAAGTACGGTGACCCACGCAAAAGCCCGAGGGAGCGCTTCCGCACCTCGTTTTGACCAACGCAGTATGCAGGCGCTGACGATTCCTAAGACTATTGCCGCCAGAATGTAGTACTGGACGTTCACGGACAGAGCCCAGAACTGTTGGAAAAGAGTCGAAGCAGTGCCTTGTGCTAGGTAATCGGTCGACTGGCTTATAAGCCTCCAGTTTTCCCTGAACGTGAGGCTGGCCCAACCTGACTGGATGTTGGTTGCCCAGAAAAGTTTAGGCATCCACAACAAGGCCGCACCTGCGGACACGGAGATCACCAATGCGGCAGAGGGAATGACTCGCCGCGCTGTCCTCAACAAGTAGTTGAAGGTGGCCGAGGCAATCTGCTTCCCGCCGTTCGCGCGGGCATAGGCGCGTAGCAGCGACCCCATCGAAAAGAATCCAGCCACCACGAAGAACACGTCGACGCCACCGGACACGCGCCTGAACCAGATGTGGTAAACGACAACCAGCAGGGCAGCGACCGTGCGCAGGCCTTGGACTCCTACGAGGTAGCGACGGTCATCGTCAAACACCGACGGTGCGGGTTTCTGTGTAGAAGCTGGCGGATCTGATTCGGGACGTCTTACCTGGGGACTCTCTATCCCCAACGTGCTGAGATCACCGGCCGTTGCGTCGCTAACCACCGTAGGAGCCTAACAGTGCGCTGCGCTCCGCAGGTGTTTATATCCCTCGACTCCGGCCAAGATCTGGGCCTTAGGGCTCAGGTGGTGCCGTAGCGGCGTATTGGGAGCGCTCCCCCTAGCTAACGCCCAACCCGGGACACGTCAAGTGTGATGCAGGTCGAATGTTCTGGCTCTAACGTCAGCGCAGTGTACATCCCCAGCCTGGGGATGGGCGGGACGCCACCGCTCAAGGGCAGCCTTCAGGCCCGGGCGGGCGAGGGGCGGACGTCATTCCTGTCCGTCCGAGGAGAGAGGGATGGCAATGAAGATGTTACGCAAAAGACGAGGGCGCGCGGCTCTCGGTGCGCTCGGCGGCGTCGCATTGACGCTTTCTCTGGGGACTCTGCCCGCACTGGCTGGCGAAACAGATCCGGAGGGTGCAACGGATCCCGAAGCGGTACCCGTGGTGTACGTCGAAGGGGAGGAGAGTAGCAAGGTCTCCGAGGACTCTCTGACCCTCCAAGAGACTCCGGTGCTCGAAGACGGGCAACCGGCTACTGAAGAAGGTGCGGGAGGTGTCGACCCAGCCCCAGAGGGAGCGGAGGCGCCCGAAGCGGGAGTCGAGGGAGAACCAGAACAGGAGCCTGGTGATAGAAGCGGAGGTGAGGCGTCACCCGTTGTAGCCCAGATGATGTCGCTACCTGCGCCTGTTGCGGAAGTGGCTCCCGCTGGGAAGATCGAGAGTGTAACCAGGGACGGCTGTACGGTCACGATTACCGCTGCCACGGAGGCTGTCGGTGATTTTGCCGTCGACATTTGGGACGACGGCGAAGTGCTCTACACCGACGCTTGGACTACAACGAAGTCGGGTACGCACACCACCAAGTGGACCATCTCGAAACCAGTCGGTAAGGACGCGACTGGCGTAGGGATTTACCTGACGCTTGGGGGCGCAAAGATCGACCGCATCGACCCGTGGGAATACCCGGATTCTGTGGCGAACGAGTGCTCTGCAGCCGTTTCCGTGACAGCCACAGCGCCTGGTTATGACTCGGCAAAGGGCGTGGAAGCGGGCGCGAAGGCGCCTATTGCTGGCGCGGGTTTCCTTCCGGGTGAGACTGTCATCTTCACAGTTGGGGGAGTCGAGGTTGGCTCCGCGGTTGTGGGCGATGACGGAACGTTCGAGGGGACGTTTGTGGTTCCAGAGGGTGTGGATCCTGGTTCTTCGTTCATGGTCACCGTTACGGGTGAGGAGAGCCTGCGTAGCATCACAGTCACATTCACAGTGGCGGGTGCCGCTGCCGCTTCGTGATCTTATGAAGTCAAGATAGGGTCTTCGGGATTCGTCTCGGGGGCCCCATCTTGGTGTCCCGACAACGCAACCCGCTCCGCCGGTCACACGCGACGCCGTATCTATGAGCGATGAGGCGACACGTCTCATCTACCGATCCGTGTTACCTGCCAGTTTCGCTTTTCCCCGGTTGCGCTTGGCCGGCCCGTTCCCGGGATTAGCCCTGCTGGGTCCGGGGAGTGCGGCCGAGCACAGCACCCTCATCTCCATCGACCAAACCAAATCCGGCACGCAACGTGGCCTCAAGCAGTTTGGGCACGTCAACCAGGTCGGGATGCAACCGTCCAAAAACTTCCAGACCTTCCCAGGCAGCAATCAGCCGGGCAGCCTCTTGCTCGACAGGCAAGCCATTATCTGCAAGATCTCCGGTCTCCCGCTGCGCCCAGATTGCCTCACTGAAGATGGACAGCAGGATCTGGTGCCGTTCCTGGAGGTACTCGCGCGCCGGGTGCCCCTCGATGCCCGCCTCTGCGGACATCACCGAAAACAGTTGAGAGCTCTCTGGGTCCTGCAGACCTAGTTCCGCGGTCCTAACCAGTGCGGCAGTCAAAGCTCCGACTGTGAGCGGAGTGATGATCCCGTCGGGGATCTCGTTCCCCTGGGTGTATGCGGTGTCGCGGGCCTGGAGCGCCTCGTGTAACAGATTCGTTTTGTCACCGAAATGATGGATCAGCGTTGAGTGGTCCACCCCCGCCGCTTTCGCGACGCTGCGTAACGAGGTCCCCTCGAACCCCCTACTGGAGAAGATGCGGGCCGCTTCAACAAGGATTCTTTGACGAGTTGGGGCGCTGACACGGTAACTTCTCTTCGCAGTTTCCTGGCCGCGGTGTTCCGTCGAATGTGCCAATGCTCCCCCTTGTCCTTTGTCCCCAGCTTGTGTCCCCGGGGGCGTGATTGGCAGGTTGTCCTTCGTTTTCCTCGCCGAAGTGTGTCCGAATCCACACAGAAAGGCCTCCCCCCGAACCTTCCACCACCTGGTGGAAGTGCGTTAGGCTACAGATGTGAACGAAGTGGATCATGCGCTCAGAAGGACGTACCCATAACCCGCTTCTTCTGGGCATTAGGGGCTGAAAACAAAGGTGAAACACGAAGACGTGATCTCGCAGTTGACGCGAGAAGAAAAAGCATCGCTGACGTCAGGGCTGTCATTCTGGCAGACCAAGTCGATCGACCGGCTGGGGATTTCCTCCGTTACGGTGAGCGACGGCCCTCATGGCCTTCGCAAGCAAGAATCCAAAGGTGACCACCTGGGCCTGCGTGGCTCGGTGCCGGCAACCAGTTTCCCGACCGCCGCAACGTTGGCGAACTCCTGGGATGACCAACTTCTTTTCGATGTGGGGGAGGCGATCGCATCAGAGGCTGTTGAGCAGGGCGTTGACGTAATCCTCGGCCCCGGACTCAACATCAAGAGGAACCCGCTTGGGGGACGTAACTTTGAATACTTCTCTGAAGATCCGCTCCTGGCCGGGACCTTGGCGGCGTCGTTTATCCGCGGTGTGCAGTCCATTGGCGTAGGGGCTTGCCCGAAGCACTTCGCGGTCAACAGCCAAGAGACTCGTCGCATGAGCGTTGACGAGGTCGTGGACGAAAAGGCCCTGCATGAGATCTACCTGGAGGGCTTCCGAATCGCCCTAGGCCAGGGGTCCCCCTGGATGCTGATGAGTTCTTACAACCAGGTCAATGGCGAATACGCTCACCAAAACCCCTACCTGATCTCGGACGTTCTACGCGGTCAATGGGGCTACGACGGTGTGGTGGTGTCGGATTGGGGTGGCAACGTTGACAGCGCTCAGGCCGCAGCCGTCGGCTCCAACCTCGAAATGCCCACCAGTAGTGGCGTGGGGGAGGCCCGTGTCCTGAACGCAGTGGAGAATGGGGAATTGGACGAGGCGGTCCTGGACCATCGCATCGACGAGTTCCTCACCTTGGTGGACCGCATCACCCAGCCGCGCGGACCCAAACAGCCCCTCGACATGGCGCGCCAGCACGAGATTGCGCGAAGTGCGGCCGAGGAATCCCTAGTCCTCCTCCGCAATGTTGACGGGGCGCTCCCCCTGAACACCACTGAGCGCGTCGCCGTCATCGGATCGTTTGCTGATGTCCCCCGCTATCAGGGAGCAGGATCTTCCCTGGTTAACCCAACGCGTGTGGTCTCCGCCCTGGACGCGCTCAAGACCTCCGGGCTGAACCTCATTGGCTACGAACCCGGCTTCAAGCGGGCGGACAAACCGTCCCGGCGCTTAGCCGGCCGCGCCTTGAATCTCGCGGAACACGCCGACACCATTCTTCTCTTCCTCGGTTTGGACGAGGGCGCAGAAAGCGAAGGCGTCGACCGCCCCCACATGCGCCTGGCCCGCAACCAACTGGCGTTGACCAGGGACCTGATTCGCCAGGCCGAATTCCTCGGGACAAAGATTGTTGTCGTCTTGGCGGGAGGCTCCCCCGTGGAGTTGCCCTTTGCGGAAAACGTTGATGCGATTTTGCACTCGTACCTCGCCGGGCAGGCTGGCGGCCAAGTAATCGCAGACGTCCTCATCGGCAATGTCAACCCCAGTGGCCGCCTGGCAGAGTCTTACCCGTTCAAGTATCGCGACGTGGCCTCCTCGGACACCTTCGCATTGCACCAGGCCTCCGCGGAACACCGCGAAAGTATCTACGTCGGATATCGCCAGTACGACAAGGTCGGGCAACGCGTCCGCTACCCGTTCGGTTTCGGCCTTTCATACACCGAGTTCACCTTCTCCGACCCTGCGATTGTGGGGAAGACTGACGAGGGCCAGCCGGCGGCAGCGGAAGTAAACGTCACAAACATCGGCCAGGTTGACGGATCCCAAGTGGTGCAGCTTTACGTGGCGGCCAAGGGCGCCGACCGCGCATTCCGACCCGTCCAGTCCCTCGCCGGTTACGCCAAGGTCCCCCTGCGGGCAGGCGAAACCAAACGAATCCGCATAACCCTCAGCGACCACGCCTTCTCCGTTTACAGCCCCCGCGAGCACAGGTGGGTTAGCGTCGCCGACGACTACCAGTTGCGGTTTGCCTCTTCCTCCCGCGATGTTGAAGTGACACTGGAAGTCCCCGTCCCCGGCGAAATTGCCGCGAAGGAACTTGAAGCAGAAAGTGCCGCGCTTCCTCACTACGTGAGCGGACACACCCGCAACGCCACCGACGCCGAGTTCGCAGACCTGCTCGGCCGCACTCCGCCAGCGACAACCTGGGACCCCGAAGAACCTTTGAACCCGAACAGCGTTCTTGACCAAGTCCCGGGGCATTCCGTCCTCGGGAACGCACTTCACAGCGCGATTGTCGGGACGGCAAACGCCCTTGATCGGCTCGGCAAACCAATCGCGGCGAACTACGCGCGTTTCACCTTGGCCTTGCCGCTGAGATCAATGGCAGTGATGAGTGGCGGCAAGATCAGCGAATCAACGATGAACACAGCAATCGCATTTCTCAATGGAGAGGGACTTTCGTGGCTACACGGAAAGAAATAAAACGCGCGGCCGTGCAAGCCGTAAAAGAGGACAAAGCAGCGCGCAAAGCCCGCAAAGAACAGATTGCGGCACTGCCTGCAGACCAACAGAAGGCCGCAAAGGCCGCCGACAAGGCTGCAAACAAACAGGCCAAAGCGGAGGCGAAGAAGGCCCAGAAGGAAGCCCGCAAATCCATGACGCGGAAAGAGCGCCGCAGGGACAAGCGTGACGCTCGCATCACCAAGAAGGTTCGCAACCGTCCTCGTCGGGCAGTTGGCTGGGGCATCTTCGGCGTATTCGTCCTGATCATCGCAATCGTTGCGGCCCCGTTTGTGGCGGACATCGGGGACCTCCTCGGCCGGCACGTCGACACCAACACACCCGAAGGTGAAGCCGCCCGCGCTCACAGCACCGAAGTGGCGGCAGAGATCGCCGATGAAGGCCTGGTCCTCCTAAAGAACGAAGACGACCTCATGCCGCTGGAAGGCGACAACAAGAACATAAACGTCTTCTCCTTCGCGTCCTTCAACCTGCGTTACGGCGGAGCAGGTTCAGGCGCCGCCGACCAAAGCCAAGCCATCAGTCTGTACGACGCGCTAGAACAAGCGGGTCTCTCCTACAACGTCGACCTTTACGAGGTTCACACGGAAGCCGGCGCTGAAACCGCGACCAGTACCGACAGTGGCCTGATGTCAGTTGTGAAGATGTTTGTTGGGGGTCGGAGCGGGTTGGAGCCGGACCCCTCGTACCTCACCGAAGAAGTCATGAGCGACGCGGCCGCCTTCAGCGACGTCGCGTTGGTTGTTATTGGGAACGAGGGCGTGGAGTCCTCGGACTTTACCCGCGAAGAACTCCAGTTGGGCGACAACGAACGCGAACTGCTGAACACGGTGACGGCGACGTTCGATGACGTGATCGTGATAGTGAACTCTGGCAACCAAATGGAACTCGGGTTCCTGGACGAATACCCCCAGATCAAGAGCGCCGTTTGGATCGGCACCCCCGGCCCCACGGGCGCGGTCTCCCTGGCGAACATCCTTTCTGGGGACCTGAACCCCTCCGGTCACCTCCCAAGCACGTACGCCTACGACATCGGTTCCGCGCCGGCCGCGGAGAACTTCCAGGCAACCAAGTATGAAAACGTGAACCGCTCCTTCATCAACTACGAAGAGGGCATTTACGTTGGGTACCGCTTCTACGAGACCTACTACGACGACCCCGCCATCTACGCCGAGGCAGTCCAGTTCCCCTTCGGGTTCGGCCTCTCCTACACGGAGTTCGAATGGGACGTTGCAGACCCCGTCGTTACGGACGACTTTGTTTCCGTTGACGTCAAAGTGACGAACACTGGCGACGTGGCGGGTAAGGACGTGGTGCAGGTCTACTACTCGGCCCCCTACAACCCGGGTGGCATCGAGAAATCCGCGGTTGAGTTGGGGAACTACGAAAAGACTTCCCTCCTTGAACCGGGTGCTTCCGAAACGGTGACGGTCCAGTTCGCATTCCGCGACATGGCATCCTGGGACATGGACGACCGGCAGGCTTACGTGCTTGAAACCGGCACGTACGACATTCGGGTCAGCACCGACGTTCACACAGTTGTCGCCCAGTTCCCCTACGAACTGACCGAGGAAATTGTGTACGAGGTGGACGAGGTGACCGGGACCGAACTGCAAAATCGTTTCGACGAGGCCACCAGTGATCTGACCTACCTGTCGCGAGCCGACTGGGAAGGCACCTACCCGGGCACAACCCCCGCGAGCATGGTTGCGTCAGACGAAGTGGTGGAGGCAATCTCCCCACAGGTTGAGATCGTCGAAGGTGAAGTTCCAAAGACCGGCGCGGACAACGGATTGGTCCTTGCAGACATGAAGGGCCTGGACTACGACGATCCGCTGTGGGACGAGTTCTTAGATGAATTCACCGTTGACGAAGAGATCGACCTGTTCGCTAAGGGCGGGTGGCGCACCATCGCCATCAAGCGCCTAGGGGTTCCCAGCACAACGCTCCTGGACGGGCCAGCAGGCATCAACTACTTCTTCGGGAAGATGGAGGCTGCGTCCTTCCCAACAGAGGCCGTGATTGCGGCGACCTGGAACGACGAGCTCGCCTATGACATGGGCGTGGCAGTCGGCGAGGAAGCCAACGCTTACGGCGTCCAGGGCTGGTACGCCCCAGGCATGAACCTGCACCGGACGGCGCAGGGTGGACGGAACTTCGAGTACTACTCGGAAGACCCAGTGCTCTCTGGCCAAATGGCAGCGCAGATGGTGGCGGGTGCGGAAAGCCGCGGCGTGATGACCTTCATGAAGCACTTTGTGCTGAATGATCAGGAGTCAGCGGCCCGCACTGGCGTCAATGTGTACGTGAGTGAGCAGGCCTTGCGCGAGCTCTACCTCAAACCCTTCGAGATCACCGTCAAAGAAGCGGACCCCAGCGGCGCCATGTCTTCCTTCATCCATGTGGGAACGACATGGTCGGGCGGGAACCAGGCACTCCTTCAAGAGGTGCTGCGCGAGGAGTGGGGCTTCGACGGAATGGTCTCCACCGACGCCGTCCTCGGTTCGTTTATGGACCCGGAGCAGGCCGTGGTTTCGGGGAACGAGTTGATGCTCACCTCCCTCCCCAGCCAAACCGTGAAGCAGATGAAGGCGGCGTACAAGGAAAACCCGGTCCTGATCGGGTGGGGTTTGCGTGATCGCACACACACAACGATGTATACGTTGGTGCAGAGCGGGGTTGTCGACTAACTCGGCCCCACCTGCGAGGTTGTGTTTTATGCCGGCCCTCGGTCATCTGACTGGGGGCCGGTTCGCGTCGAAACCCTACTGCCGTACAGGAAAAATCACACCGTCAAAACGCGCACGCGTCATTTGCGGGGTGTGCCCTTCGTTCAGAAATCGATGGAACCGTTTACCCCAAGC
>ERZ1032924.77-NODE-77-length-14147-cov-7.935779_pt1 | contig 14147 bp, 20 predicted proteins | sample MGYA00516956_ERZ1032924 | MGnify/ENA primary metagenome ERZ1032924 (study PRJEB33719, sample SAMN04262513) | wastewater metagenome | biome: rural village; feature: composting latrine chamber; material: composting feces with ash | place: El Salvador | collected... | reverse complement strand
ACGCAATCCCCGATCGCGTCCTCGATTTCTTCCACCCCTCGATCTTTGTTGATCGTAGTTGCCAGCTCGCCTGATTCTTCCATAAGTTTGCACATCTGCGCTTTCGGGTCGGCTGTGTGCAGTCCTCGGGCGATGGCCCACTGTTTGATGTTTTTGATTGTTTGTTGCATTATAGGTCCTCCTTGAGTTGTATCAGTGTTCCTCCTGCCTGGTTCCAAATCCACCGCTTCTCGAGCGTTAATCTGCCCACCTGCGCATCGTCTCCCCAAAAGCCTAGCTTCGTCATCACGTCGAGCATAAGTTTCACGCTGTTATCCACATCGGGGCGAGTCGTCTTTAGCTGTCCGTCTTTTTGTTTTGTGCGTGTGGGATAGTACCACACTACCGACATCGCGATCGGCCCCTGATACGGTGCGTCCGGTTTGTGTAGCATTAGCTTTTGTGTCAGCTCCGCCCGTGCTGCCTTTACCTGGCTCGGCTCGTAGAAAGTCCTTGTCTTCCAGTTAACCTGCTTCATTTGGTGCGTGGCCGTCACAGGTCTCCCTGGAAGAAATATATTCATTTCCATTCCGCGCATCACCTTCCATTCACTTTTCATTCTGTATATTCAGACAGGGTGTCAGCGCATGGGGTCTGAGCGGTAGGGTGTCGGTGGCGGGCTAAGCCCGTGCCCGCCGACATCCCTACCCGACGACCCCCCTACCCGAGACCCCCTGTCAATCAATCTATTATTAATATGGTTTTGACAGTAGGGTGTCAAAACCATGAATTTAAGGTTTTGAGAGTAGGGTACTGTCAGGGTGTCAAAAGCAGGTTTTGACACCTGTCAAAAATTTTTGACACCCCTTTTGACACCACCCTCTCAAAACCTTATTTAAAGGTTTTGAGAGTAGGGTTACTCTTCGCGCACAATGAGCGACGGCAAGCCTTGTCTGTGCATAATCTTTAATCCACCGTATTCATTTATGCGTTTTTTGATTGTGTTGCGACTCTCGCCCAACTTATCTTCAAGCATCTGCAGGGTCACTTCCTCATGCTCTTTTTCAAGCGTTTCGTACGTGATGTTGAACTTCGATTGTCTTCGTTCTGCTTTTTTTTCGACCGACTCCGTGCCCTTTTGCCAGGGTGGTCTCGCATCTTCCGGCTGCATTTCTTTCAGAAGGCCCATTTCATCAGGCGTGTGAATCGGGTAGTCAAACCAAATATTGAGCGGCTCGAACTGCGGAAACTCTCGCAGCGTGCCTTCGATCCGCCACGCGCTGGAAGTGATGTAGTTCTCTTCCCGCACTTTATCCGGCACGTCCAGCTCGATCAAATCCAGGAGGCAATCGGGGTCTCTCGCAAACACGCCCGATCCTGAAGCCCGGTCCATGGATCGCTTACCACCCTGCGCACCCTTACTGTGATGGTGGCAGTAGATCACCGCGGTCCCAAGCTCCGTACACACCTTATCGAATTGATTGGTAAAGTGGGCCATTTGGTCGGCTGAGTTTTCATCGCCTGTGATGACCTTGTAAATCGGGTCGATCACAATCGCAATATAGTCTTTCTTCTGTGCTCTTCGGATTAATTTCGGTGCGAGCTTGTCCATCGGCACCGACTTGCCGCGCAGGTTCCAGATCGCAATGTTCTGCAGGTTTTCCGGCTCATAACCCAGCGCTCTGTACACGTCCTTAAATCGGTGCAGGCAGGACGCGCGGTCGAGCTCGAGATTCACATACATCACCTTCCCTTTCGCGCACGGCCAGCCCATCCACTCTTTTCCTTCTGCGATGGCGATGCACAACTCAATCAGTGCAAAAGACTTTCCGGCCTTGCTGGGTCCTGCCAGTAGCATTTTGTGTCCTTGCCGCAGGACGCCATCGATCAAAGGCGGTGCCAGCGGCGGCAAGTTTTCCCAGACGCTCTCCAGCTCTTCGGGATCCGGCAGATCGTCGTTGATTCCTTCGATCCACTCGTGCCACTCTGCCCAGCTGCCCTGGCCGATGTGAGTGGCCACGATAAACTGTTTCTGATCGCCTCGCGTCACCCCCGGCATCCGGGACAGTCTGGACGGGTTTTTGTTCTGCGTGTCCACCTGCAGGCCGTTCTTCTGGCAAATCTTGTACAAATAGTCCACGCGCTTTCGATACTCATCGTAGCTTCCGGCTTCGACCCGGACGATCGCGTGCAGGCTTTTGTTGCCGCTGTGTACCAGGCACGCCACAGGCAATTCCAGTTCTTTTATAATCGCGTGCTGTTTCTCAATGGGTAGCTTGTCGGATTCGACCAAGGCGTACTTGTACTCCGTTACGTTCTCGTTCTTCACGCCTCTGCCGTCTAACGGATTAAAGCGGATCCACGCCCCCGCTGCGGGATTGTAGTCCCCGATCGCCGCGCCGATATCATCTTTGTAGCGCGCAAGGTCATGGATCAGTTCGCCCGCCGTTCGTGTATAGGACCCTTTGCTCGGCAGAAACTTCCCGTCCTTCTCCCAGGTGTCCGTCACATAACCAACCGTCTCCCCAGCCTCAAACAGCGTTTCCAGGTACGTGATCAGCTCTTTCGCGGGATCCCACTTCGGGGGTGGTTCAATTTCTTCGCCCTCCACCCATCCGGTGTCGATGACCTTGTAGTCGTCCTTTGCGCCGATGATCGAATCCCATGCCAGCGCTGACCCTTCGTTTTTCTCCGGCCGCCAGCCGTTGTCTTTAGCCATCGCCACGATGGTGCCGCCTGTGACGGGATTTCCGTTGCCGTGAAACCCCGCCCATTTCGTGAAGCACTCCCCCTGCCTGTAGCGGGCATCGGCACGGCTCCAGTCGTCCCAGTCCGCGGCGGTGTAGCCTTCGTGGTGCAAAGCCATGCCGACATTGATCCACTCTTGATAGTCAAGCGTGTCCGGCGGGATATACTTTAGTAGTTCGAGGAGATCAGTGCGTTCCAATCAAACTCCTCCTCTCTGCTTGCCGGCTGATAGTCGCGCGGGATGATCCCCTGCGGGATGCGCCAGTTATTGTTTGATATACGTCCGATCATTTTGCTTGCTTCATCCTTCTGCCAGGTACCAACTTTTCGGAAGCCCCTGCCTTCCAGGAAGCGGATCTGCTTTGGTGTGGAGAGTCCTTCTTCCTGGCGAGAAATCAGGCGATTGAGCAGCTTGCTTGCCAGTCCTGCGGAGCCCACATCGTCCGGGAAGATCCCGAATCGCTCCAGGGCGCTTTTCTGCTTTTCGCTCGGCGGCGCCATTTCCCACGGGAAGGCCGGCTGATAGTCCGCCAAATCTTCCGCATTGATCGACATTTCGAACTGCAGGGGATCCACAAGTTTTCTTTTCCGATTGCGCATCTCCGCCAGCTGCTTCGCAAGGGACTCTTCCCGCTCGGCAATGATGTCGGATGTGGCTTCGATCTCCATTTGCTCGATATCTACGGCTTCGCCCGCTTCTTCGATTTTCTCGGTCATCTTCTTAGCGATGACTTCATCCGGTGCGACCAAGTGTGCGGGATGGCAAAGCTCGTGTCGACTGGTGTGCCATAAAAAGTCCAGTACCAGCAGATGATCTTTGCCGTCCAGGAGTCGGGTGCCTCTACCCACCATCTGGGCATAGAGTGACCGCACTTTCGTCGGTCGTAGCACAACGATGCAGTCCACGGACGGACAGTCCCAGCCTTCGGTTAAGAGCATTGAGTTACAAAGCACGTCATATTCGCCCCGGTCAAAGGCCTCTAGAATCTCTGCGCGGTTTTTGCTTTCGCCGTTTACTTCCGCGACACGAAAACCCTGTGCTTTAAGCATCGCAGCAAACTTTTGCGAGGTGGCTATCAGCGGCAGAAAGACCACCGTCTTGCGGTCGCGACAAACTTTCCACATCTCCTTCGCGATCTCTTCCAAGTAGGGTTCCAGAGCGTGGCCGACCTCGCTTGCCTTAAAGTCGCCTGCCTGCTGCCCGACCTGTGAGATATCCAGCTTGAGCGGGATCGTCTGCGCCTTGATCGGACACAGGAAACCTTCTTTTATCGCTTTCGGCAGACTGTACTCGTACGCCAGCGAATCGAAGTAGGTACCGAGATTTCGCATGTCTCCCCGGTCAGGGGTGGCCGTGACGCCCAAGACCTTGGCGTCAGCGAAGTGACCAAGTACCCGCTGATAGCTATCCGATATAGCGTGATGCGCTTCGTCGACTACGATGGTGCCGAAGTGATCCGGTAGAAATTGCTCGAGTCGCTCCGGTCGCATGAGTGACTGCACAGATCCCACGACCACACGAAAGTGGCTGTCCAGACTGCTTTCTTCCGCTTTTTCGGTGGCAGTGCCCAGTCCGGTGGTCTTTGCCAGCTTATCGGCGGCTTGCTCTAAAAGCTCGCCACGGTGGGCAAGTACCAGCACCCTATCGCCCTTTTTGACACGATCTTCCGCCACTTTAGAAAAGACGATGGTCTTTCCCGTGCCCGTAGGCAAAACCAGGAGTGTGCGCTGATTTCCCTTGTCCCACTCCTGGTGGATTGCCTCGACCGCCTCTTTTTGGTACGGTCGCAATTTCATTGCTAAAATGTCCCCGGCGTGAATCCCTGCTGTTGTGCGGCAGGTTTGGCGTCATCCTTATAGATGAATTGTTTGATGTCGTCTGTTACATATTCATTGCCGTCGGAGCCGGTGTACTTGCGTGGTGCGATTTTTGCCCGGCCGGTGGATCCCTCCACAGTAGCCCAGTTCATTTTGAGCGGCTCCCCGTGCTTCTTCTGTCCGATTGCTCCGAAAAACGCTGACAAAAGCCCCTCGGTGTTGCTATGCAAAAACAGCTGATTCTTGATCTTGTGCGGCTGCCCTTCGTGCTCGACCTCGAGCGTTACGATTGCCTTCGGGCAAGGCGGCAGTTTCGCGCTGCCGTTGTGCTGTCCACGCTCGACCGTCAGCACGCGAAAATCGTACTCACCTGCCGGCAACGGTTCCCATCCTTTACTGTCCTCTTGAATCTCATCGTCCCAACCTAAAACTCTTCCGTCTGTCATTTGTTATTCCTCCCTTGTTTAATTAGCTCGTGCACCTGGTCCCATGCTTCGATCAGCACGCCCTGCACAAACTCCGGTGCGTAACTTTTGATGGGCGCATCTTCCGGGTAGTAGCCCCGGCTTGCGACGGCCTTTTTCACTTCCTCCACGGTGACCGTGTGCTTAAGAAGCAGTTCTTTGAGTTTCTCCGGCACTTCATCCTCCGGCTTGTCTTCTTTCATGGCCTCCTGGATCGTCTGTGGCTGCTCATTTTCCGCCTGCTCAAAGGCATCCGCCCATTTCGTTTTCGGGTTCTCTTTCTTGATCTCATTAGCGCGCGTCGAGGTGTTCGGTGTCTCTTCCTCAAACCCTTTTGTCCAGCTCGTATCAACTGGCGGATCCGATTTCACTTCGGATTTTTGGATGTCCGGTGCGGGTGGTGTCTGATTGCCCAGTTTTGGCAGCACGTCAGAGATACTTGCGTACAGAAATGGCAACTCCATTTCTAGGTTGTGACGGTTTTTTGCGTCCCATGCAGGGTGGTGCGTCGTGTACATGACCCGTGTACCGCCCCGTGCCTTGTTTTTGCCTTTCGTAGCGCCCTTATCATCGACGTTGACGACGATCGTTTTGTAGTTCGCGAAAAGCACCATATCAGCCCACTCTTTTACTAAAGGTGCGACCTTCTTTTCAAGCTTCAATTCCCAGCGATCGTACGCTCCCAGCTCGTCGGGTTGTTCGAATTTCGTGATCTTCGCGTGGGCCGTCAGCACCACATGCACCCCCGCCTGGATCACAAGCTCCAACCCCTGCAGGATCCGCGAAAACTCTTCCTGCAGTGCGACATAGCCTTTGCCGTAGCCCGGCGACTCGATGGACGCCCAGTTGTTTTTGCTAAGCAAGTGTTCCTTGCACAGCGCTTCTGCCCAGTCCACCGTGTCGATCACCAGCGTCCGGCAGATCGAAGGGTTTTGGATCACGTGACGGATCTGATCCAGCAAGTGATTCCAGTCCTTCGGTCGGTCAAAGCGCTTTACATCCATGTGTGCTGTGGAGCCTTCCGTATCGATAAAGAGCGGATCGGGAAACTCCGACGCGAAGGTGGATTTGCCGATGCCTTCGACTCCGTACAACACCACCTTTTGCGCTTTCTCGATTTTTCCTGTCGTAATTTGCATAGACCCTCCTTACTTCATGCGCAGGCTCTCACCCTGCACCAGTCGGCAACCTTCGATATCCTGCCCCCGCTTCAACGCTTCCTTGATCGCCTTGCTGTTCGGCTTGATTTCGTGCAGCTGATAGTACTCCGGCAGGTTTTTCGCCGCCAGGTCTACTTCCAAAGCGGGCGGATTTTTCTGCACCCAGAAACTGAATAGCGGGGTTTTGAGCTTTCGATCGCCACCGCGCAGGTCAAGCGCTTCTTTTACACGCTCTTTCATGTAGCGTGCAGATCGTTCCGCCTGGCGTCGCTTATCAGCCAGACGGGCTTCCTCATCTTTCAGACCAAGGGCGTCTGCTTCCAGCTGCCGAATGATTTTGCCGTAGGCTTCCAACTTAACTTCCGTATCGTCCTGGACCTGATCCAAGGCAGCCTGCATATCTTCTTCTGTGGCTTCTCCGCTGCTAATCAGCGCGAGGATAGATTCGTAGGTTTGATTTAATTCATACAGGTTCATGCCAGTCCTCCTCTTCCGCGACAATCCCTTCAAAATGCTTCAAAGCATCTTCGATGACCTGCTCATAAGCATCCCGATCCGCAATGGCGCGCTGTTTCATTTCAACAGCCGCCTGCACGTCCTCCGGAATGCCTGTACGCATGATTTCATCAGCCAGGGCAATGTCTCGGAGGCTCCTTTTATAGTCCTGCAAGATATACATGTGATATACTCCTAGTAGGTTCAATTTTCTTCGCCGTCATGGTCTGTTACCGCAGCCGTGGCGGTTTTTCTTTGCATTTCTTCTGTGGTTCGGATTTCTGCCATCCTTCTTGTATACAGCTTTTCGACAGCTAGAAGAGTAGCTTCTTCTCGTGCTTTCAGCTCTTCCACATGCTCGCACTGACGGAAGAAGGTGCCCAGCAGAGCTTCTGCGCAAGCGGTTAGGGTGGGGTATCTCATCACAGCACCGCCCATCCGGCCAGAAAGAAGAATGCTGTCAGCACGATCACCCACATGATGACCTTCAGCGCTTCCAAATTTGTAGCTTGTCGTCGCAGGTGTCGATATTCGGCTCTGCTGATTTCTCTCGTCTCTCTAATCATCTATGCTTCTCTCCCTCCCCATACAACTCCTCAAATTTCCGCGGAAAAATAATGTAATTCCAGCGATTCTTCATCTGCACCGCCGTACCAAAGGGAAATCTGCCTTCCCTAAGCCCAAATCGCACGGTCTCTTCATGCAGTCCCATACGCTTGGCGGCGTCTTTGACTGTAATTTTCATGGTGTGTGTCCTTTCTTTTACTTAACTTGCGTTTATGCAACTTCGTGACCAAAAAAAACGGCTTCGGATTCTTCCACAGACATGTTTAAGAGCTCCCGGGTCTTCTGAATCTCTTCCCGTGTGAACTCGCTTTGTCCGCTCATTTTACGCGTCAAAGTGGCTGGATTTACACCTAAATGTTTAGCCACATCACCGAGCGTAAGGTCTGCTCGCATCGTAAAATATTTGAATTTCGCCCGATCGACCATGTTTTATTCTCCCCCTTCCATCTTGCGTTAATGTAAGTTTAGCACGTATCTAAAACTACGTCAATACATTTTCGCAAGTTTTTTTATATTTCGCTTATGTTTTGTTGCATTATCGCAAGAAATAGGGTAAAATCTACACTATAAGGGGGGTGTCGAGAGTGGACGTCAAAGACATTATTCGAAACAGAAGATTAGAAAAAGGTTTTACAATGAAAGAATTGGCAGATAAAGTAGGCGTAAGTGAAGCCACTATATCCCGGTGGGAGTCAGGAGAGATTGACAACATGCGTCAGAAAGGCATAGTCGCTCTGGCAAAAGCTCTCGATCTTTCGCCCAGTACGATCATGGGCTGGGAAGAAGAAAGAAAAGATACCATCGAAGAACTTGAGGAAGACTTTCCCGAAGGTGTCGCTTTCATACGAAGAGCAAACAAAGAAATGACCCCCGAAAGCAAAAAACGGATGATTGAACTGATGAAGCTATTCATAGCGGAAGTCGATGCACAGGAGAAAAAAGACGATGGACCCGATCAGTAAAGCTAGGGAGCTGTATGCGTCGCTCCCTTGGGATATCCGATATGTGCCGGTGCAGATGGAAAATGTTATAGCCAATTTATCGAACATCAGCATTTGCTATACAGACACGGGAGCGGAAGACGGGTACACTGTCAAGTACAAGAACAAATATCGAATCTTCGTGGACAGCAATACCCACCCCATGCGCTTACGATTTACCCTGGCACATGAGCTTGGGCACATCCTTTTGGGACACATCACTTCCCACCAGAAGAAACCCGATCCTTGGCAGGAATACGAAGCGAATGCCTTTGCAAGCGAACTACTAATGCCAGAAAAAGTTGTTTGCAAATATCAGAAATATCCGATGGACTTCATCACAAAATTCTTCTATGTGAGCGAGTCCGCCATGCGCATGCGCTTAAAAACGATCCAATCAGGCAATGAACCGTAGTTTCAAGCACAAAGAAACTATTGCTGTGCGGTTCTACAAATACGAGGGAGTGTATCGCGGTGAGCTAACTATCACATACCGTTCTAAATAAAGACACTGGACGTAGCTACGTACCGGTTGAGCCGAGTATAAGGTCAGCACCAGGCAATGCCTGCTGAAAATATATCTTTGAAAGGGGAACCATGATGAAAAAACTGATGATCCTCCTCGCACTAATGCTTTTGCTTACAGCATGCGGAGGGGAAACCACCACGACCGAAGCGCCGTCACCTTCGGCAGATATCGCTACGACCGAAGCCGAGGCGCCGGAGGCTACAGAGCCTGAAGCAGAAGCAGTTACCGAACCGGAGACAGAAGAAACCGAACCTCCGGCGGCGTCGAACGAAATTGTCATCGGGCAGCCTATTACCATCGGGGATTACGAAATCACTGTTCAGGATTATTCCCTAACTACAGATTACGAAGGAAAAGACGTGCTCAAGGTGATCTACGACTGGATCAACAGCGGAGACAGTGACACTGCGGCTTTCATGACATTTACCTGGAAGGGATTCCAGAATGGGATTGAAATCGACAACGCACCATTTTCCGATGACATCGACCACGGGATTGGTCAAAAAGATGTAAGAGCCGGATCTTCACAAGAAGGCGTTGAAGCAGGTTTTGTTCTTGAAGATACATCGCCGGTAGAAATTGAACTGGAAGAATCATTCTCGTTTAGCAGCAACAAATTTGAAGCGGTTGTAGATCCATCCGAACTGGAGTAACTCCCTTAAGGTAAGGAGACAATCATGAAAATTGGCATGAGAAAACCCAGCATCAAGCGCTCAATAAAAGCGCGAACTACAGGAAGAGCAACCAGGGCCCTAAAGAGTGCGGTAAATCCTACCTATGGTAAAAAGGGAGTCGGATACATCAAGGATCCGAAGAAGGCGATATACAATAAGGTGTACAACAAAACATCTTTCAGCCCCTTCAAGCTCTTAAAGAAACTTTTCAAATAAAACAAAAATCCGCCCTGCGCCAACAGGACGGAAAATGCGAGGATGTGATCCTCAAGGACACTTATCATTATATCACATCCTCCACAAAGGAGGTTATGATGTCTAGAAGGAAATTTAGACGGAGATTTAACCGCACGGGTACTGTCACGAAGCTATCCGGCAAACGCAGAAAACCTTGGCTTGCCCGAGGATGGACGATCGATACACATGGTACGAAAAGACAGCCTACTATCGGCACTTATGAGACGGAAAAAGAAGCGATACGAGCTCTGGAAGAGTGGAACGTCTTGAATACCCAGAACAAAGGCTCTATCACCTTTCGACAAGTCTATGAAGAAGTCTACGAAGAAAAAGTCGCAGACGGTCTTACTCCTTCCGGCCTGCAATCGGTACGGTCATCCTTTAAGCATTGGACACCTTTGCATGAGCGGGTCTTTGCGGAGCTCACAGTGGAAGACTACCAAAAGCTGATCGATGAACGACTGAAGAGCGATACCCCACCGTCCCGGTCTGTGCTGACAAAAGATCGGAGTCTTGTGCGCCATATGTACGATCACCAGAAGGGGAAAGGTGTGGATCTTATCAATTTTGCACAATTTATCAAGCTCCGAGACGCGGGACAAAAGAAGATCCGTGCTTACACTGACCTTGAGCTCGAAAGGATCCGCAAGCACGAGGAGAGCCCCGAGCATAGGGACACGGTAGCAGCATGTATGATCCTGGCATACACGGGTCTACGAATCAACGAATTTTTGAATCTCAAGAAGTCCGACATCCACCTGGACGATGAGTTTTTGTACACCGACGGCAGCAAGACCGAGTCAGGCCTATCCCGCAAGATCCCGATCCATCCCTTTATTAGACCCTACCTGGAAAGGCTGATGGATACGGAAGCCGAGTACGTCTTCTCGCGGAAGGGGAAAAAGGTCAGCGATAACTACTACCGAAAGAATTACCACCGGCCTTTGATGAGCCTTCTCGATCTTGACCTTACTCCCCACTCCTTTCGCCACACGGCCGCCACAAAGTTTCGTATGGCCGGCATGGGTAAGCGTGCGATCGCGGATATCTTGGGGCACAAAACCACGAAGGTGACAGATGATAGCTACGTCGATCTTCCGCTTGAGTACTTGGTTTCCGAAGTCAAAAAGATTTCTTAAATTTGTTACTTGTTTGTTCCTTATTTGTTACTTACAAACGGATATTGAACCGATACCGAACGGATATGCAGGAAATTACCACAACAAAACAAGAACCCACAGACGTTGAAGTCTGTGGGTTTCTCTGGTGGGCCTGGGTGGACTCGAACCACCGACCTCACGCTTATCAGGCGTGCGACGGATGTGTATTTTTAGCGGTTTTCAGGGGGTTTGTTGCCAATTTGTTACCTATACCCCCCATCCTCTTTACTTCCACCAACCCGGTTCGTCATAGTACTCGATGATCCCTTCCGGCAGCACCGTGTACCACTGGCGATCCTCAAGATCGACCTCTTCCCCGAACTGCTCGACCTGCTCCTTCTGAAATCGCTCGGGTGTGTAACCGCCATAAAACATCGGTCGGTAGCTGTCCAGTTGTTCGTTTTCGATCCAGTGCTTCAGCAGCGGCAAATCGGCATCCAAAACTGTGAGAATATCCCGATCAATCACGCTGCGCACAAAGCGCTTTTCTTTCAGGGTGAGATTGCTGTCCTCGATGATTTTTTCTGCGGTCATGTCTAAATTCTCCTTTCCAATTTTATACGCAATCAACTTCTCTACATAGGCGGGTGGCTGTCGTCTGCCCGCTTCCCAGTCTTCGATTGTGCGCACTGGAATCTCGAAGTAATCAGAGAAAGCTTTTCGCGTCATGCCAGTGACCGCGCGCAGGGCGCGTATGGTGGGCATCTGGACTTCGATGTCGTCTTCTTCCACCTCTGCGAGTGCTCGCGCGAGATTATCTTCATCATCCCAGTAAAATTCGTCGTCCACCGGACCGAGTCCTCGGACGGTGACAAAGATTTTGCGTCCGTCCCCGGGTTCGAATTGCAGGATGTGGTCAGGTGCGTCATAGTGTGTGGCAGTCAGGTTTTGCATGGTCAGTACGTCTTTCATAGTATCCTCCTTTGAGTGTAGTGTGATAGGCGGGTTGCCCCGCCCGTGCGGTCTATCCTTCCAGGCAGTAGATGCCGAAGCCTTGGTCTACGTCGTGATCTTTGTACGCCGGCTCTTCTTCTGCGATTCTTTCGTACAGTCTTTGATTGTCTTCGTCAGTCGGTGCGAAGTAGATGTACCCGTACTCTTTTGCCAATGCTCTGATCGTCGCGGTGCCGATGCCTTTGTTTCTGTGTTCGGCTTTAATGGTGATATCTTCCAAGTAGCTTTCATCTTCGCCTTCTTTAGTGATCACGTATGCTTTCCCCACTTCCAATCCTTCTCTCATGATCGTATGCTCGATTGTTTCCCATCCTGCTTCTGTGTCGAAAAGTCTTTTTTCTAAGGTGATGTTTTTCATGTCTTTCCTCCCGGTATTCTGTAGTCCCTTGCCTTACTTTCAATATAAGTATACCACGCATCGCGTGGCGTGTCAACCCTTTTTTTACGATTTTTCGAACATTTTCGCAAAAATCTTTCAAAAACTTTCCTGCCCCCACAAACGTTGAAATTTCAACGTTTAAACAACGTCGTAGAATGCGTTCTAAGGCCTTAATTTCAAATAGGCATACCTTTACATGCCTAACCCAGAATTTTGCGCACAAAAAAAAGGACCCCGAAGGGTCCCTCTCCTGCATCTTGTGAATTTCTTTATCTTCCATGCGCACACCCGTGCGCGATCCTACCCTCACGTCCCGCATTCAGCGGGTTCAGGCTCAGGTTTTTCCTCAGACTGTGGTTTCTCCTGCGCACGCTTTTTCAGCGCCGCTATCAGCCATGGGGCGGGGCGGGGTCTACTCTCTTCCATCAAACTCGCCGCCGAGATCGACCGGCTCTTCCACCTCGATCACGGTGTCACCACTTTCGCGACTGGCGTCAATCCACCCTTCGGCAAGGATGTAGCTCACGAGCACGCCGCCCGCCATGATGACCGACGTCACCTTTTCCACCGTACCCGGTTCAGCTCCATAAGCCATAAGCAAAGCCGATACAAAGCCGATGATTGCCACCCACAGTTTGCGGCTTGATAGTTTTGTCTTCCAACTCATTTCTTACCCCTTTCCTTTAGCCATGCGGTCACAGCCGCATCCGTCGCATACCGATCTTCGCCTGCCAGGTGTACGGTGGCTATATCATCTCGTGCCCCGCCCACTTGGACGATTTCTTTGTAGTAAGCGGGATCCACTTTCAAGGGATCCACCATGACCGCATCTTTCACTTGTGAGACGATGCGAAAGACAGCCCCCATATCTGCCGTGGCACGTGCATAGACACCGATGTGCTTGGGTTTGGGCGTTTCGGGCTCATCGACTACAAGCACCGGATCGAACCGGTCCAGCCTGTAGTCCTTAATTCTCTTCGTCAGCGTCTGCGCATAAGTCGGGCTTGTCGCATACGTGCCCGTCAGTGCATTGACCGCTACTTCCCACGACTTTGCTGTGTAGACGGGTTTGTAAAGCTGTACCCGTGTCGGTGTCGATCGAAAGAATTCGCCATGATCTTTGACGGAATCTTCCCACGATTTATACTTTCGGAAGTCGGCATCGACTTGGATGTACTCGCCATTCACAAACTCGCTTGTAGTCTTCCTGTACTTATCGCCCGTCCAAGGCGCCGACGCCTTAATCCCGAAAAGATTGTTCGCCTTTCGGGCAAGTTCCGAATTCCCGTTTGCGCTCTCGACCATACCCTGTGCGATCGTGACCGACGGCAAGATACCCGACTTCTTGTAGTCCGCTTGCGCCAAAGGTGCAAGATAGTCTATAAATTCCTGTGCGGTATACTCCTTCTCGCTCGACTGATGATAGTAAGCCGCAAGTGTGTCGGCCGTGGCTTCTGCCACTTGCCTGTAATTTCTCCACCATTTGTTCACATCCGTTACATTGTCATGGAAAAAATGTTCGACCAGCATAGCCGACTTGGCTTTGCTTCCTCGCAAGACGCCGTACCAGTCACGGCCGTCTGATTGCTTTCGGTACTTCACGCCACGATTTTTGACGTTGAGTACGTCACTGATCGTCTTGCATAAAGCATCTGCAAGCGCTCGATTCGGTCGCTGCACGCTGTCCCAGATTTCCGTGCCCGACGCGCCAGAATTTGGCGTGCCCATCGCGTTTGAATGAGACGAAAAAAGAAGGTCATACCCTGCCGCCATTGCGCCCCGTGTCGCTAAGTCAGGGTTGTCCGTGATTTTCTGCCGGGTCATGCCCACGATGAAACCTTTGCGCTCCAGCGCGGGTTTTAAGTGGCCGACACAGTAGTTGAAGTTTGCATCGCCCTCGTTGTCACCGCCCACGAAACCGCGATTATGTGCACGACCGGCGCCGTGCCCGGGGTCGAGTAGGATTTTAATGCTACTCATTTTCCGAAATCCTTTCTGTCAAA
>ERZ1032924.76-NODE-76-length-14155-cov-4.362908_pt1 | contig 14155 bp, 14 predicted proteins | sample MGYA00516956_ERZ1032924 | MGnify/ENA primary metagenome ERZ1032924 (study PRJEB33719, sample SAMN04262513) | wastewater metagenome | biome: rural village; feature: composting latrine chamber; material: composting feces with ash | place: El Salvador | collected... | reverse complement strand
TAAAGTTAAAAGTTAATAGTTAAAAGTAAACGGAACCTCGCAACACGCACCTCGCAACACGCACCACGCACCTCGCACCTCGCACCACGCACCACGCACCTCGCACCTCGTAACACGTTTAACAAACAAATAAAAACAGTATGCTAAAAAACGAAGTAAACAAAATCATCCAATACGAACTACAATTTGGCAACCAACGCCAACTATACCACTACAACTGTGCCGAAGCCATACTACTAGGAGCCAACAGCTACTACAACCTACAACTCGACCCTCGCACCCTAAAAATAATCAAACCCTTTGGTGGCGGAATGAACACCGGCAACACCTGCGGCATCCTCACTGGCGGCATAGCAGCAATAGGCGCCATATTTGCAGAAGATATGCCCAGCCTCAACCACACCATGAAAGAAGCTACCAAGCATTGGACAGAGCAGTTCGAAAACAGATTCAAAAACACCAACTGCACCCAAATCAAACAGCTCAACCAAATAGGAAACGAAGGCTGCGCCCACCTCATCCTACAAGCTGCCGATCTATTGCAGCAAGTAATAGAGAAATACAAAGGCAACAAAACTACTCAGTAAAACAAAAAAAGTATACACAACAAAAAAAGGGAGAGGCATCACACTAGCCACTCCCTTTTCTATTTACATATACCGCCAACTCATCACATCAAGCAAACAACAACAGCGATATATACATACACCCTCAAAATATAAATCAACACAATTTTTTTATTCTTTAAAACCACGCGGTTTGTAGCGCACCAAACGAATTGCATTTAAGATAACCAAAAGCACACTCAACTCATGTATAAGCATACCCGAAGCAAGGTTCACATTCTTGGTAAGCACACCCATCAATAGCAGCACCACAGTACCAATAGCCAACACCATATTTTGCTTCATATTCAGCACAGTAGCCTTAGAAAGCTTCAACATATAAACCAATTTATCCAAGTTGTCAGCCATCAACACCACATCGGCAGTCTCCATAGCAACATCCGTGCCAGCCACCCCCATCGCAATACCCACATCAGCCGTTGCAATTGCAGGAGCATCATTCACACCATCCCCCACCATAGCAATCCTACTGCCCCTACCCATACAATCCTTCACCCTATCCACCTTATCCTCGGGCAATAGATTAGCAAAAACCCTCTCCACACCCACCCCATCAGCAACAATATTGGCAGTATATTCATTATCCCCCGTCAACATCACTGTATGCTTCACACCAGCCAACTTCAACTCCCTCACAGCACCTGCAGCCCTCTCCCTCACCTTGTCGGCAATAGATATCACCCCTAGCACACCAGCACCATTAGCAACAAACACAGCCGTATTGCCCCGCTCCTCCTGCTTCAAAGCATAAGCACTCACCTCATCATCAACCACAACACCATCCTCGGCAAGCCCTTTTCTGTTACCAATAAAGAGAGAATTTCCATTCAAATTCACCTTAATGCCGCGCCCCTTCAACACATCCACATCAGTAGGCTCCTCCACAAGCTCTATCTCCATCCTCTCTGCCTCTCTCACAATAGCCTTTCCAAGATGATGCTCCGACGCCGTTTCAGCCTCGGCAGCCATCCTTAGCAACTCCTCTTGCGACATCCCAAACGACTTGATAGCCGTTACAGCAGGCCTCCCCTCGGTAAGTGTACCCGTTTTGTCAAACACAATAGCATTCAGCTTAGCAAGATTTTCCATCACCTCGCCCCCTTTAATCAAAATCCCATTCCTAGCCCCATTACCAATACCCGCCACAATAGAAACCGGCGCAGATATCACCAAAGCACCCGGACACGCAATCACCAAAAAAGTAAGCGCCAAGTGAGCATCCCATGTTATCAACCCCACCAATAGCGACAAAACCATAATTCCCGGCGTGTAGATAGCCGCAAACCTCTCCAAAAAACTTTACATTTTTGCCTTTCCCTCCTGAGCCTCCTCCACCAACTCAATTATCTTATTAAAAGTAGTATCCTCGCCCACACTCTCTGCCACCACCTCAAGAAAACCACCATCCAATATAGTTCCACTAAACACCCTATCGCCCATAGCCTTAGCCACTGGTGCCGACTCTCCCGTAATGGTAGCCTCATTCACAGCCCCCATCCCCGACAAAACCTGCCCATCAATAGGAATTTTCTCGCCCGTTTGTACCACAACCACATCACCCACCACCACATCCTCGGCCTTTATTATACTGCGCACACCCTCTCTCACCACATTTGCCTGCAGCGGCGCCATCTCCATCAACGATCTTAGCGAAGAACGAGACTTCTCCAGCGAACGCCCCTCTAGATAAGCCCCAAAAAGGAACAAGAAGGTTACTGCAGCCGACTCGACATATTCACCAATAATTAATGCCCCTATAACAGCAATTGTAACCAATAGCTCAATGCTAAACACCCTCATAAAAGATGCACTCCACGCCTTCACAAAAGTGGGATATCCTGCCAACAAAGTTGCCATAATCAACAGAGCATTCAACACCCCATCATTCCACTTAAATAAATACGCAGCAAGAGCACCCAAAAGAATCAGTGCCGACGCATACATTATTCTATTTATATCTTTAGCCTTCATAACCCTACTTGTTTTTTTACTTAAAAATAAATTATCACTTCAGCACCTCAAAACCAACCCGCTCTATAAGCTCCTGCAGCTGGTTGGCAGATACCACCTCATTATCATACTTTACCTTCACCTTACTAGAGTTGAACAAGACCCTCGCCTCCTCCACACCCTTTTCTTTACCCAATACACCCTCAATCTTAGCAATGCAACTTGGGCATGTAAGCGTTTCCAATTGAAAATTTACAGTTTTCATATCTTCCCTTTATATTTAAATTATTAATTAATAAATCCTACCTTCACACACACCACTCTATTAGTGATGCATCGAGCCGTGCAATATATGCTCAAGCGCCTCCATAGTATGCGTATACTCTACATAAGCCTCCACATAAGCCCTACCCTGCTCCACAGAGTTGTCCTTAGTTTTGCTCAACTCAAACGCCTTTGCAAAACGCTCCTTCAACACCTCCACAAGATGACTAGCTACCTTGTCTGCCACCACATCAATATTATTCACCTCAAGCGAATTATCAGCCATTCCCACCATCGGAGTCATCGATCCCATTGGTTTCAAACCAGTAAAAGAAGCACCCTCGCCCTCTCTATGCAAACGCACCAGCGTTTCCAAAAAATGAGCTCTCACCACCTCGTTCACCTCCTCGTTACTTCCAAGAAGCCTCAAAGTTTGATTAAACTTATCCGTAATAACCCCCTCATACTTTGGCTCAACCCACTTCAACACAAGCTCTACATTTTGCTGCTCCAATGCCACCATAGCATCCTTTATTACCGGACCATCATACGAATCGCAATGTGCCGATGCCATCTGCGGCATAGCAAACGCCAAAATAATACCACTTAGTAGCAACACTACTCTTTTACTAAAACCTCTACCTAAATTTTTAATTGTTTTCATAATTTTCTTTTTTTGATTAAATAATTAAATTGACAAATAAATATATACGCTTATTCATAACGTTAATAACAGACATCTTTGTCTTCTATATAAATAAAGCTAAACCGAAATCCACATCACTACCCTCCACCCTTTGCCTATCACCATCAAATATTAGTGATAAACACCGAGCCCAACTGCAAACTCTTGGCAAGATCGCCAATCGTTGTTTCCTCAAACGTCTTCAGCATCTTGTCTCTAGTTTCCACATATTGGTGGTGCATTGGACAGGGATGCTCAATAGAACACTGGCTCAACCCCAACACACACTCGTTAAATACAGCCAAGCCATCAACAGCATTCACAATATTAATAACCGGAGTGTCAAGTTGGTGCGGTTCGCAATAAAATCCACCATAAGGACCCTTCAAAGAGCTAATAATACGATGCTTCTTCAATATCTGCAACACCTTGCCCGTAAAAGCCTCAGGTGCCTCAATATCCCTAGCAATATCCTTAGCACTCAACTTCACATCCTCGTTAGTTTCAGATGCTAAATGAATAGCTGCCCTAATAGCGTATTTACAAGATTTCGATATCATATCCTTATTATTTTGACACAAAGATACAACAAATTCTATAACAGACAAATCTGTCCCTTATGGAAGTGCATCTTTTATATATTTTTATAAGTTCCATCAACTCACACCCTACATATACTGCCTCATCACATCCAGCAACTGCTGCTTCGAAGCCACCCCCGAGTGACGCCACATAACCTCTCCACCCTTAAACAACACCAGTGTAGGCACACCCCTCACCTGATACTGCTGAGCAAGTGCCTGATTCTTATCCACATCAATCTTTATAATTCTAGCCTTGCCCTTTATCTCGGGTGCCAAATCCTTCAATATAGGAGCTTGCGCCTGGCAAGGTCCACACCATGTAGCATGAAAATCTACCAATACAGGCTCATTGCCCTCTATAATACTCTTAAAACTCTCTTTCATAATTTTCTCCTTTTAATACCGTTTATTAAATAGAAATGCAAAATACATGCCAAACATTAACAGCTAAAAAAACCCCAGAATAAACAATACATCAATTACCCACGTGCACCCAACTATGCAGCACCTTCACAAAATCGCCATCATCCCCCTCAAAAGTCACCCTTAAATAAATATCAAAATAGTCAACACTAAAACGGCTACCCTCATCATTCAAAAACTTCCCCATAGCATACTCATCCATATACCCCATCCACTGCCCTATCTCAGCATCGGTCAAAGGTTGGTAACCACTCTTAGGTTTCTTCAGCTCCACCATCAACTGCTCCACCACCTCATCCTTCGAAACATCCCCATACACACTCAAATCATAATCAGCCCTATTTGGACTCACATACCCAATCACATTACCATACATCACATCGGGCGACGTCACAAAACGCTCCTCATCAACACTCAGCACCTTCATCTCATCGGTAGTCTCATACCTCATACCAGTCAACTTGGTATATTGCAATAAATCATCATCCATATCCGACCACACCGACGGATACCAATGCAACACCCGCTCCACCCTCTTTATCCTATTCTCATAAGGCGTATTCACAACAACATACCCAACGGGCGAATTGCTAATATAAGACAAAGCAATTGTATCCATCTCCATCCACTCGCTACACAAATTAATACCCATCGTCATTCCAGCGCCCGAATAATAATCATACACATCCTGCCCACAATCCATTGCCTTGGGATTAGACGCAGAATAATCCCTTACCACCACCTCCGCTCTCAAAAACATACTCTCACTACTCACCCATTTCTGCTTACCATGCTGCAAAAACTTCACAACCGCCTTATCATCCAAAATAAAATTTCCAAACGCACCCAATCCCTTCACAGCAAAAACCTTCAACTGGTGCCTACCCATCGTCTCAAGCGGCACCCTAGCCACCCCACTACCAAAACTTGCACTACACACCACATTGCCAATATCACCCTCCGTATCATTCACCACCACCTTATAAAAAGGCTGAAAAGCAACCAGCAGCAACACAGACAACCAAGTAAACAATCCCCCACACAAACCACAATCCATATCGCTTGGTCAACCCCGCAGCAGCCACCTTCCTCCTATTTAGCAGTGCCCAGGGCAACCCCACAACAAGCAACCCCACATAAAAAAGCAGAAACAGCAGCGACAATGCCAAATACCCCACTAGCAACCACTCACCATTGATAAACGGCACTATATCAACAAAATATACCTCCACCGACAGTATCACCAGCAGAAGCAACACACCCATTAAAAACTTGTGCGCTTTAAAAAATCCTTTCAAAAACATGACATTAATTTAGTGTTAACCAATTATTATCTATAAGCATAAAGTATATTCTCTTCTAGTTATTTACAACCTGCTCGGCATCTTGCCCCGCACCCTAATCCTTCATTTACATCAGTCCCTTTATAATTATAAAAACTACTATTACAACTATAAAAAACAGTGCTGTTCGGTACATAGTCAGCAGGTTCTCAAATTTGTTTCTGTAAAATGATATCAAAAGTAAACAAAAAAGGTGCTAGTTAATATTGGATTTAACCAGCACCCCGTCCGAATAAACGAACTTACACCTACCACCCTCTTTAATTTAGTCTGTGAACTATGTTTGGTAGGCAACATTACTTTTAAAACGTTGTAAATATAGATGATTTTATTTTTATTTGCAAATAAAAAACGCTAACTTTTAGGGTACACATCAAAACAACTTTACCACCATGTACATCGACGACGACGGAAACAAACACGACAGCTACCAAGATTATTGCAACTCCAATATGCTCTACCCCGACATAGTTGCAACCTATCTATTGTCTGGAAAGCGCACACCACAAAACGACTACGAGAAACGATTGCTTCAAGAGATGAAAGATATCAGGAAGCAGGGATATGGGATTGAGGTGTATTTTAATTAGGGTTATAAAAAAATGTGAGAAGAAAGTCTATCTCCCACTCACATACATCTTCATTACTCTCTCAGGCAGATATTAACTTTTTGCCTACTTTCTATTATTCCTATAATACAAATCAATTATAGCTCTAGAAATCCTCTCAAACTCTTCATCAGAGAACACAGGTTTAAAAAAACTAATGTACCCATTCAGCTCATCCAATGTTTTCACCTTCACATGCATAAACTCCCCATCAGGCTTCCCATTTATCATCACCACCACATTTCGTATAGGTATTCGTCTATCACCCCAATGGTGGCTGCCTAGCCTAATTTTCGAATCACTCCCATCAGAGTTCAACAATATAAACATTGCATAGCTACTTCTTCTAATCTGTTCTATTGGCGATCTCATATCTAACGACTGTATCGACTCTCTACTCCAATTCTTAGTCTCCAATATAAACACACCTGCCTTTGATATCAAAAGATGATCTATTTGAATAGAGAAAATTCTATCATTATTCCTTCTATTGTAGATTGGAGGATTGAAACTCATCGAGAAGTCATTAATAAGAATATAATCATCCGATAGATTCTGTATCTCTTTTACAACCAAGTTTTCTCCTATAGCACCTGCAGTAAGTGGTTTAAGCCCAACTACTACATTCCTCATAAACTCAAGCCGTGCAATCTTTTCATTGCTCCTATCCTCTATTTCTATTTTCCTGTTAGCAGTATATTTATCCAACAACTCTTGGTCAACTTTCACCTGTTTCTCTTTTCTTTTAATCGTCTGGTTTATAGATTTATTGTGTGCCTTCTCAATACCTTTTATTTTAACATCAATAAACCATGCAACTATTTTCCCTAAAAACGAATTTTCATTGCCTCTTCTATATTTTTCTACACTAATCAGATACTCTTTAATTTTCTCTTCAAGCACCACACCGCTCTCTTTTCTAGTGTTCTCTATAAAGGCATTGTTAAACTTAATATCTTCTTCCAATGCCAATATGTCAATATCCACCTCTTTCTCGAAATGTTGGTATATAGCAGCCCTTTCAGATTCGTAATTCTCTAGGAAAGTATCAAACTCTCTTAGCGAGTCAAATCTATCAATTCCTCTCGCATCTAGCTCATTACGTATCTGTTTTAAAGGTCCTATTTGACCATAAACTCTTGCCATTTTTTATAATGAAATTTAATGGTGATATAAAATCAGATTATTCTAGGCAATCTATAAACACTAAATATTTTGTAATAGAATTAGTTGTTAGCAAACATCTCCTAATAATACTCCTTTATATACCCATAAGCCCTATCAAAAAGCACCTGGTCTTTGTGTAGTTTATATTTAAGCAATGAGCGGCGCAATGATTTTTGCACCTCCCTTTCACCAGAAGTAGTGTTTTGCCAACCCGGGAAACGAACAACACGAACAATAGCATCAATATCCTCTACAATACGCTCAACAACTGCGGGAGTTTTCTCTGATTTCAACTCCATAAACAGATCCGTTAGTGCAGCTTTAGGTGTTTTCTCTTGTATCATTGCCTCCATCTCTTTCTCAGCCTGCACCGTTTCCTTTGCCAGCTTACAAAGCTCTTTTACAAACTCAATCGAGGTAATCAATCCCTGCTCTGCCTTATCGCGCAACTCTTCTAAGCGTTCGCCCAGCTTTTTAAACTTGGGGTCTTTAGGATGCTTTTTGAAACGCTCAATCATTGCTTTCTCCAACCTCTTTGTCTTCTTTGGATCGGGATTGTTGAAAATATCCTCAATTACATCCGCATCCAATACAAACTCCTCAAGAATGTGCACATCGCCTACATGAATATTTTCATGAATGAGCTTGGTTGTTTGTGCACCCAATGTCAACCATAGAAGCTTACCTACACCGTCTGATGCTGGCCTTACCGATTCGTATACCTGTGTCAACCATTTATAATCTGCTTGGTGCAAGTTCAATATATTATCGGGTGAAAGCGACTCCCATAGTTTACTCAAGTATTTATAATCGGCAGCAAAAGCATCTTTCTTTTTATCTGTTTTAATGGCATCTTGTGCAGCTTCCAAACCTTCGAAACCCTCTATCGTTCTATCCACACCTGCAAAATGAGAAAGCGCCTCTTTTAAAGCCTGAGGCAGCTTCTCGCGCAACTCTGATAGGTTAGTGATAATCTGTTGCACTGACACCTCATCAAATTCAAGCGCTTTAGCAGCATCGTCAAACACACCAAAATAATCTACCACCCTACCATGGGTTTTGTTTGGGAATAATCTATTAGTTCTACAAATAGCTTGAAGCAAAGTGTGGTCTTTTATAGACTTGTCTAAATACATTGTTTGCAATATAGGCGCATCAAAACCAGTAAGCAGTTTAGCCGTAACAATCAGAAACTTTAGTTCAGATGTAGAATCATTAAACTCATCCACTATGCGCTCTTGCTCTGATTTATCTATGCCCCATTTTTGTTTAAAATCGTAGGAGTCGTTAGCCGATGTAGAGATAATCACTCTGCTAGCTTCCGTTGAAAGATGTTTGTCCAACTCCTCTTTATATTGCACACAAGCCAACCTATCGGGCGTCACAATCATAGCTTTAAAACCATGTGGTGCAACTTTCTCTTTAAAGTGTGTAGCAATATCTTTTACTATCTTGGCCACTCGTTCGGGAGCTCTCAAGAAAGCAGCCATCTTAGCCGACTTTTTATTCAACGCATCTGCCTCTTCATCAGTTAAAGCTGCTGCATCTTTAAACTCCTCAAAAGCTTTATCAATAGTCTCTTTGTCAACATGCACATCTATCAAGCGTGGTTCAAAATGCAAAGGCAATGTAGCACCATCGCGAATAGAATCTTGAAACGTGTAGCGCGACAGATATCCACCCTCATCTTCTTCAGAACCAAAAGCCCAAAAGGTGTTTTTATCTGCTTTATTCACAGGCGTTCCTGTCAATCCAAAGAGAAACGCATTGGGCAGTGCAGCGCGCATCTGTCTTCCCAAATCGCCCTCTTGTGTGCGATGCGCCTCATCAACCAACACAATTATATTGTCGCGCATATTCATATTGGGTGGAGCATCTCTAAACTTATGAATCATAGAGATGATAATTTTGCGTGTATCTTGTTTCAACATTGTTTGCAAGTCGCGAATACTCTCTGTAGCCTCCACATTGGGGACATCCGAAGCATTGAATGTGCCTGATATTTGAGTGTCCAAATCAATACGGTCGACCAACACAATCACAGTAGGACTTTTCAGTTGTGGATCGTGCCTCAACTTTTGAGCAGCAAACACCATCAATAGCGATTTACCAGAGCCTTGAAAATGCCAAATCAACCCTTTTTTCAATCTACCCTCTTTCACTCGTTCCACTATTTTGTTAGCACCTTCGTACTGCTGAAAACGTGGAATAATTTTGATACGCTTTTTCTTCTTATCTGTAGAAAACAACGAGAAATTTTGCATTATATCCAACAAGCGTGCTGGATGCAATAAGTCGGTAAGCTCTTTACCAATCTCTCCCAACCCAAATATGTGCGCCAAATCACCCTCATCACTCTCCAATCGCCATGGACTCCAAAAGTCCAACGGTGTTCTCACACCTCCATAATGCAACTCTTTACCTTCGGTAGCAAAAGAGAGAATATTGGGCACAAATAACTGTGGCACAGCATCTTCATATATATTGTGTATTTCGTGCGCCCCATCCAACCAACTCACACTGGGGCGTGTAGGAGCCTTTGCTTCGCCCACCACCACAGGAATACCGTTTATAAATAGCACAATGTCGGGTATCTTAGTTTCTCTATGGTGCACCCTGTATTGATTGGTAACAATATATTCATTTTTAGATAGGTCTTCAAAATCGAAAAACCTTACTGGCACGTGTCTATTGTTTTCTCCAAACGGCATTGTCTTATCACCTGTCAACCATTTAAAAAACTCCTCATTGGCCCTCACCAATCCCATTTGCTCTACCGTAATTAAAATGGCGCGCAGCTTATAAATTACCTCATCAGCCAATGCATTATTGGCCGCTATTTCGGGGTTCAACCTTATCAAAGCATCTTTCAGATTTTGTTCAAGCAACACTTCGTTCACACTACGCTTTAAAGTAGCAGACGATTTGTATTGCCACTCAATGCCATAAGAGGCTTTCTCAGCTTCCACCGATGATTTGTTCAGGTTCACCCCTGTAAGTTGATTGATGATATAGTGCTCTACGCTATTTAGTTCGGTAAATGTCATGACGTTTTAGTATTAAATATTTTATGTGTTTTCATTTACAAAGATTTCAAACTGCACCTTGTTTACTTATTCTTCTTACCAATCCGCTCCTTAACAAAAGGCTTAAAATCAAATCCTGTTCCACCCGATTTCACATCCTTCATATATTGCTCATCATCCTTGGCCCACACTTCTATATCTACTGCGTTTATATCTTGCCTAATCTTGAATTTATCAGAAAGATTCAACACAAAGTTCTTAGGTAGTTCAATCCAAATCACTTCATCTGTAGTGTTAAAAAGCAAATGAACTGGGTCATTAAATTTATGAACAGGTACAGTAGTCCACCACACCGCCTTTGACTTACTTATGCTCACACTCGCAAATGACGTATTGGTATTATTTAAATCTCCACCATACGTTTTGTTGATATAAGCTATAGCATCTTTTTTATTCATAATTAAAATATTTGGTTGATTAAACTTTTTTGAAGGGATTGGGAAGATGATATTTTAATATCCAGTGATGCGATATTAGAATTTATTGCTTTAAATAATTCAACAACCAATCTTTGCTTCTCTATATCAAATAGTGGAATCTCGATATTTTCTATCATTCCAGGGTCAACATGCGGAATAGCAGAGCCAACAGTTGCTCGCTTTATATCTTTTGTTTTAAATCTTAAGAAATGATATACGAAATTCTTTAAAAAACTATCATCTTTTAAATCAAGTTTACACATTGTGCTTGCTAAAAACCCCAATTTCCCTAACAACATTTCACCGGCATTTGAACCATCCCAAAGTACAATGATATCGGTTTCATTTATTTTTACAGCTTTTGCCCAAGCCTCTTCAGGAACAATTGATTCAATTTCTCCTGTTCTTAAATATTTGGCTGTACAATATGGAAGTCCCTCCCCTTTATCTAATAGTACTGAAGGTTTTTTACCCTTCTTTATTGTAACAATATTTTTAAGTTTTATCCTTTTTGTCGATTCATCATCATAGAAATACTGTTTTAAATATGATAAATCAGTTCTATTTATGTTTTCCAAAACCTCTTTCTCCTTCTCAATCACCTCATCCATTGCCCAAAGCAATTCTGCTAAGCGGGCTTGTTCGGATTTGGGGGGGAGGAGAAATTCGTAGTTGGCAAGGTCTTTAAACTTTACCCGTGGTGAAAGTCCACCTGCAGAATGTTTCACTGCATAATCGAAAAACTTATCGTTGTTTACAACAAAAGGAAGTAATGCTGGAGATAACTCTTCATTAGTCCTAAATACAGTAATATCTCCTGAGCAAATACCATCGAAACTTGCCAATGCAGCCTTTTTCAAATATGCTCTTCTTCTGCCAAAAAGCACATCACCCTTTCTGAACATTTTTGTAAAAGTAGTACTCTCCTCACTACTTGCAGACCTTTTTAAATGCATGTCTTCTGAATCTATATGCTCTAACCCAACCACATGCTCAATTCCTTCAGCAATAATATCTCTACATGATTCTTTTGGTTCAAAAACCACGTCACCAAACTTTACAAGTTGCCATGTTGACTTATCTATTTTTATTGCTTGATCAATAATTACTGCTTCCATCATCCTTCTATGGTTTTAAATAACTCACTCATGCTGTTTTTAAGCTCTTTGCCACTTTCCTCCCAATTTTGAAAGGCCTCTTCAAAAGGTAAAGAGAAGATTGACTCAGCATTATCAGGTCGCACATATAAGCTGATAGACATATTTCCTTTGTTGTTTATCACATCCTCTATAGTAACTACTTCACTAAAATTCTCAATTGATTTAAAATCTTTATAAGCATTAAATATTTTATCAATGTGTTTATCCTCTAAAAGAGATAAAGTTGAATTTTGTCTCACTTCTTTTACTGCATTCACAATAAGTATCTTGCCTTTTCTCTCTTTGGGTTTATTGGTTGTTGTAATTAACAAGCAAGCTTCCATGGGCGAGTTGTAAAACAAGTTAGGACCTAAACCAATCACACATTCCACCAAATCTTCCTCAATCATTTTTCTGCGCATATCGGCTTCGGCATCTCTAAAAAGAATACCATGTGGCCAAAGCGAAATAGAACGACCATTCTTTTCATCCAAACTCTTTTGAATATGCTGCTGAAAAGCATAATCGGCACTTCCCTGTGGCGGAGTTCCCCAAATGTTGCGCCCGTAAGGGTCGTTCTCAAAACTGTTTCTATCCCAAGCCCTTATTGAATAGGGTGGATTGGCAAGAATAACATTGAATTTCTTTAGGCTATCTTTCTCTATAAAAGCAGGTCGTGCCAACGTATCGCCTCGCACAATGCTAAACTCCTCTATGCCATGCAAAAACATATTCATGCGCGCAATTGCCGATGTAATAAGATTGATCTCTTGCCCATATAATTTTAGGGTGCGATACTCTTTGCCTTCATCACGCAAGTGCAATGCGCAATTGAGTAGTAGTCCACCAGAACCGCAAGTGGGGTCGTAAACACTTTCGCCAGGTTGCGGATTCATTATCAGTGTCATTAGCTTAACCACTGTTCTATTGGTATAAAACTCTGCTGCTGTGTGTCCGCTATCGTCGGCAAACTCTTTTATGAGGTATTCATATCCATTGCCCAATTGGTCGTCGGGCACTTCGCTCAAGTTAAGCTTGTGTTTAGAAAAGTGCTCTATAAGGTTATTAAGCGTTGCATCGGTCAGTCTGTTCTTATTGCTCCAAGCTGCATCGCCAAATATACCGTAAAGCGTTTCGATGTTAGCAGTCTCTATTTCTCGCATTGCATCTTGTATGGCTACACCCACATTGGTAGTCCTTTCGCGCACTTTATCCCAATGTGCCTCTTGAGGCACAATAAAGTGGTGATGCTCTGCAAAAGCAGCATATTCCATGTCGCCATCGCTCTCTGCAAGGGCTGCTTCAAACTCCTCGTCATACACATCACAGATGCGTTTATAAAAGAGGAGTGGAAATATATATTGTTTGTAATCTCCAGCATCTATTGTGCCACGCAATATTTTGGCGGCACCCCAGAGATATTTTTCTAGTTGGGATTGTGTCATTTAATTCCAATGTTTATTAATGTAAGCATATGCTTCACTTATATCATAAGCTCTGGAGGATGCTGCATGTCTAACATAAAACTCTTTCTTTCCATTGAAGTTTAAGAACACAGGTTTATTGCTTGCACTAACTTGTAGAATTGCAAATTCTTTATCTTCTACCGACTCAAATTTTATATCAATATCAGCTTGTTGTTCTTTTCCCAGAGAATTAATAATTAGATTGTCGAAATGCAATAAGAAACTATCCTTACCCTTCTTGCTGAATGAGTTGTAGTCTTCATCAAGACCTAAAACTTCACCTTCATCATCAACTCCTATAATTAATGTACCGCCTTCTGAATTTTGAAAAGCATTGATAGTTTTAAGAACACTATGTTCTATATATGTCATTGGCTTTTTCTGTCGAATGCAAT
>ERZ1032924.75-NODE-75-length-14275-cov-6.613643_pt1 | contig 14275 bp, 18 predicted proteins | sample MGYA00516956_ERZ1032924 | MGnify/ENA primary metagenome ERZ1032924 (study PRJEB33719, sample SAMN04262513) | wastewater metagenome | biome: rural village; feature: composting latrine chamber; material: composting feces with ash | place: El Salvador | collected... | reverse complement strand
GGTGGAAGATAGGTGACACAACAGGCAACACACCCCTACGCCGAGGACTCTGCCCCCGCTGCAAAACCGGATACCTCCACAGCGAAGTTGACGAGCGTAAAGGATTCGCGGACGAAGCGACCTGCACCAACAGGAAATGCGGGATTCAGATCGACTACCACAAAGAAGAAGTCGCCAACTCCGTTCGCGCCGCGCTTAGGGGCGAAACAGTCAGCGAAGACACCTACCTCACCCTCAACGAGATCCGCACCATCTGGCCCCGAATCAAAGAAAGCACCCTGCGCTGGTGGGTCCACCAAGGCCACGTCCGCAAACAGGGCGGTCTCTACTGCCTAGCCGACATCAACGCACGCATGTGGACACGCACCCCATGACCGTTACCAAAACGTTACAAAGTGCTATACTGACCCCAACGCTTCTGGATATCCAGCATGCCCGCATATCCCCCACCCAACGACGCAGGGAGGCACTAGGACATGGCCACTATGGAAGCACTTTTAGAACCGCGACGCAAAGAGGGCGTGGCACTCTGCAAGGCCCTCGGACTAGACCCCGCCACCATCTTCGAGGACGGGTTCCACGTCTCCCGCAACTGGGGGCCCGAGGGTGGCTACGTACTGGAGTGCCGACGCATACTCCCACCCCAGCCCGGCGACGAATACCCGCGATGGGAAAGTGTCACACTCCCAGTCCCCCAAGACTTCCCCCTCCACCACTTCAGACCTCTGCGATAGAGAGAGGGGCGCGACCCTGCGTGGCACTCACCGTCTGCCGGATCCCTGGCTGCCCTACACTCACCCCCACAGGACTATGCCCCACACACACGCGGGAAGCAGACCGCAAGCGAGGCACCAGACAACAGCGCGGATACGCAGGCACTCACACCCGCACCCGCAGCGCACTCACACCCCAGGTCGCCGCCGGTGCTGTCCGCTGCGCGCGTTGCGGTGAACCAATCAGACCCGGCGAACCTTGGGACCTCGGACACACAGACGATCGCGAAGGCTATCGCGGAGCTGAACACGCAAGATGCAATCGTGCAACGATGGGTCGCGAACGAAGCCAATAACAATCCTCCAGCTTGAACGCGAACCGAGTTCGCCGCGCACCCTGGGGAGGGACCCCCTATCCCGCATTTCGTAGTAGGACCGCGGGGGAGGTGCCTCGCAGTCCGAAAAAGCTGAAAAGTTTTAAGTATTGCTGGTTTTGGGGGTGGTTGGTGTGGTTGACGTGCCGATGCCTTCTTCACTCCAGACGCGGGGGAAACGGCTGTGGGAGCAGGTCACAGAGGCACATTCGCTTGACCCTGTTGGGTTTGTTTTACTTGAGGAGGCGTGCAGGCAAGCAGATCGCCTGGATACCTTGGACCGTCGAATACGCCGTGGTGGTGAGCGCGGTGACGCGGCGATGAAAGAGGCTCGGCAGCAGCAGAACGTGTTGAAGCAACTGTTGGTGTCTTTGCGTTTGCCTGATGCTGAGGGTGAGCGTCCGCAGAAGCGCGGTGCGCGTGGCGCGTACCAGGCTTCGGAGTCGCCTCGGGCTGTGATGGAGTCCGCGTTGGATCGGGCACGCAATAGGACAGCCTGATGGCGTGGTCCGGGCCCTTGTTCGAGGGGCACAAGTGCAGTCTGGGCTACGAGGTGCTGGACTGGATTGTTCGGTATGAATGTCACGGTGTTGGGGACATTCAGGGGCAGCCGATCGCGGGGCAGTATGACTTGGATGATGAGATCCGGGATTTCATTATTGCTGCGTATGAGATTGATCCGGACACTGGTCGGCGTGTGCACAACGAGGGTGTGTTGTCGCGAGCGAAAGGGCGCGCGAAGTCTGAGATTGCTGGCCAGATCGGTGTTGCTGAGGCGCTTGGGCCGGTGAGGTTCTCCCATTGGGACGAGGATGGTCAGCCGGTTGGGCGGCGTGTGACTTCCCCGCTAATCAAGTGTTTGGCAACTGAAGAGGGCCAGGCGGGCAACACGTTTCAGAACATTGCCTACATTTTCGAGTGGGGGCAGGAACATCATCCTGAGGTTTATGGGGAGCCTCAGGGGTTCCGTAACTACCAGTCGGCAACCGCGATTTATCTGCCTGAGGGTGGGGAGATTCGGGCGTCAACGTCGGGGGCAGCGTCTAAAGACGGTGGCCTGGAAACGTTTGTGGTGGCAGACGAAACCCACCTTTACGTGTTGCCGGAACTTAGGCGCATGTATGCAACGATTTCGCGGAATATGGGTAAGCGCTATGACGCGGACCCTTGGCTTTTGCAGACTTCTACGGCGTATAAGCCTGGTGAGGGCAGCGTGTTCGAGAAGACGTTGGCGATGTGGCGCAAAGGGGAACTGCCGCCCAGTGTTTTGGTGGATCATAAGCAGGCGCGCGGCAAGATCGATTTGGACGACAAGCAGCGCACTCTGCGTCAACTTAAAGAGGCTTACGGCGCTGCTGCTGCGTGGATTGACTTGGAGCGCAAGTACCGGGATATGCGGGATCCGCGTATTTGTGCGGATGAGGAAGAGGCCGCACGCTATTTCTTGAATATGCCGTTGTCGTCCAAGGATGTTTGGATCCCTGCACATGTGGTTGAACGTCAAGAACTTGCACAGGTTGGGGAGAACCGGCGTGGCCTTGAGGTTATGCCGGAAGGCACTGAGATAACCCTTGGTTTTGATGGGTCTTTGAACGATGACTCCACAGTGTTGGTTGCTTCGCGGTTGTCTGACGGGTTTCTGTGGCCGATTGAGATCTGGGAGAAACCGACAGGGCCGGCAGGGAACTTCTGGGAGGTTCCACGCTTGGATGTAGTGGAGATGATCAGGGCCGCGTATAGGCGTTTTGATGTGAAGCGCGGCTATTTTGATCCGCACGAGTGGCGCTCTGACATTGACTCGCTGGCTGAAGAGTTCGGTGAGGAACGTGTGTTGAAGTGGGAGACGTCATCGTGGAAGCGGTCGGCTGCTGGGCTTGACCTTTTGCGCACTGATCTTATGCAGGGCGGCCCGGACAGGGTTTGGGAGGACGAACACGGCATCGTTCAGCGGCAGACTATGGGGAAAGTGTTCCACTCTGGGGATCCCACGTTTGTGGAGCATTTCTATAACGCCTATGTGCGTATGCGTGGACCGTACCGGGTGATTCGTAAAGAGACTGACCAGTCTGATCGGAAGATCGACTCCGTGATGGGTGCGATGCTCGCTTATGAGGCTCGCCGCGACGTTTTGACTGAGCAAGGAACACCTAAGAGACAGAAGCAGATTTCTAGGACGTTTTATTCGTATGCGTGAGGAGGTGCCGGTTGTCTACCGATGACATTTTGCGGCAGGGTTTGAACAACCTCGACGCGTATCAAGCGAACTGGATTGAAGAAGACAACTATTTGCGGGGTGCGCATGAGCGCCCGTTCGCTCCTGCGGGGGTGAACAAAGAGTATCGGGCTTTGCAGGAGATGGCTGTTGCGCCTTGGCTGCGCCTGGTAGTAAAGGCTCCGGTGCAGCGTCTGCGGGTAGACGGGTTCCGCACTGATGCGGCTTCGGACGCTGACATGGATGTGTGGAAGCGGGTTTGGAAAGCGAACAAGCTTGGGTCCAGGCAGCGCATGGTTTATGAGGACGCTGTCGCTCATGGGCGTGGCGTGGTGGAGGTTTCTCCGCCACCTGAGGGGGATCCTGACGGGAACCCTGTGATCGGGGTTGTTTCCCCTTCTCAGGTGTGGGTGGAGTACGAACCGGATGATCCCTTCACTCCGATGTGGGCGGTGAAGGTTTGGACAACCAACCTGGCTAACGGCGCGGAGAGTTTGAACGCGGTTGTGTACACGGACGAGACGATCACCGTGTTCACTGATGTTCGTGGTTTGAACACTGCGGAGGTTGGGAAGAACCCGATGGGGCGTGTCCCGTTTGTGGAGTTCCGGCCCGAGTGGGATTCGCTTGGTCGCCCGTTGTCGATGATTCGCCCGCTGTTCCCGATGCAGCGCGCCATTGACACGATGCGGTTTGACTTGTTGTTGTCGGCACAGTTCAGCGCGTACCGGCAAAGGATCGTTACTGGTTTCGACCCCGTCATTTATGACGACAAAGGGATCCCGGTGTTCCAGAAGGACAAGGACGGGAAGATCCGGACTGACGCTGAGGGGAACCCGATCCCCGCGACAGTTTCCCCGGGGCGTCCTGGTGTGGACCGGTTGATGGCCTTTCCTGGGGCGGACACGAAGGTGTTTGACCTTGCGGAGTCGAACCTGAACAACTATGTCAGCACAATTAAGATGCTTGTGCAGCAGTTGGCCGCCATCTCTCAGGTGCCGCCACAGTACCTTCTTGGGGACATGGCGAACCTGTCTGGGGAAGCGTTGGACGCTGCCGAATCAACATTGGGTGCGCTTGTGGATGATTTGAAGCGTGAGTTCTCTTCGTCTTGGGAGGACGTTGTGCACCTCGCCGACCTTGCCAGTGGTGGGGAAGGTGTTGGGCTTGCTTCTGAGGTTATTTGGGGTGACGCGGTCGCTAAGTCGTTCGGGCAGGTCGTTGACGGGATCACGAAACTGGTTACGACCGGGTTCCCGTATGAGGCTGCTTGGGAGATGCTTCCGGGTGCCACCCAGGTGAAGGTGCGCCAGTGGTTAGACATGGCCGAAGAGGAACGTGCGATGGGGAACCCCTATGCGCGTGCGTTGACTGAGGGTTTGGAGTCTTCCGGTGGTGTTGCCTAGTGCGCTTGCCGCACGCAAAACACTGGACGCTGACCTTGCCGTAACGTTGGCTGCCGCCGAATGGGAATGGCGCGGCATGACTGGCGACGTTGCAGGGTCTTGGGGCACTGTTGGGCCGAGGCTCACCAGTGTCGTCTCCAAAGGGCAATTACGTGCCGCTACGCATGGGACACAAGCAGTGGCTCCTATCCTCGCTGAACAAGGGTTGCCTGGTGAAGCGGTTGCAACGTTCAACCCGGCGTCCCTCGCAGGTGTCGCGTCAGATGGGCGCAGTCTTGGAACCTTGCTCGCTTTGGGTGCGGAAAAAATGCGGGACAGCCTCGACAATGGGGTGCTGCTTGGGCCGGCGTCACGTCTGGGCTGGGAGTTCGTGGAGAAGGCTGTTGCCACCCAGGTTGCCGACGCGTTCCGTGTCGCGATGGGTGCGCAAGGTGTTGCCACGAAAAGCGCAACATTGTTCGTGCGTGTTGTGAACCCTGGGGCGTGTTCCAGATGTGTCGTGTTGGCTGGGATCCGAAGCGGAAGTTTGGACGCTTTCAAACGGCACCCGTCTTGTCGGTGTGTCAACATTCCGACCAGTGAGAACATTCCTGGGTTTATGGGGACTGATCCGGTGGAGTACTTCAAATCGCTGTCGGAGAAAGAACAGGACCTCACTTTCACTAAGGCTGGGGCGCAGGCGATTCGTGACGGCGCAGACTTGAACCAAGTGGTGAACGCCAGGCGCGGGATGAGTAGCACCGTGGATGGGGCACAGAAACGTTTGATACGTGACTCCCGCGGACTTTACACGACGACTGAGGGCATGTCCCGGCGTGGTTACGCACACCACGTCATGTCTCGTCAGCCGGGTTGGTCCGTGCAGGTAGGCGATTCTGTGAATCGGAGAAAAGTCACCAGGGCGCGGCTGATGCCGGAAAGCATTTACGAAATAGCGGGATCCCGTAGCGAAGCGATTTCAATGTTGAAAGCGTACGGGTACTTCTAACAAGAGTTTTGCCGTTGCATGCGATGTGCGGCGGGGAAATGGGCAGGGCGAGCCTGCACACAAAAGTAAGAAATATGGGGGTATTTGTCGTGTCTGAAAACACGGTAGACCAACCCGGAGCAGCCGAGGACGGAACTGTTGGCGACCAGCAGGAACCTGAAACTGAGGCTTTGGGTGAGAAAGGCGTGAAGGCGCTCCAAGCGGAGCGTGAAGCGCGGAAGGCAGCGGAGAAGCAGGCGCGTGAAGCGGCTGCCGCGTTGCAACAAATCCAAGACGAAGGCAAAACGGAGGCTGAAAAGCAGGCTGACCGGATAGCGGCTGTGGAAGCACAGTTAGCGGCGGTGGAAGCCGAGAAGCGGCTGTTAGCCATGTCGAATGAGACGGGGATACCCCCGAGTGTGTTAGCGGGCCCAACCGAAGAGGGGTTGGAAGCCTACGCGAAAGTTTTGCAGGACTGGCGGGAATCTGCGGGGCCGAAACGGGTGAGTTACCCGGTCGGCTCGGTTGGGAGCCCACCCCAGATGAGTGGGGACGCCTACCTGCGGGGCCTCGCAAGATAGAAAACCATTTTCTGGAAGGACAGAAACGAAATGACTGCTGTATACGATTCCATTATTACTCGCGGTTCGGATGGGCCTCCCGTACCAGAACCGTTGGCAAACGAGATTATCAAGGAGCTTCCGCAAGCGTCAGTGATGCTGAACCGTGCCCGTATGGTGCGTATGTCGTCCAAGACGTTGAAGCAGCCGGTATTGTCTGCGCTGCCTGATGCGTACTGGGTGAACGGTGACGCTGGGCTCAAGCAGACCACTAAGGCAGAGTGGGACAACAAGGTCCTTACTGCTGAAGAACTTGCCGCGATTGTTGTCATCCCTGACGCACTGTTTGACGATTCGAACGTGCCGTTGTGGGAAGAGATCAAGCCGCTGCTGGTCCAGGCCATAGGCCGTAAGGTTGACGAGGCCGCACTGTTCGGTGTGGATAAGCCCACTTCGTGGCCCGCGTCCATTGTCACTGGTGCCACTACTGCTGGTAACACGGTTACGGCGGGGATCGGCGCTGACTTGGCGGTTGATGTCGCCGATTTGGGTAAGGAGCTTGCCGAGGACGGTTTCGCGTTGAATGGTTTCGCTTCGAAGCCGGGAATCAACTGGGAACTCATCGGGTTGCGCTCTGATTCGGGGACCCCAATTTATTCGCCTTCGCTGGCTGCCGGCCAGCCTTCCACCCTGTACGGGTACCCGTTAGACGAGGTGACGAACGGGTCTTGGGACACTTCTGAGGCGGAGATGATTGCCGCTGACTGGGACAAGTTCGTGGTCGGTATCCGTCAGGACATCACGTTCAAGGTGTTCGACTCCGGGGTGATCTCTGACGGCGACGGCAAGGTGATCGTGAACCTTTTGCAGCAAGACTCGAAGGCGTTGCGTGTGGTGTTCCGCGTCGCTTACCAGGTGGCTGCGCCTTTGACGGCTGTTGGCGGGGCCACTGCGTACCCTGCGGCGGTGCTACTCCCAAAAGCGTGACCCCCGGCGAGGGGGACGCTGACACGTCCGTGTGGCCGTTTGACGGATCCGCTATGACGGGGTGGAAGAAGAAGGAGCTGGTGGCGGCTGGTGTCGCGTGCGGTTTGAACGCTGACCTTGTCACTCCTGACACGGTCGCTGGTTGGACCGCTGCGATCACTGCGCTGGCGGCTCAGGCTTCCGAAACCCCGGTGGCCGCTGACGGTGTAGACGTGCTACGCGCCTACTGCGCTGTCAACAAGGTCGCCATCGATAAGGACGATGACGCTGCCGCGATCATCGTCAAGATCGAAGCGGAATAGCAGATAGGGGGTGGGTGGCGTGACAGAACCTGATGTATCTAACACGCTCCCTTCGCTCCCCGTGGGTGCGACTCCTGAAGAGGTGGAGATCCTCCTTGGGCGGGAAATGAGCGAGCGTGAGCGACAGTCTGCGGGGAAGTTGTTGCAACGCGCGTGGCAGATTCTGCTTAGGGAGGTTCCCTCCTTGGAGGGCCGTCTGCCGGGTGATGTGCGGCTGGAGCAAGAAGCCGCTGACACTTTGGTGGACGCGGTGACCCGCGTTGTCCGCAACCCTGAGGGGTGGCGGCAGGTCGGGATGGACGACTTCCAGGGGATGCGTGACACGGTGTTGTCCGCTGGGCTTCTGCAATTCACCGACGACGAGATCAGCCGGTTGCAACCCAAAATGGTCTATCACCACGGCGTCTACTCGCTACATATGAGCGTCCCTTACTGGGGTGACTAGCCGTGGATTTGAGTGTTATCGCGGCTGGGGTGATCCGGACAGGTCAGGCAACCGCAGAGTCACTGATGGTTGACCATGTGGACGTGTCGCGGGTGCAGCGGGTGCGGGACCCAGAAACGTATGTGGAAGCCGTGGAAGAGGTCGCGGTTTGGTCGGGTCCTTGCAAGGTGCAGACGTATGAGCCGGACGCGATTGACCGTGTTTCGGCTGGCCGTCCGGTGTCTTCGCAAGAGGACCGGTTGCATGTGCCTGTTACGGCGGGGCCGTTTGAGATTGGGGACATCGCCCGCGTGACCGGCTTGGAACGTCCTTACCGGATTGACGGGTTGATTGGGAAGACGTTTCAGACGGCGCAGCGGTTGAAGGTCACCATGATCGCTAACTCGGAGGTGACCGATGGCTTCGGTGACGGTTGATACGTCTGAGGTTGATGCGTATGTCCTCGAACTTGGGGATGTGCCAAGCAGTTTGGCACGTCATCTTGTGCCGGTTGTGAAACGTGCCGCGCAGAACGTGAAAACAGAAATGCAGGCGGACCTGAGGGGTTCCAGCAACTCTGGTTTCCGGCAAGCCGCGAACTACGTCGCCTACGACGACATCTCCGGGCCGCCAACCATCGAAACCGAAATCGGGATTGATAAAGGCGGGGCTGGCAGCCTTGGCAACATCGCTGTTTATGGGACTTGGAAAGGTGGGGGCACACACCTGCACCCATCGTTTTACGCGGAGCAGGAACTGCCTGCGTTCACTGAGCACTTAGCGGCAGTTGCGGCGGAGGTGATCCCATGATCGTCCTCGCCTACCCACGAATAGCGAACCTGATCAACGGGGCGGGCACACCATGCTTTGTTGGTGACCCGCCAGATAACGTGCCGGTTCCTTACTGCTTTGTGTGGGGGCCGGTGCCGACTGGTTCTGCCAGGACCATCGCGGGGAGTGACCGCAACGCGGACAGCGAGATCCATGTCCAAGTGGTTGCTAAGCAAGCACCGGATGTTCTGATGCTTGCCTCCGAAATCGCTGACCTTTTGGACGGTGCACAACTAGATGTTGCCGGGTGGAGGGTCGCACCACTGAAAGTCGTGGGCAGCACAAACGTACAGACGGCGCGGCAAGTCCCCAACGAAGCGTCTAACACTTACCCGGCGTGGCTGACCCTGCATGTGCGGCTCAGAGCAACAAAAACAAAGGAGATGCCTGATGGCACTGATTGACGCGTGGGACAAGCGCACTGGGAAGCGTGTCCCACATCTTGTTCCGGCTCACCATGTGGGCCACCCATTCTTGGGGCCAAACCTGGTCCCTACGCCACCGAAGAAGCGCGTGGCGAACACCAATAAATCGGCGGGCGAAGCCGCCAAGGAAGAGGAGGTAAAAGCAGATGGCTGACGATATTTCTGCTTTGATGCTCGCCGAAGAGCGGGTTGCGCTGTGGCTGCTGCCAGCAGCACCAGCAGCGCCTGGGAAGGTCACTATCACGGAGTTGACGGCGGGGGAGAATGTTGCTTGCCGCGTGTTCTCTGATGGAACCTACCTGCGTGCGACACAGTCTGACACGGTGAATCGTCCGCTGCTTTGTGGCGGCAATTCTAGCGGTGTTGGGCGGTCCCAGTATGAGGGGCAACTCGATATCGCTAGGTTCCTGGATGCTGACGGTCACGCGGTGGCTGAGGACGATGTTCTGTGGGACGCGGCCCGTGAAAAGGGCACGACGCTTTGGTTCGCGAAGCGTGTCGGCCCGAAGTGGGACGCGGCCCCAGCAGCGAAGGACGAGATCAGCGTTTTCAAGGTCGTGACGGACAACCCGCAGGACCCGCAAACATTCTCCGACTACATCGAGAAGATTGTGCCGCTCGCAGTGTCTGATGCTTGGCTGGATCAGGTGCTGACCGCCGCCTAGCTAGGGGGTGGTCCCTACGTATCTACCCGCTAACCCGAAGGTTGGCGGGTTTTGTTGTCCCCGGCCCAGGTTTTTCTGCCATCTTTCCCCTGGGTCGGGGCACCAACCACAAACAAAACTGGAAGATGGCTGAGATTTTAGGAGAAGAAGAAGATGGCTGAGAAGCGACGTTTGATGAGTGAACCCGCAACCGAAAAGAAAACAACCGACCTTTTGGGTTACGCGACAGGCGTCGGCGCGGTCGAAGGCGTCGAACCTGTATGGACGCGCCCATATTTGAAGGCCGACATCGAGGAACTCGACATCCTGATCCTGGACGCCGAACAAGACGGCGATGAGCCCGAAGCGGAACGGTTACGGACAAAGCGGCTTGAAACAGTGAAAGCGCTGCGTGAAAGCCGCGTAATAGTCAGGCTCCGAGGACTGTCACCATCGAAAGCCAAGGAACTGGTGAAAGAGGCCGAGGCGCTAGGGTTGGACGAAAACGATGGTTGGCTGTTCGTCCTCGCCAACCAGATCGTTTCCCCCGCATGGGACTACGACAAACTCAAAGAACTACAGGAGTCAGTCAATCCGCAGTTGCAGCGGCTGGTGGAACGCTCACAAGAGCTGAACCTGCAAGCAGGCAGGGACGTGTTCACGGTCCCTTTGTAGTTGAGGGGCTGGACTCTGACGAGTTCGAGTGGATGGTTGAGGTTCTCCAAGCCGCTCGTGCCTGGCAGATCCCCCCGCTAACAATGTTGGCGGGCCGCCCGAACTATTGGAGGCATGAGGACACGCAGTTTGCGCGGGCACTCGAAATCTACGAGTCCACCCGTGTCAACGAGTACGGTTTCCCGAAACGCCGTGCGGAGAACCGTTTAGAGTCCCGCAACTTCCGGGTTGAGGCGCGCACTGTTGACTACGCGGTGAAAACTATGGATGAGTGGCAGGCACGCCAGGAGCAGGGGAAGAAGAAACTCCCTGCGGGTGTTAGGCCACGCCTAGTCTATGACCCGGGGCGGAGGTCCCGCTAACCGCGTTCGGCTTGGCGCTCCAACTGTTTTATGTAGCGGCCCTCGAGTTCGTTCAAGCGCCGGTTGGCTTTGTTCGCTTGTCCCATTGCGACGATGGCGACGATGAGCGCTATCACGGCGACGATGATTCCGACGCCTTCCATGACAATCCCCTTGTTCTTGTTGTAACGGCTTTGGTTTTGAGCATACCGAGAGGTGGTGGGCTGAGTTGGCTGATCGGTCAGTAGCGGTACGCCTGAAGCTGGAAGTCGGCGATTTCATCGCTGGCGCGAAACAAGCAGGCAGTTCACTCGAGCAGGCTTTGTCTAAGGCCGGTAAAGGTGAGCAGGTAGCGAACACGACTTTGGGGCGCATGGAGCAATCCATGCGGGTCCAGTCGCAGGCGTGGTCCACGGTTGGCCGCTCGATGCTTACTGTCGGCGGCGCTGCCGCGGCGATTGGTGCTGCGGTCGCTAAGACCGGCATCGAGTACAACACGTTGCAGCAGTCCTCCCGCATGGCGCTGTCAACCATGCTCGGCGGAATGGAATCCGCCAACGCACAAATGGACAAGTTGGACGCGTTCGCGCGAACCAGCCCGTTCGCGAAGCAAACGTTCATTAAAGCGCAGCAGCAGATGCTGGCCTTCGGTATCGAAACGAAGAAAGTTATCCCGTATTTGGATGCGGTGCAGAACGCTGTTGCTGCTGCTGGGGGAAGTAACGCTGACCTCGAAGACATTGTGACGATCATGGCGAAGATCAAGTCTTCCGCGAAGATCACCGCGATGGATTTAAACCAGTTCGGGAATCATGGAATCGCGGCTGCCGAGTTGATCGGGGCTGCGATGGGCAAGACCGGCGCTCAGATCCGGTCTGAGATCACTGCCGGCACGTTGGACGCTGACGCCGCGTTAGATGCTCTCGCCGAAGGCATGGCAACAAAGTTTGATGGTGCCGCTGAGGGTTTGAAGACCACGATGACGGGTGCCATCGACCGTGTGAAGGGTGCTTGGAGGGACCTTTCCGCAACGATGATGGCACCTTTGGTGGACCCTGAAGGTGGGGGTCTTCTGGTTTCGGCGACCAACAAGTTTGCGGATTTCCTGCGGATGTTGGAGCGGATGCCGGCCCCGGTTCAGCAGACGATTGGGTTGCTTGGAGGGTTGACCGCTGCGGCAGGGATCGTTGGCGGCGGGTTCATGTTGTTGGCCCCGAAGATCAGGGACACGGCGCAGGCACTCAAAGAACTTGGTGTTACCGGGGCGGACGGGTGGCTCGCGAAGATGGGTCCAGGGGTGGGTGCGGCTGCGAAAGCACTTGGCCAGTTCACTGTGGCTGCTGCCGGCGCAGGTTTAGCGGCGTACGGGCTGAAAGAACTCTCATACTCCATCAAGGGTATCGAGGGTGCGGACCAGTCAATCGCGAATGTTGCGAATCGGCTGAAAACGGGTGCGCAGGACGCCACATACTTTTCTAAGGCTTTTGGGGATCTCGCCGAGGGCGGGTCGCTGAACACGAAGATTTATGGGGATCTCGGAACGGCGATCACTACCGCTAACCGCGCTTCGAAGTCCTGGTTCTCCAATATGGATGCTTTTGCGTACCAGTCGAAACTGGGGGCGGGCGGCATCGTGGAAATGGTGGACCGCGTCAAAGCGTTAGACGCTGCGCTCACCGAAATGTCGTTTGATGAGGCTACCCAGAATTTCAAGGGTATCGCTGATGAGGCTTTGCGTAGCGGCGCGTCAATCGAGGACGTGAAGGCCGCGTTCCCTGGATTCGCTGCTGCTGTGGCGGAGGCCGCTACGGCGCAGGGAATCAGTGTGGACGCGGCTTGGGAAATGGTCCTCGCTAACGGGCAGCTTGAGTCGGCTACGGATGACGCCTCTGACGCGATTCGTGAGAGTGCTGCTGCGGCTCAGGCTGCGTATGAGGCTTTGAAGCGGTTGCAGGCTGCGACTGACGCGCAGGCATCCGCCAACGGCAGTCTGATTGACGCGCAACTCAAGGCGAATCAGGCGATGGAGGATTACTACTCGACGTTGGAGGAAACCAACGGGCAACTGGTTTTCACGAAGGATGGCCAGTTGGATGTTGCTGCGTCTTCGGCTGGCCTGGTTGCCGCGATTCGTGACGTGGTGGAGACCCGTAACGCGGAACTTGAGGCTATGGCTGCTGCGGGCGCGTCCCAGCAGGAGTTGTCGGAGTATACGGCGGAGTCGGAGCGGATTCTTGGGGAGATGGCCGCTGCTGCTGGTGTAGCCACCGGTGAAGTGGACAACCTGGGCGAGAAGCTTGGGTTGGTTTCTTCGATGGAAGCAATCAAAGTAGACGTTTCTGCGGACACTTCGTTGGCTGATGATGAGATTGACGCGCTAATCGCACGTGTCATTGAGTCGAACGGGTCGATCATCATCGACGCGAACGACGACCCCGCTTTGCAAACACTGTTGAAGGCTCTCGGCGTCGTTGAAACGTCTGAGGGTGTGTTTGAGATTGATTCGAACACCGACCCGGCGAACGCACGTTTCCTCGCACAGTTGGGTGTTATTGACACGACTACTGGCATTTTGAAGATTGATGCGAACACTCGGGCTGCTGCGGAGAAGAACCGTGGGATCAAACTCGAAATCGATTCGACTACTGGGTATATCAAGATCGGCGGCGTTGACAGTGGGGCGTTGTCGATGGCGTACAACCTTGCGAACACGATCAACAGTATTCGTGCGAACATCAAAGTAGGGACCGTGAAAGTTGGGGGCGCGGGAGGTAACTCCGGGATGGTCGCTTCCGGGTGGGCTGACGGCGGCATAGTGCGTGCCTACGCTCACGGCGGGTTCGAGAACCATGTGGCGCAAATATCCGCGCCGGGGATTACGCGGCGTTGGAATGAGCCAGAAGCAGGCGGCGAAGCATACATTCCGTATGCGATTCAGAAGCGGCCCCGCTCGGTTGCTATCACCAGGCAGGTCGCTAACGATTTCGGCTACGACTTGGTGGAGCGGAAGATCAAGGCGTTCGCTGACGGCTGGCCGAATCCTCGCGGGGCTACGGAGTTCGCTTTCCCTGAGCATCTCACTTTGGACGGCACTTTCAAGTTTGAGGAGAACGGCTTGGTGCGGATTATTGACGGACGGGTGGTGCAATACGTATGAGCCTTCTGGGATGGGTCACATCGCACACTGGGCTTCCCGCGTTGTATGCGGTTGGTAATGGGGTTTTAACTGCGGAGCATTATGTGTTTGGGGCGACTCGTTCCCGGTTTATCACGTCAGTGTCTGGTTCAGCGCTTGTTGCTGACCCTGGGGCGGCTGTTGGGTATGAGACGACATATAAGTTTGGGGCGGACAGTGTTGTTTTGACGCGTGCAGCCGCGCCGTCCGAAGTTGATTCTACTCACCAGTGGGTGACT
>ERZ1032924.74-NODE-74-length-14314-cov-4.256961_pt1 | contig 14314 bp, 10 predicted proteins | sample MGYA00516956_ERZ1032924 | MGnify/ENA primary metagenome ERZ1032924 (study PRJEB33719, sample SAMN04262513) | wastewater metagenome | biome: rural village; feature: composting latrine chamber; material: composting feces with ash | place: El Salvador | collected... | reverse complement strand
ACAAAGTGGGGAAATGTAATTGCTAAAATATGAGGAGTTTTATTTGCTAATTACATCAATAAATTATTACTCTGATAATAGTTCTTAGGTACAAGTTTATGTTCCTTTTCAAGTAGTTTTAATACTGTTGTTAGCTTCTTAACTATAAGCGACTTCATACTAATTCCTGTTTTTGTGGAGCTATTTATCTCCTCAATTTCTCTGTTTATAGCATTAACAGTATTTTTAGGGATCGACCTACTATTCAATTCATCTACAAAATTATTGAATTGAATATAAAGTTCGTCTGCTTTGGGAAAGTCAAATGCACTTTCTCGTCTTTTTAATGATACAACTTTCATAACTATTAATTGTAAAGATATTTGACTATTTGCCCATAAAGATAATTATATCCTTACAACTATAGATATTTCATGAGCAAAAATTCAAACAGAAACTTTCCTCTCATTTGTGTTTTTATCAATAATAAATGTCGCAAACCAAAAAACATGCTCCTAATTACTATAAATAGACATATACTATCTATTTATAGACCAAATAACAAATCCACTCTACCAACCCATTAATTAGATCTACAGACACCTCTATATATTTGATTATTAGAGCATAACACATGCTTCTATATTTGTATGGCATTAAACCTTTCGCTACATTTGAGCTCAATATAGTAGTGCAAATTGCATGAAACAGTATAAACCATTAAACTTATAAGGATATGAAAAAGTATTTATTTTTAGTAGCAACACTTTTGCTAACAGTAACTATGTCAGTTTCGGCACAACGAAATAGTGGAAACAGACGCAACAACATCAACAACAGGCGCAGTGAACAAGTAATAAGGATGACCCCACAAGAGAAAGCAAATCTTATTACCAAAGAGCTAGATTTGACAGCTAAAGAGAGTGCTGAAGTGCTAGGAATGTACGAGAGACAAGAAAAAGAGCGCATTGCGGATGTGAATGAGCAAAGAAGTGAGCGTGGTATGGGAGCCGAAAATAGAGATGCTCGTCGTGAAGAGTTCCGTAAGGCTAGAGATGCTCAAATGAAACAACAATTTGAAGAGCTAGTAAAAATCATTGGAAAAGAGAAAGCAGAAAAATGGAATGAATTACGTAAAGATGTAAGATTTGACAACCGAACAGGACGAAGAAATCCTGGAAATCGCAGATAACTTTTCACACTATCTACACTTACAACTAAAGTATTAATAGCACCTATCTTTTATCGATAGGTGCTATTTTTATCTTGCCTTTGTCTTAAAGTAATATGTAAACGATGTGTTGACACTTTGAGTTCCTTAGAATGCTAAACCCAATATGGTTTTGTAAACGATGTTCTGATACGTCTAAGGGCTTTAGAAGTGTCAACGATGTTATGATATGTAACAATTAATCTTTAAGTCCATAGTCAAGTGATTTTCGAAACAATGATTATTGAATAGAACTGTAGGATATAGATAGCAGAAAAACTCAATCTTTTTATTTTATGTGTAGTAACTTTACTATCTTTACCAACAAACCCTAAAAAGGCTTCATAAAAATGAAAATAACAACCTTAACCGACAATCGAGCACAATCGAAAAAACTAGAAACAGAACACGGTTTATCGCTATACATAGAAACAGACTGCGGGCAGAAGATATTGTACGATACTGGGCAAAGTGATTTGTTTATGCGCAACGCAAAGAAGTTGGGAGTAGAGTTAAAAAATGTCGAAAAGGTAGTGATTTCACATGCCCACTACGACCATGTGGGTGGCTTATTAGCTTTTCTAAAAATAAATAAAACTGCAAAAGTATATATGAACGCTACCCTCTTCGATTACGAATACTTTTCATTGAAGAGTGGCGTGAAGAAGCTGAATGGATTTCCTACTGAGCTGCTGGAGTATCGTGATAGGTTTGTTTTGATTGATAAGAACACTTCTGTTGATAATCTTTGGATGATAACTGATATCAAACATACATACAAAATGCCAAAAGGCAATTCGATACTTTATAGACAACGCCATGGTGTGGAAGAGCTTGATAAATTTGAACATGAATTGATTTTAGTGGTAGATACAGCAAGAGGTTTATGTGTATTTACTGGTTGTGCTCACAATGGTGTCCTCAATATTGCCACTACTGTACTATCTGTTATCCCTTCCAAAAAAACACATTGCCTCTATGGTGGCTTCCACTTAATAGATGGCAAAGAATATGTGGAGGTTGAAACTACAGAAGAGCTAACTGAGATAGCAAACGAACTAACAAAACTTTTACCCAAAGCTCACTTCTACACTGGGCACTGTACTGGTGAAAAAGCCATTGAAGTATTAAGTGAAAAAATGGAGGGTAAACTTGAATCATTCTATGTAGGTATGGAAATAGCAATCTAATTAATTAAACTATATATTCACATTTAAAATTGGTATGATGAAGAAACAATTACTTATTCTTTTTACACTTTTACTTACAATTGGTGTATCTGCACAAAAAAGCCCACAAGACATCTTTTGGGAAACATTGAGCAGTCATTGCGGAAAATCGTATGAAGGAACAATAACTTCAGAAGGAAAAAATGAAGGATTCGATGGTAAGCGATTGGTAATGCATGTGAAGACATGTACAGAGGGAGAATTAAAAATTCCATTCTTTGTGGGCGATGATAAATCGAGAACATGGGTTTTAACAAAGTATGATGATGGTATTCTATTGAAACACGACCATCGCAACCCTGACGGTACGCCCGAGGAGGTAACTATGTATGGCGGTAAAGCAACTAATTTGGGAACCGAAAACATGCAGTTTTTCCCTGCCGACCAAGAGACGAGTAGTATGATTCCTTATGCTTCGTTCAATGTGTGGTGGATTACGGTTGATGAAACTAGTTTTACTTACAACTTGCACCTAGTAAATACCGAACGTGTATTTACAGTGACGTTCGATTTGACTAAAGAGATCGAAACTCCTGGAGATCCTTGGGGATGGGAAGAGAATTAAATATTTAAAGTTAAAAATTAAAAGTGGCTATCTTGTTCTAAGATAGATCGACACAATTGACACAATTGATACAATTTAAAAAACCAACCTCAAAAGGTTGGTTTTTTTATATCTTATACTATGCATACAATAGTGTTATACTGAACAACTTGTTCTTTCTTTCCCTATTTTCTCTTCAATAAAATTGTATAATAAACGCACACCCGAAGCGGTACCTCCTGTTTGGATATATCCTTTGCCTTTCTTAACCGAAGCAGGTCCTGCAATATCTAGGTGTATCCAATCGTAATCGGTAAAATGCTCTAAGAACTTAGCTGCTGTGGTTGCACCACCTTCACTACCTCCAATATTTTTCAAATCAGCAACTTCACTCTTCAGCATTTCGTCAAACTCTCTCCACATTGGTAGTTCCATCAAACGCTCGTATACATTATCGCCCGATTTCTTTAACTCTGCCATTGCAGATTTGTTATTACCAGCCATTGCAATACCAAACGAACTTGTAATAGCTGCGGCAGCACCAGTCAATGTTGCTAAATCGATAACCAACTCTGGTTTAAACTGTTTAGCATAAGCCAAGGCGTCAGCCAACACTAAGCGACCTTCAGCATCAGTATTCTGAACCTCAACAGTTATACCATCGGAGATGGTGATAATATCGTCGACTACAAATGCATTGGCACTAATTTTATTATCAGTAGCTGGCACTAAACCAATTACATAGTAGGGAAGTTTATTTGCAGCAACTGCCATAAGAGTTGCCAATACAGTGGCAGCTCCTGCCATATCAGTTTTCATGTCCGTCATATAATTGGATGGTTTGAGTGAATATCCACCAGTGTCGAACATCACACCTTTACCTACCAACACAAGTGGCTGTTTGTTTACAGCTTCTTTGGGTTTGTGAGTAAATATATTGAAAGTAGGTGGAGTATTCGAACCTTGGTTAACAGCTAACAAGCCACCCATATTCAACTCTTCAATCTTTTCCTTGCCGAAGATTTCTGTGGTGAACCCATGCGTATTTGCCATCTCTTTGGCTAATTCAGAAAACTTAGGTGCGTCGAGGTAATTAACTGGTTCGTTTACTAAATCTTTGGCAAAAGAGACAGCTTTAACTAAGTTTTCTAACGCTTCTAGCTCACCCTCTACAACAGACGCTTCGTCCATATACACAGTCTTGAGCGAAGATTCATTTTTCTTCTTCTTATATTTATCAAAACGATATTGTGCTAACGACATTCCCTCAAGAAATAAACTTCTCTCGCAAACAGACAACGCATCAGTGAAACCTAATAATTGAGCCTCCTCAACTTTTTCTATTTCCAACTCTTTATAGACTGCTGCTCCAAATAGGCGCAACTCTTCTGAGTCGTTCACAACTTCAGCCTCATCTTTTGCATATACTGATACTAATTTAATAGTATCATCTTGGTACAAAGTAAAAAAACCGTTCTCTTTATCTTCAATAAGTTTTTCTATCCTTTTGATAACAGCTTTTGGTAGATTATAATCTTGTGAACTGTTTTTTGGCGATACTACAATTACATGGCTTACGCTTTTAGGCACATCGTGTATGCCTACTTTAAATTTTATCATATCTGTTTTTTTATTAACATTTTCGTAAAGAGACAAAAATAAGGATTTTATCTCATCTTTGCTATATCTTATAAGAAGGAGAGAAGTAAAAGCACACCTAACTATCTGTTTTATATCTAAAAATTTTATATTAAACCTACAAATGCTTCAATTTCATCTTTTGTCGTAAAAAAGTTGGGACTAACCCTAATATTCTTTCCCTGCAATGTTACCAGCACTTTTTCGTTTGTCAGTTTATGATAAAGTTGCTTAGTAGCCTCATGAGAATCAGTAGTAAAGTGAACAATGGCTGACCTCTCTTCTCTATTCTTTGTTGGAGTTATTATTTTATATCTCTTTTTTCTAATCCCCTCAAGCAAAAGATCAGTATTTTGCAAAGCAAGTTCATAAATATTATCTATACCAATATCAAGAAGCAATTTCAACCCTGCGCTCCATGCATCAAAAAGCGAATAAGCAATTGTGCCTGTTTCAAACTTTCGTGCATCGTTGTGGTAACAAAGTTTATCGAAATGATGCTCGGCAGCAAACATACCTGGTAGCATTGGATCAATCACTCCGCAAACTTTTTTACTTACATACAAAAAACCTGTTCCATGCATTCCCAACAACCACTTAAATCCACATCCCGCCATTATATCTATACCATCGCGTTCTATGTTAATTGGAGTCATACCTGCTCCTTGTGCTGCATCTACCATAAATAGTACCCCTTTTTTATGCACCATCTCTCCTATTGCCGACAAATTTGGTCTGAAACCACTATTGAACCTTACTGCTGCAATTGACACAATGCGCGTGTTGTGGTCGATGAGTTTATCAATTGCTTCTACATTAATGCTATTATCGCTGTTGAGTTTTACAAACCTTACTTCAACACCTCTTTTTTGTAGTTCAAGCCAAGGAAAAGTATTATTCCAATGTTCTAGTTCTGGAACAACTACATTATCTCCTTTTTTTAAATTAATACCCTTAGCTACTATACCAATACCCACTCCGGTGCTTGTTACCAAAGCATATTCTTCTGGTACCCCACCTAGTAGCTTCGAAAGTAAAACACGTGTATCATTTCGATTAAATGCTTCTTTACCTGCAGGGTTTAACTCCGTTTTTAAATGATTCTGAAGCCTATCATTCACTAAAGTGTTTAGAGGAGATTGTGAGGCACTATTAAGGTAAATGGCCTCTTTTGTAACTGGAAATAGTGATCTGATTTGTTCTATATTCATATAGCATAGCTTTATATATAAAAAAAACAAAGGTAATAAACAGATTAGAGATAAAGAGTACAATTAGCTTGAAAACCTAAATATCTATACCATCTTAGCTATGTCTGACGAAGCAGAGGGGAATACAAATGGAATTGTTTTTAGATTTTCAGCTTTCATTCCTACCTGCATTGCCACTGCAAAAACATTGATAGTTTCTTCTGCGTTTGGTCCAATAATGTGAGCACCTAAAATATGGTCGGTCTTATTATCTATTATCACTTTAAAAGCATAGGTTGTCTCACCCAAATGCTTTGCCGCATACCAATGTGGCACAGATCGATAATTTACTGTGATGTCTAAGTTCTCTTTCTGTGCTTGCTCTTCAGTTATAACCACCATTGCTAACGCTGGTAATGTGTACACAACTGTTGGGCAAACACCATAGTCTGGTTTTTTAATATTACCATCCACAATATTTGCAGACACAATGTGCCCTTCCATTGTAGCAAAAGGAGTTATGGGTAATGCAAAAGTTGCACTATTATCACCTGCAGCATAAACCCTTGGGTTGGTTGTACTTTGCATGTAGTAGCTCACCTCTATTCCTTTATCTGAATAACGCACATTGCCTTTGTCCAAATCAAGATTATGAACAGCAGGCACTCTACCCGATGTATTAAACACCACATCAGTTGTAAATTCTTTTAGGTTACCATTATTGTTTCCTACAACAAGATAGCTATCGCCATTTTTCTTTATTTGGGTTGCATTGGTATTCATAACTAAATTAACACCTAACTCTTTTGTGGCAGCAACCAAGTGCTCAACAATATCATTATCGAAGTGTTTTAAAAGCTTTGAACTCCTTTGCAAAATAGTAACATTAGCACCACTACGAGCAGCGATGTGTGCAAATTCGAGAGCGATATATCCGCCACCGATAAAGAGTAGCGACTTTGGTAGTTCTTCCTTTTTAAAAAAATCATCACTCGACAAAGCATGCTCTGAACCTATAATGTTTAATTCTCGCGGCACAGCACCTGTGGCAACAACTATTTTCTTAGCTTCAATTATATCTTCACCAATTTTCAATTGATTTTCAGCTATAAATTTAGGGTCGCCATGATAGGTGTATATTCCATTCTCTTTAAAGCTTGCTTCTTTGTCTTCAGGCATCGGATCGGTAAAAGTGTTTTTAAATGCCATCAATTCTCTCCAGTTTATTGATGGTAAGCCTTCTACACCTTTTCCCTCAAGATTCTTTGAAGAGGCTACTGCATCAGCTGCTCCTATCAGTATTTTCTTAGGAATACAGCCGTGCAAACCACATGTTCCACCATACTCACGGTTGTCAACTATACCAGTTTTAAGTCCAGCTTCCGCACTTTTGTTGGCTATGATTGTTCCTGCTACTCCTGTTCCTACTATAAACACATCGAATTTTTTCATGATATATATTTTTGTTTATTCGTACTTTTACTCCTTCCTTAAAAAAGAAAAAAGTTAGTCTTATTCATTCTTCTAATGTAAAGACTCTTATATAGTTGAACAGTGAGATTGATATAATGTTTACAATTAACTGTTAGTGAAATTAAAAGTCAACTATGACTGCCATAATCACAATCAATTGAGCCTCTATCAATTTCACTTAATCGTCTCTTTTGTCTCTCCACAACTTAACATTGCATCTCCAAAGTAAGGATTTAGAATATCTTTTTTACTACTCAACCAATAAGCCCCTTTATCATTGTTTGCCATAGGACAATATTGAAAGTAAGTAATCGTGTTTTCTAAACCGAACATTTTTACACTTTCGTAGAATGCAAGATTGAATTGAATATACTCGTTACGTTGCTTTTCTATATCATTTAGTTTGCTAATTGAATTAATTGTTCTATTCAAGATTTCTAATTGATCCATCCATTTCATGTGTGGATCATGTTCAAGCAATGCCATATCAACAGACTCAATAGCCTTAATTACTTTTTTGGCTTCATTAGCCACACTCTTAGCATTCGATTCAACAAAAGCATCATTCATCTTCAAGTAAGCATTATACACTTTTGTGAGTTGTGCTTTAAATGCAGGATTGATATCGCTGATACGTTCAACATCTGATATCTCTTCAAAAGATAGCATCTCTCCATGGCTGTGTGTCGACATTAAAGAAGTTTTATCAGGACTCATCATACTTGGTTTACCAGCTAGTTGTGCAGCAGCATCAATACTGAATGTGCCGTTTACTGCAATCTCCTCGCCTATTGCTAAACCCTCGTTTATAACAAAGCTTTCGCCCAATGAAGGACCAAGCGTTACCTCACGAAGTTGAAAATTAACACCTTGATCAGAAACAGATTTCACATACACAACTGAGCGCTGTCCTGTCCACATAACCGCAGATTTTGGAACGACCACTGCATCAGTCGTGTTTTTCAATTCTGCCTGCAAAACACCAGAAACAAACATCTCAGGCTTTAGCTTCAATCCACTATTAGTAGTTGCAACCCTTGCTTTTGCAACCCTTGTAGCAGGATTAATCATAGGGTCGAGAAAAGAGATAGTTCCTGTAAATGTTTCACCAGGAAGTGAGGCAACGGTATATTCAACCTTGTCGCCCTTATTAACCCAACCCATATCCGACTCATAAACATCAAAAAGCACCCATACCCTTGACAAATCTGCTATTTCATAAATCGGCTGTCCTCTCTGAACGTAATCCCCAACACTTACCATTTTTTGTATAACAGACCCTGAAACATCTGACCTGATATCAAAAGTTGCAGTTGCGATACCCGAGTGCAACATCTGTTCAATCTGACTATCTGTCAATTTCCATGTTTTCAGTTTTTCTTTAGCTGCATTGAAAAGTTGTGGTTGTGTATCCAACATTTTTTGAGCTTGAAACAACTCCTCCTGAGCTGTTACCAACTCTGGAGAATATACAGATGCAATAACCTGACCCTTTTGCACATAATCTCCTGTGAAATTCACTTTCAAGTTTTCAATCCTCCCTGGCACATGAGATGATTGAGAGAAAAGCAATCGTTCATCCTCCTGTATTTTTCCGTTCAATCGCACCTCTTTTACATGATTTATTGCTCCCACAACTGCCGTTTGAACATTAGCTAGTTGCATAGCTGTTGCCGACATACTTATAGAGTTTGGGTCTATACCATCATTTTGTTCATCTTCTAGTGGAATTAAATCCATACCACAAATAGGACAAGCGCCTGGTTCGTTTTGACGAATTTGAGGATGCATAGAACAGGTCCAAATTGTTTCCTTATCTACATGAGAGTGCTCCGATAGATTTTCACCATCGTTACTACTACCGGCACTTCCAAAAATCAACCAACCCAATAACAAACCTATTATTAGCGTTGAAAGAACTATTATTATTGTTTTTCTATCTGTTTTCATTTTCCTATATGTTTTGCAGTGATGTAATTTAGTTTTGCCAAAGCAATATAGTATTCTACTTCTGCCGTGGCTTTCATTTTTTCGTATTTAAGCAATTGCTGTTGCATTCGTAAGACTTCTTCAAAATCTTTTCCAGAGTTGCTATATGCACTAAAGAGAAGGTTTAGCGACTGATTACTCTCTTTGGTTTGCTGTTCATACAAGCTTATTAGCTCTTTTTGTTGTTGTATTTCAAACCATGTCATCTCGTAGTTTGAAATAAGTGAATTAGCAACTTCCATTTTTTGAAGGGTATAACTCTCTTGCATCAATTGTGCCTCTTTCTTAGCAGCTTTATATTTTTTCCTGTAAATGGGTATGGAGATTGATACCATGGGCATCACAATATTTTTACCATTATCCATAATTGCATAATCCAACCCTACACCCAGTTTTGGCAATCCATCTTTCTGTGCTGCTATTTCGCTGGCTTCACTAGCTTTTATTTTCAAATCCAAGGCGTTCAACATTGGATTGTTAACCGCTATAGAGTCTCTACGAAAACTGCCTCTTAATGTTTCAGTAGCAAGAGATGTGTTAATAGACACCTCTTCAGTAACATCTCTGTTAAGCAACTTATTAAACGTAGCCTTCAGCGACTTCTCTTTCATATTAAGAATACTTAGATTGCTAACTGCGTCTTTCAACATAATATCCACGCGCAACACATCTACCATTGGAGCTAAACCATTTTTAAACTTAGAGTTGGCAATAGATTTATACGACTCTAATATGTCGATATTCTTCTGTTCAATCTCTCTCAAACGATTCAATTCATACAGTGGATAATATGCAGCCGAAACCTCATAGTACAATTGATTTTGAGCATCAAGAAATGATTGATATTGCGCCTCTGCCATTAAAGCTGCTGCATTGCCTTGTGCACTTAAAGTTCCAAACCATGGAAACATTTGTGTAAGCGAAACAGATGCACGTTGCGACATCATTTTAGGAAAGAAATAGCTAAAAGAAACTGTTGGATCGGGTAAAGAGTTTACTTGAGGCACTTTCTGAAGCGCTGTTTCAAACTCCTTGTACTTCGACTGCAATCCTGGATTATTTTCAGCTGCTGTTTTAAAGTATTCATCTAACGTTTGAGCATGTCCTGATACAACTCCAAGAATTACCAGCAATATGATATTTAAAATATATTTCTTCATGATTGTATCTTTTTTAATTTTCGTTCTTCGCGCATACTATATAGCACGGGTACAATAAAATAGGTAACTGCTGCAAAAATCATCCCTCCAAATGCTGGAATTGCCATGGGTATCATAATATCAGCACCTCTCCCAGTTGATGTAAGTATAGGCAGCAATGCAATAATAGTTGTAGCAGAGGTCATAACGGCAGGTTTAATCCTGCGGTATCCTGCTTCAACCACTGCATCTCTTATTTCTCTTAAATTGTCAGTTTTATTTCTTGCAAAGCTTTGGTCGAGGTAAGTAGCCATCAAAACTCCATCATCGGTAGCAATACCAAAGAGAGCAATAAAGCCCACCCAAACTGCAACACTCAGATTGATAGTTTCCATTTGAAACAAATCACGCATATTAGTACCAAATAGGGAGAAGTCTACAAACCAATCCTGCCCATAGAGCCATAACATTATAAAACCACCACTAAATGCCATAGCAATACCCGAAAACACCATAAGAGAGGTAGTTACCGATTTAAACTGGAAGTAGAGAATTAGGAAAACAATCATCAAAACAATTGGTACAATTATAGAGAGGCGTTTCTCCGCTCTTATTTGATTTTCATAACTTCCCGAAAACTTATAGCTAACACCAGAAGGCACATTTAAATCACCTGAATCAATACGTGCCTGAATTGCCCTCTGCGCATCATCTACTACTAGCCCTTCAGAGAAACCATCGCGTTTGTCAAACAATACATAGCCAACCAAGAAAGTTTCTTCACTTTTAATGGCTTGTGGTCCTCTTACGTATTCAAAATCTACAATTTGAGAGATTGGAACTTGAGCTCCAGTGGGTGTTGAAATTAAGATTTTACCCAACGATTCGGGATTATCCCTCAATTCACGCGGATAACGCACTCTTACAGGATATCGCTCTCTACCCTCAACCGTAGAAGTTATTTCCATTCCTCCAATAGCTGTTTCGATAGTTTGCTGCACATCTTCAATATTCAATCCATAACGAGAAATCTCATCACGGTTAATATTCAAATGCAGGTAGGGTTTTCCTACAATTCGCTCGGCAAATACCGCCTCTGCTTTTACGGAAGGAACTTCTTTCAACACTTCTTCTAGCTGCATTCCAAACTCCTCTATAGTAGGCAAATCAGGTCCATAAACCTTAATTCCCATTGGAGCACGCATTCCAGTCTGCAACATCACCAATCGAGTTTCGATGGGCTGTAGTTTAGGTGCTGACGTTACCCCTGGTATTCTTGCTACTCTCACAATTTCATTCCAAATATCATCAGGTGACTTTATTTCAGGTCGCCAGTTGCGATAGTAATTACCTTTTCTATCAAGAATCAACTCCTCATAAGTTACACCACTATGTAGTGCTTCTTCATTAGAAAGTGTGTCTCCATTATTTAATATAAATCTATCGTCTCTATCAACCTTAAACCTTACTCTATGTCCGTTTTCATTAAACATATATTCAGGATAGTAGTTAATAACATTTTCGTACATAGAGATGGGTGCTGGGTCGAGGGCTGACTCTGCTCTGCCCAACTTGCCCACTGTAAGCTCCACTTCGGGTATGTTGGTCAACAACATATCCAATTGCCCCAGCACCTTTCGATTGTACTCAAATCCTGAGTGGGGCATGGAGGTGGGCATCAACAGAAAGCTTCCTTCATTAAGCGAAGGCATAAACTCTTTACCTATAGCTGGAAAAGTATGAGTCAATCCCGACCACACTTTAGTCGTTCTGATATTCACTCCCACTGTATCAAATCCTTTAGCCACAATGCCAAACATATTGTTAAATCCCATCCAACTAGTTATTCCGAAAAGGATCAAAAATGTAGGAATCAATAGAAATGTCACTTTATGATTTAAGCTCCAGCGAAGAATTGATCTATAGTAATACTCTAGGATAATGAAGAAACCTAAGACAATTATCACAAGTAATGAAACGAAGAGAACATTTGTGGTCAAGCTTTTCGCTGCTCCCAATGGAAGCCAGTATTTGGCTAATAGCCATACAACACCAATCACCACAATTATAACTTCTGCATATTCGAGCATCCATAAAACAAATGATTTCATGCGTTGTTGCAAAGTGGAATTAGAACTTTCGCCTTTCTCTTTTTTATCTAAACCGTAACGCTCTACACCAAACTCTTTAACTATACCAACAATACCAAACGCAAGTAGAATCAATCCAGCCCATGTTTGTCCAACAAATAGAAGAACAATTCCGATTGGAATCAGTGCAATATTCAACCACTTTCTAATCTTTTCATTTTTAATTTTTACACCAAAAAACCAATAAGCCAAAGTTGGCATAATTATTAATGACACAATAAGTGATGCTATAAGTGCAAATGTTTTAGTAAATGCCAGTGGTCCAAATAACTTACCTTCAGCAGCCTGCATAGTAAACACAGGTATAAAGCTTACAATAGTGGTAGAAACCGCAGTCAGTATTGCAGAACTAACTTCTGCAGCCCCATTATAGATAGTAGTTTTAAGATTTTGTCCTTCGGGTGCTTCATCAATATGTTTGATAATATTCTCGGATAATATTACCCCCAAATCTACCATAGTACCAATAGCAATTGCAATACCCGACAGGGCTACAATATTGGCATCGACATGAAAATAGCGCATGGCAATAAAAACCATTAGCACAGCAATAGGTAATAAGCTGGAAATCAAAAAGGATGCTCTTAGGTTGTACACCATTACAATAACAACCAAAACCACAATTAGAATCTGAAGCGAAATAGCCTCTTCCAGTGTCCCCAGGGTTTCGTAAATAAGACCAGAACGGTCGTAAAATGGTACAATGGTAAGTTTACTTTCAACTCCGTTCGCCAATGTCTTTTTGGGGAGTCCAGGAGATATCTCATCAATTTTATCTTTCACATTGTTGATAACCTGCAATGGGTTTGCACCAAACCGTGCAACTACCACACCACCCACAACTTCAGCTCCATCTTTGTCCAATGCACCTCTTCTGGTAGCAGGTCCCAGCGAAACCATGCCAATATCTTTAATACGGATTGGCACATTGTCTTGAACAGCAACTACTGCTTTCTCAATGTCTTCGATGCTCTTTACATAACCTAGTCCACGCACAAGGTATTCGGCCTGGTTTATCTCAATGGTTTTAGCACCAACATCTCTATTCGATTTTTGCACCGCCTCCATTACTTTGTGAAGGGGTATATTGTATGCTTTTAGTGCATCGGGGTTTACATCAATTTGGTATTCTTGAACAAATCCACCAATGGAGGCTACTTCCGAAACACCTTCTGTAGCATTTAGTCCATATTTCACGTAGTAATCTTGTACGGTACGTATTTCGTGTAAATCCCAACCTCCCGTTGGATTTCCATCTTTATCTCGTCCCTCGATGGTGTACCAGTAAACTTGCCCCAAAGCAGTAGCGTCTGGTCCTAAAGAAGGTTGCACCCCATCGGGCAACAATCCAGCAGGTAATGAACTCAACTTCTCTAATATTCTTGAACGCGACCAGTAGAACTCTACATTATCGTCGAAAATGACGAATATACTAGAAAAGCCAAAAATGGATGAACTACGGATGGATTTTACACCCGGGATACCTAACAGATAGGTTGTGAGCGGATAAGAGATTTGATCTTCAATATCCTGTGGAGAACGCCCCATCCACTCGGTAAATACAATTTGTTGGTTTTCACCAATATCAGGAATAGCATCTACTGGAACTGGGTCTCTTGGTAAAATACCCTCATTCCAATTGAATGGTGCGGTTGATAAACCCCAAACAACTAGAAGAACCAAAAGCAATGTGGTTACCAACTGATTGTTAAGGAAATACTTTATAATTCTATTTAGCATTATATTATTAGTTTTTTATGATGGATACTCAAA
>ERZ1032924.73-NODE-73-length-14390-cov-4.959400_pt1 | contig 14390 bp, 11 predicted proteins | sample MGYA00516956_ERZ1032924 | MGnify/ENA primary metagenome ERZ1032924 (study PRJEB33719, sample SAMN04262513) | wastewater metagenome | biome: rural village; feature: composting latrine chamber; material: composting feces with ash | place: El Salvador | collected... | reverse complement strand
TCAATTATGCCATTTATTTTCAATCTTCATCCCAAAAACAAAGCATTTATCTTTTTCCAAACATTTTCACGGCGGGGTTTGCAATTTTCATCTCTTGTTTGTTGTAAACACAGCGGTAGATTTAATTTTCAACTGATTTTTGTCGCATTTACTATCGGGTTTATAAAAAAGGACTCTTTTTATTTACAAACTGACACTTGGCTCCTATTTAAATAATATGGGTGTAGGATAAAACAGCACGAAAATGAAGAAAATAAAATGTTCAAAGAAGATTTTGTCGTAAATCTAAATTATAAGACAATAAAAACATGGTCTGATTGAAGTGTGTAGAGGATTGTTTTATTAGCAACCTTTAACACCGTAATCGTAGCAAATTATATCCTCAATCATCAATATTATTCACCATCAGAAGTTCATATTTTATACATAAACTGCAACTATTTCATACGCAACGCTGTTCGTTATTATAGCGTAAGTTTAGCACTCATTTAAACATTAGAAACTATCAACTTATAAAGAATGCTTTAAACCAAGCGTTCTATTTTGATTTAATAGTAAAAACTACTACTTTTGTTTTCAATTTTTTATGTAACATGAAGATAGATATTAAAGATAGATCGGCTCAGCTCATTGCAATTATTGTTGTTATGGCCCTTGCTCTTGGTATTACGGCTTACTTTGTTTTTACCAAAGACAAGCAGATAACCGAAATGCAACAACAATTTAGTATTGACAAACAAGAGCTTGAAGACGAATACGAAAGCATATCGATGCAGTATGAAGGTTTTAAGTTTAGTGTAGAAAACGACTCGCTACTCTATAAGCTGGAAAATGAGCAAGCCAAAGTGCAACGCTTGATGGAAGAGCTGAAGGTAACAAAAGCCACCGACCAAGCCGAAATACGCCGATTGAAAGATGAGCTTGGTACACTACGCAAGATATTGAAATCGTACATTCAACAAATAGACTCGCTAAACAGACTGAACGAAGAACTGAAAGCTGAGAATGTGCAAATCAGTAATAAGATGAAAGAGACAACACGTACTCTTAACGTGGTGTCTGAAGAGAAGAAACAGTTGACTGAGAAAGTTTCACTTGCTGCCAAACTGGTTGCAACCAATGTATCGATAAAAGCCGTTGATGGTAGGGGTCGTACACAAAAAAGATTGCGCAGAAGCGAGCAATTTCTCATCTCATTCACCATTTCTCGTAATATTACTGCCGAACCTGGCGAGCGCATAATCTATGCACGCATTATGCAGCCTGATGGAAGTGTGTTGACAAAAAATCCTAACAATCTATTCCCCTTTGAAAATAAAGAAATTGCTTACTCTAGTATGCGCATTATTGAATATGGTGGGGAGGAAACGGGTGTGGCACTCTATTACGATATTGATGAGTTTTTGATGCCTGGTACGTTTAAAGTGGATATTTTTGCGGATGGGAGTCATATTGGGACGAGCACTCTGCAAATGGAAGACTAATTTAATTAAATGTGAAAAGTGAAAATTAATAGCTGTAGTAATGCTACTTACTTAAATAATAATTGACAATTAACCATTACAATGAATATAGTTCGTTCAAATACATCAAACCCAGCCTTCAATTTGGCTACAGAAGAGTTTCTGATGAACCACAAGCAGGACAATTGGTTTTACCTCTATATAAACGCCCCATCTATTATTGTGGGAAAACACCAAAACTCGCTAGCCGAAATAAATGTAGACTATGTGAAAGAGAATGGTGTTATCGTTATTAGGCGTACAACGGGTGGTGGTGCAGTATTTCACGATCCGGGAAATCTGAACTTTACCTTTATCATGAAGGAACATTCAGGGGAGACTGCCGACTTTAGAAAATATACACAACCTATTATAGATGTGTTGCAAGCAATGGATGTGGACGCAAAGTTTGAAGGTAGAAACGATATGACCATTGAAGGAAAAAAGTTCTCGGGCAATGCCAAGGCTTTTTATAATGGTAAAATATTACAACATGGCACACTACTTTTCAACTCTACCCTACCCAATCTATCGCAAGCGCTAAAACTGAACCCTTTGAAGTATAGAGACAAGGCAGTGAAATCTATCAGCAGCCGTGTAACCAACATATCGGAACACTTGAAGCATGACATAACGCTTGAAGAGTTTGAAAAACGTATTGTCGACCACGTTCGCACCATGTATGCTGATGCGAAAGTTTATGAATTGACTGAAGAAGACCGAGCTGCCATCCAAAAACTGGTGGACGAGAAGTATGGTACATGGGATTGGAATTTTGGAAACTCGCCAAAATACAACTTCCAAAAAGGAATTAAAACAAGCGGTGGACATGTTGAGGTGAACCTAGAGGTAAGAAAAGGACAGATTGAGGATGTGAAGATATTTGGCGATTTTTTTAATACACGCGATGTGAGTGAACTAGAGAATTTGCTACGTGGAGCGCCACATGAACGTGAAAAGATAAGAGATGTATTATCGACTGTGGGTATTGAAAAATACCTGAACAATGTGACAGTTGATGAGTTTGTTGAAGGAATGTTTTAATAAAAAGTTTTTTAGCATAATTAAGTAGAAGGACAACCCGAAAAGGGTTGTCCTTTTTTAATTTCATAAATATTACATCGAATGAAAACACTAGTAAACATTCTCCGACAGCACTTCAAGCTTTATAGAAGCGGCATGTAAAACAATTAAACGAGAATGTGTTTTTAAGAAGTAATCAATAACATATTATTTCACACCTGATTCTACAAGTGCAATTCTAAAGTTAGCTTTTTACAGGATATCTCATTTCATCCTGAATGATAATAATTATTGAAGTTTCCCATTAATTTTTATTGTAATTCTCATTAATAATTGACAATTAACAATTAACAATTAATTCCAACTCTCTAATTACAAGATATTTTGTATTTTTGTACTTATCATAACATAGAAATTTAGAAAACCGATTTATAAAATGAATATTTTAGAACTAAACGAACAGGAGATTTTCCGTCGCGAAAGTCTACAAGAGCTACGCGATATGGGCATTGAGCCATATCCGGCGGCACTTTACAATGTAGATGCCTACTCAACTGAGATAAAAGAGGCTTTTGACGATGATGCTACTCCACCTCGCCAGGTAAGTATTGCGGGCAGGATAATGAGTCGCCGCATTATGGGAAAGGCTTCTTTTATGGAGCTGATGGATAGCAAAGGTCGCATACAAGTATATATAACTCGCGACGACATTTGTCCTGACGAAGATAAAGAACTATACAACACAGTATTCAAAAAACTATTAGATATTGGCGACTTTGTAGGTATCACTGGTCATGTATTTCGTACAAAGATGGGCGAGATATCGGTGCATGCCAAAAGTTTGACAATTTTGGCTAAATCGTTGAAACCACTACCTGTTGTGAAAACTAAAGATGGTGTTTCTTATGATGCTTTTAGTGATCCTGAGATGCGTCACCGTCAACGCTATGTTGATTTGATTGTTAACAAACATGTTCGTGATACTTTTGTTAAGCGTACTAAAATGTTTAATGCTATGCGTAACTTTCTAAACGAAAGGGATTACTTAGAGGTAGATACGCCTGTGTTGCAAAGCATTCCGGGTGGTGCTGCTGCACGTCCTTTTATTACGCACCACAATGCGCTAAATATACCGCTCTACTTGCGTATTGCTAATGAGCTTTACTTGAAACGATTAATTGTAGGTGGATTTGATGGGGTGTATGAGTTTTCGCGTAACTTTAGAAATGAGGGGATGGACCGTACGCACAATCCAGAGTTTACAATTATGGAGCTTTATGTGGCTTATACTGACTATAAGTGGATGATGGAGTTTACAGAGCAGATGCTTGAGCATGTGGCTTTGGAAGTGCTTGGTACAACGAAGGCTAAAGTAGGCGACACAGAGATTGACTTTAAAGCTCCCTACAAACGCATTACAATGATTGATGCTATTGAAGAGCATACAGGAATTAATGTGGCTGGAATGGATGAAGCGGAGCTGAGAGAGGTGTGTAGAAAGCTGGATGTGGAGGAAGATGAAACAATGGGTGTGGGCAAACTGATTGATGAGATTTTTGGCGAGAAGTGTGAGAAACATTATATACAGCCTACCTTTATTACGGATTATCCTATTGAGATGTCGCCACTAACCAAAAAACACCGCAATAATCCTGAACTTACTGAGCGTTTTGAGTTGATGATAAATGGTAAGGAGCTTGCTAATGCATACTCGGAGCTGAATGACCCAATTGATCAGCGTGAGCGTTTTGAAGAGCAGGTAAGGCTTTCTGAGAAGGGAGATGACGAGGCGATGTTTATAGACCATGACTTTATACGTGCATTGGAATATGGTATGCCACCTACATCGGGAATGGGTATTGGTATGGATAGATTAGCTATGTTATTAACAGGGCAAGAGTCGATACAAGAGGTGCTACTATTTCCACAGATGCGCCCTGAAAGAAAGAACAAGAAAGATGAGGTTTCGAAATACACAGCTTTGGGTGTGCCCGAGGAGTGGGTGCCTGTAATACAAAAAGCTGGCTATAATATGGTTGAATCGTTGAAAGATGTAAACCCAAACAAACTTCACCAAGAGATATGCGGATTGAACAAGAAGTTTAAGCTAGAACTGAACAATCCTACTTCGGAAGAGGTTAGGATGTGGACGGAGCAAGCATAGCAGATTTTTTGTGTGATGCACGTGACTCATAGTCATTTAATGAAAAACAGAATATGAATTTACCGGGAAGAATTGCTATCATAGGAAGTGGTACATGGGCAACAGCACTAGCAAAGATAGTGTTGATGAAGAACGACCACATAAATTGGTTTATTAGAAAAACCGAAGTAATTGATAAGTTTTATGATACGGGATACAACCCCAGATACTTATCAAATGTAAAATTCGATTTAACTAGAATAAGCTTCTCGTCAAATATTGAGCGAACTGTAAGAGAGTCGGACACAATTATTATTGCTGTTCCATCTCCTTACTTAAAACATCATCTTAAAAAACTGAAGCCAAGCCACTTTAGAGATAAGTATGTAGTTTCTGCGGTAAAGGGTATTGTTCCATTCGATAATATGGTTGTATCAGAATATCTCTCATTCAACTATAAAATTCCAATGGACAATGTTGGTGTTATCTCCGGACCATGTCATGCAGAAGAGGTAGCGCTAGATCGTCTATCGTTTCTAACATCGGCTTGCAAGGATATTGAAAAAGCTGAAATGCTTGCAGAGGCTACAACCTCTAGCATTCTAAAAACTACGGTATCGACCGATGTTATTGGTATAGAGTTGGCTGCAGTGCTCAAGAACATCTATGCTGTGATGTCGGGAATATGTCACGGAATGGGATATGGCGATAACTTCCAATCTGTATTGATGACAAATTGTGCACGCGAAATGGAGCGATTTATTAATGGCTTAGTGCCACGAGAGAGGAGCATTCTCGAACCTGCTTACTTGGGCGATATGCTTGTTACGGGCTATTCTCAGTTTAGCCGCAACCGCACACTGGGCAATATGATTGGAAAAGGGTATTCGGTGAAATCGGCTGAATTGGAAATGAATATGGTAACCGAAGGCTTCTATGCAACTAAATGCATCAAGCTGATGAACAAAAAGTTTAGGGTTGATATTCCAATTGTTGATATTGCCTATGAAATACTCTACAATAATGTCTCGCCACGTGTAATAATAAAAAAACTGATTGATGTTCTTCACTAAACTCTTGCTTGTAAAATAGGGTTGAGAGTATAATTACTTTACAAGAAAAAACAAAACATGGGAAAGTTGAATTTAAATATTAATGATGTAGCCCCTTGGGTTACAAAAGCAGAAGTGAATGCTATGGATGCACTTGCTACTGTAGCAAACAGAGCGCTTCACGAAGGAACTCTTCCTGGCAGCGATTTTCTAGGATGGGTAAACCTTCCCTCTTCTATAACAGAGGCTCAAATAGAAGAGATTGAAGAAAGTGCTGTACAACTACGCACACTATGCGATGTGGTGGTAGTGGTTGGTATTGGGGGTAGCTACTTAGGTGCCAAAGCTGTTATTGATGCACTTACTAGCTCTTTCGATTGGTTGGAAACTAAAAGAGAAAACCCTGTTGTAGTATATGCAGGAAATAATATAAGCGAAGACTACTTACACGAATTGATGGAATATCTTGATGATAAGAGTTTTGGCATTATCAATATTTCTAAATCGGGAACTACTACCGAGCCTGCACTCTCTTTCAGAATTTTGAAAAACGAATTGGAGAAGAAGGTGGGTAGAGATGAGGCTAGAAAAAGAATTGTAGCTATTACCGATGCTTCGAAAGGTGCTTTGCGCACATTGGCTGTGAAAGAGGAATACAAAACATTTGTTATTCCTGACGATGTGGGCGGTAGATACTCTGTGCTTACTCCTGTAGGCTTGCTTCCTATTGCTGTGGCTGGAATCAATATCCGCCTGCTAGTGCAAGGAGCACTAGAGATGGAGAAAAAGACAGACCAAACAACACCTTTTAAAGACAATCTTGCAGCTATATATGCTGTTACGCGCAACGAGTTGTACAAAAAAGGGAAGAAGATAGAGATATTAGCCAATTTTCATCCAAAGCTTCAATATTTTGCTGAGTGGTGGAAACAGCTCTTTGGTGAAAGTGAGGGGAAAGAGAACAAAGGTATTTTTAATGCTGCTGTTAATTTTACTACCGATTTGCACTCAATGGGGCAATGGATTCAAGAGGGTGAGCGTACTATTTTTGAGACAACTATCTCTATTGATACTCCTAACAAAAAAATGACTATTCCTCACGACCAAGCCGATCTGGATGGTTTAAACTATTTAGAAGGGAAGCGTGTAGACGAGGTAAACAAAATGGCTGAGTTGGGTACACGTATTGCCCACGTAGATGGAGGTGTGCCAAATATTGTGGTGAGTATACCCGAATTGACTCCTTATTATATTGGTCAACTAATCTATTTCTTTGAAAAGGCTTGTGGTATAAGTGGATATTTGCTAGGTGTGAATCCATTTGACCAACCTGGTGTTGAAGCATATAAGGCAAACATGTTTGCTTTGCTCGAGAAACCTGGCTTTGAGAAAGAGACAGAGGAGATAAAAAAGAGACTGTAAAGTTTAAAAAAACTCTTTACTGATATTGTATAGTGTTTTACTTGATTGGATTGTTTTCCTTTCGAGTAAAGCACTTCTTTTTAAGGGAAAAGTGAAAGGTTTTTCTACAAACAGTAAAACTTATAAAGGAGCCAACACTATGCATTCGAGCTATTTATAAAATCATAATGATGTAGATAGTTGAGTGTAAAACAAAACAATAAAATAAAACATGACTGAAATAATTACTAAATATCTTCAAACAAATAAATTTACTAATCTAGATCTGCGTGCAGTTCTTTTCGATATGGATGGAATAATCTATAATTCGATGCCTGCTCACGAAATATCGTGGCAAGAGACAATGCGCGAATGGGAATTGAAAGCCGAACCAAACGAATTTTATATTCAAGAGGGGAAGCCTGCAAGACATACAATTAATATGATGTTCCAGCGCAACCTGAAACGTGATGCAACAGAGCAAGAGATAGATGATGTATATAAAAGAAAATCGGAACTGTTTTTTGAAAATGATAGTGGTGCTCTTATTGAAGGAATTGAAGAAACCATAAAGATAGTGCTAGAAAATGAGCTCACTCCAATATTGGTGACAGGGTCGGGACAAACTGGACTATATGAACGATTGAATGGAGATTTGCCAAATGTGTTTACTCTAGAAAACATGGTCACTGCATTTGATGTAGAGATTGGGAAACCTCATCCCGAACCCTATTTGATGGGATTGAAAAAAGCGGGTAATCTAAAACCTAATCAAGCGTTTGTGTTGGAAAATGCTCCGTTGGGTGTAGAGTCGGCTCACAGAGCTAATATATTAACCATTGCTGTAAATACGGGTCCACTAGACGACAGAGTGCTAAAGGATGCTGGTGCTGATGTGTTGATGGACTCAATGGAAGAATTCAACAAAAAGCTACCCGAGCTTTTAGATAGAGCAAAAATTATATCGGTATAATCTATAAAAGAGCACCTCATTGCAGATAGAAAAGATATATAGAGCATGTTTCTAACAAGTTAATTGGAAGTTTTAGTATGCCCTACAGATAGTTGTGCTAACTATTTTTTATCTTTGTAGAACAACAACTCCTAAATCCCTACAACTATGAACATCAATAACTACGGATTTGTGAGAGTAGCCGCTGCTTCACCAAAGTTGAAGGTTGCCGACTGCGATTACAACACCTCTCAAATAAAACAGTTGATAGATGAAGCTGTAAAACAAAACGTTCAGTTTATCACTTTCCCCGAACTATCGATAACAGGATATACCTGTGCTGATTTGTTTTTTCAACCAGCTCTGCAACACAAAGCAATGGATGCTTTGATAGAGTTGGTAAAGTTTATGAAAGACAAGAAATCGCTAATAACATTAGTGGGACTACCGCTGTTGCACAAAAACAACCTCTACAATGTTGCCGCAATACTATCATCGGAAGGGATATTGGGGTTTGTGCCTAAACAGGAAATTCCCATTCACAATGAATTTAACGAGAAGAGATGGTTTACAAGTGGCAGGAGTTTGTATGACGAAATTGTAGAGACACCTATAGGCTATCATCCTTTTTCGTCGGCTTTAATAGTTGAAACACAGCATGCCAAGTTTGCTGTAGAGATTGGCGAGGATCTATGGACTCCCTCTCCTCCATCTTCATCACTATCACTTGAAGGGGCAGATATCATATTTAATCTGTCGGCAAGTAGTGAAATTGTTGGCAAACATAGTTATAGAAAATCGTTAGTTGCTAATCAATCGGCACGTTGCAACTCAGCCTATGTGCTTGCTGATGCAGGAGTGGGTGAGTCGTCGACTGACTCGGTATTTTCGGGAGCTTGTTTGATTGCCGAAAATGGCGCAATGATGGCAACATCTAAACGTTTTTCGTTGGAGAACGAACTTATTACTGCTGATATAGATATAGCTGCTCTGCTAAATGAGCGAATGAAGGTGAAAAGGCACAATTCTCAAACAGGAGTTGACCACATGCCTATCTACTCTTATCTTGAACCTATTGAAGACTTCAAGAAGATGCATCGCACATTTGATGCACATCCTTTTATTCCAGCTAAACAAGATGAAGATGAAAACCTTGGCGATGTATATAGCATTCAAACCAACGGCTTGGCAAAAAGATTGCTTCACACAAATGCTAAAACAATAACACTAGGCGTTTCGGGTGGATTGGACTCTACATTGGCACTTTTGGTGGCAATAGGAACATTCGATTTGTTGGGATTGCCACGCGAAAACATTCATGCAATTACAATGCCTGGATTTGGAACAACTGACAGAACTTATCAAAATGCTATTTCATTGATGAAGTCGTCAGATGTTACTATTAAAGAAATTTCAATAGTTGCCGCTGTGACACAGCATTTAAAAGATATTGAACACGATATAAACGTACACGATGTAACCTATGAGAATAGCCAAGCACGCGAGCGCACACAAATATTGATGGACTATGCCAATAAAATAGGTGGAATGGTACTTGGAACTGGTAGCCTATCGGAAATGGCTTTAGGATGGGCTACTTATAATGGCGACCATATGTCGATGTATGCAGTAAATGGTGGAGTTCCTAAAACGCTGGTTGCTTCGCTAGTAAGATGGATTGCTAATAAATATATGGAGGGTACAGTAAAAGATGTGTTGTTAGATATTTTGGACACTCCCTTTAGTCCAGAGTTACTGCCTGCTAATAAAGAAGGTAAAATAGCACAAAAGACAGAGCATTTTGTGGGTCCCTACGAATTACACGACTTTTTTATAAATCGTATGTTGCGTCATAACGATGAGCCTAATCGTATTTATTTTATAGCTCAACAGGCTTTTAAAGGGAGCTACTCATCCGAAGAGATATTAAAGTGGTTGAAGGTGTTTTACCGTCGTTTCTTTTCGCAACAGTTTAAGCGCTCTTGCATGCCAGATTCGCCAATGGTTGGAGCAATCAACCTTTCACCTCGTGCCAGTTGGCGGATGCCTAGCGATGCTATGGCTACAGTGTGGCTAGATGAACTAGATAAATTGTAAAAATAACACCTAGTTCTTTTCAAATCTAAAAAAGAATAATTTAATAAGAATAAAAATATAGCATGCAAGAACTCATCTCTTTATTTAAGCAACACACAGGAAAAACAGAGCCTTTGATAGAACCCTTAGCCTCTTCGGGTTCGAATAGACGATACTATCGATTAACTTCAGAGGATTTTACCTTGATTGGTGTATATGGACAATCGAAAGAGGAGAACAATGCATTTATTAAATTAGCCAAGCATTTCCACAATCAAAAGCTAAATGTGCCAAAAGTGTTTAAGGTTTCTAAAGATATGCACTACTACATTCAAGAGGATTTGGGAGATGTTGTGCTTTTTGATGCTATAAAAGCGGGTCGCAATACAGGTGTATTTAGCCACGGAGAGATAGAGTTGCTACATAAAACCATTGAAAAACTAGCTGATTTTCAAGTTAAAGGAGCTAAAGAATTGGACTTTGATCTTTGCTATCCTCAACCCGAATTCAATGAAAGATCTATTCACTGGGATTTGAATTACTTTAAATATAGTTTTCTGAAAACTACGGGTATGGAGTTTCAAGAAAACCTACTGGAGGATGATTTTGAACGGATGGCTCAAAAGTTGCTTCAAGATAAAACAAATACTTTTTTGCTCCGTGATTTTCAATCACGCAATGTGATGCTAGTTGATGGAGAACCCTACTTTATAGATTTTCAGGGTGGAAGGAAAGGACCTGTTTACTATGATGTGGCTTCGTTTTTGTGGCAAGCAAAAGCAAACTATCCTGATAAACTTCGCTACGAACTAATTGATACCTATATAGCTGCATTGAACAAACACTATCCTATAGACAAAAATCATTTTCTTGAGCAGCTTCGCCACTTTGTGCTATTTAGAACTTTGCAAGTGTTGGGTGCCTATGGTTTTAGAGGCTACTTTGAGAAGAAGCCTCACTTTCTGCAGAGTGTTCCTTTTGCACTCAACAACTTACGTGAAATATTGAAATCTGAATTCTCTGAATATCCTTATTTGTGCAAAGTGATGCATGAGATGATCAACCTGAAACAGTTTGCAGATATGCGAAAGGATGAGTTGGAGGTTCGTATAACAAGCTTTGCCTATAAAAAGGGTATACCCTCTGACCCGTCTGGAAATGGAGGTGGCTATGTTTTTGATTGCAGGGCAATTAATAATCCTGGTAAATTTGAACGATACAACAACGTTACGGGACTTGATGAGCCTGTGATACAGTTTTTTAAAGAGGATGGCGAAATGGATGTCTACTTAGAGTCTATCTATAAATTGGTAGATAGCCATGTGAAGCGATATATAGAGAGGAGTTTTACTCATTTAATGGTTTCATTTGGTTGTACTGGTGGACAACATCGATCGGTGTATGCTTCTCAGAGAATTGCTGAGCATATCTCTGAAAAGTTTGGAGTGAAGGTATCGCTCATCCATCGTGAACAAAACTTGGAGCAAGTATTTAATAAAAAATAGCCATTGGATTAAACTAATCCCGATACTTAATTAATAATTAGCACAATAAGTGCTACTGTTTACAACGCCTCTTATGAAAGCGATGATTTTTGCTGCCGGTCTTGGCACACGTCTTAAACCTTTAACTAACACTATGCCTAAAGCATTAGTGCCTATATTGAAGAAACCCCTTTTAGAGCATGTGATTGAAAAATTGAAGGGTGCTGGATTTGATGAAATCATTATAAACATACATCATTTTGGGGAACAAATAATTGAGTTTATAGAGGCTAAAGAGAGTTTCGGAATTAAGATTAAGTTCTCGGACGAACGCAAAAGATTGCTAGATACTGGCGGCGCTATAAAAAAGGCAAGCTGGTTTTTCGATAAAGATGAGCCTATCCTTATTCACAATGTGGATATCCTCTCTAACATAGATATTGAGGAAGTATATAACCAACATATTAAGAGGAAGTCTTTGGCAACCCTTGTAGTGAGCAATAGGGATACAGCTAGATACCTATTGTTTGATAAAAAAGATAATTTAAAGGGATGGATAAATAAAAAGACAAGCAAAACGAAATCGCCCATTGAAGATTTCAACCCATCAAACTACAGGGAGCTTGCTTTTTCAGGAATACATGTGATATCGGCAAAAGATTTGGTGAATGAGATGGATAGATTTCCAGATAAATTTTCGATAATAGATTTCTATCTCGCTATATGCAATAGAGCTAATATTAAAGCTTATCTTTCGAATGAAAAATCGATGATTGATGTGGGTAAACTCGATTCTTTGAAGAGTGCAGAGGAGTTTATGAATCAGCAATAAATTGGCATCCAAAAAAAGCCACAAACTAGCTTCAATTGCTAATTTATGGCTCTCTTCTAATACTAGACTGCTTATCGTGTAGACGATTTAAGCACCAACATAGGAGTATTGGTGTGGAAAAGCATTCGTTTTGCTATGCCAGGATTAAACATTCGAGCAAAGATATTTCTAGGAGAGCTAGACAAGGATATCATATCAATTGTATTCTCGTTGACAAATTTCTCTAATGCTTCAAGAATTCCCTCGTTACCGTCAACGACTATATAATCGGTTTCAGTTTTGGGATAATGTTCTTCAAAGTAATTTTTTAGTCCAGTTAGTTTTATCTCATTCCAACGGTCCTCTTTTTTTGCAACATGAACAAAGGAGACCTTAATGGGATAGTTTTTTATAAACTCCATCAATATTGCAAGTGCAAGAAACTCACGCTCTTGAAAGTTAGTTAGAAAAACAATGTTTTTCATTTTTGATATGGAGTGTATTGGCGATTTTTCGGGTATGGCAAAAATGGGCGTTCTACAAGCTTCTATAACCTCAGCAGTTACACTACCAATTAAATCTTGGTCTTTTTTATGGCTTCCTTGTGTACCCATAACTATAGCATAGGGATTAATTCGTTTTGAGTAATCTACAACCTCCTCTTCTGGTAGACCTTCTCGAAGAATATAAGAGTAGTGTATATTGGGTATAGAACCATCAGCAATCTTAACTTTCAATTTGCCTATCAACTCTTTCATTTGTCGTTCTACATCCTCGTAAATATCCTTATACATTCCCTCAGCTTTGGGTTGTACAGCAAAAGTATCTCCAAAAGGTATACTTGCAGGATAAAATGATGAGAAATAGACATGCATTAGCTTAACACTACAATTAATTTCATTTGCTAACTCGAAAGCAAACTCACATGTCTTTAATGTATACTCAGAAAAATCGACTGGCACTAAAATTTCTCTTTTTTTCTCTTTTACAGGTTTTCCTTCTTCTTCAACTTGTTCAAAAGTTATATTCTCAATAATATCTAACGCTCTAGGGAGATCAACCTCATTAATTCTCACTCTAACGCCTGCCGACACCATGGGCTGTAGTTGGTTTACATTGTGAATGTAAGCCTCTATACCCTCAGATTCGAGTATGCCTTTTACTATTTGCGCCTTTTGGTAGGTATGAATTGCAACCGTAACCAACTTGTCATTCTTTTTTTCTTTGTCTGTCATAATTATGGTATTTAAATGGGTTACTTAAAGTGGAATATTTTATTTAGAACTGCAAAATGGAGTTCTATTATACAAAATGTGTTGGTTTTTCCTCACCAATAGCTTACAAGAGGGGGGGGGTAAAGTTGCACTCGCAAACTTTGTGGGTTTCTTGCAAACAAAGTATTGAAGGTAAAACCAACACACAAAAGAGATAATCTTATTAAAGATTCTCTATTCAGCTTTGCTCTCTTCTTGAGCTTCGTTGTAGACTGGATAGTCTTCTAGTCCTAAAATAGAAAGAGCCTTGTCGAAAATGGTAGTATCGTCTAAAACAACAATTCCTCCATCGGGACCCGGCTCAATATGAACTCCAATACTTTTACCCTCATCGTAATTGTATCCGCCAAAATAGTTTCTTACAGTTTCAACCTCCATGTCTAACTCTGCAGCTATTTTACGGATACTACCGTTGGGAAGTTTGTCTTTGAATCGTCTTAACTCGTTAAATGTTATCATTCTTGACATGAGCATTATTTTTAAAATGTGAATAATTTCTTTCCTATAAATATAGCGGGTTAAACTTAATCAAAAGATTAGAAATAACCAATTATTTCAAAGAAAACATTGATTATAATTAGAATTTGTAGCAACTACTCACCAGGATTATTACACGGCTCTGATCAATCAGAAATCCCATGCAGGGTATTATCCGGGAGCAACCTCACTGAC
>ERZ1032924.72-NODE-72-length-14463-cov-5.261868_pt1 | contig 14463 bp, 11 predicted proteins | sample MGYA00516956_ERZ1032924 | MGnify/ENA primary metagenome ERZ1032924 (study PRJEB33719, sample SAMN04262513) | wastewater metagenome | biome: rural village; feature: composting latrine chamber; material: composting feces with ash | place: El Salvador | collected... | reverse complement strand
GTTCGTTTTCTTCGCGCTTTGAGCCGCGCGCCATCCAATGGCCGGCGAGGACGCCGACGAGGGTCATCACTGCCCCCCAAAACAGGGGGGATTCAAGAAGCAAGTCCCATTCGACGGGGTCCACGCTAGCCGCCTTTCTTTTAGTCTGTGAGTGCGCCGACAGGGTCGGTTTCAATGGTGGGCTGGTATGCGTCGGGGATACCGGCACCAATAATGCTCAGGTACGAGGCGAGGCCCGCGAGCAGCGGTGAAACCACGGCGGCGATTGCGGTTGCCCCGATCACCCACGGGTCCGGGGACTGCATCACGCCAAGCACTGTGCCGACTGCGACGCCACCGGTCGGGATACTCGCCGCCAAAGACTGCGCTGCGGTACGCACAAAACCCCGCTTAGCAGCCAAATGCACATCCGGGGGGATGATCGTCAGGTCATCCTCAGAGGCATGGATTGTTTCACGTGACGGGTACGGATAAGGCTCCATCAGAATTTCCCTTCGTTGAGTTTGCGTTGCATGGCTTTGACAGTGAGGGAGCCGGCGTCCAACTTGCCGTCACCCTTGATGCCGAACCGCTTCGAGAGTGCGTTGATAGTTTTGGGGCCGATTAGGCCGTCAGCGGTTACACCAAGCTTCTTCTGCATGGCGCGGATAAGGGTGGAGCCTTTTGCGGCGCGAACCCATTCCCAACCGGACGTGAGGCCAGGGTTCTTGGTTTTCCACGCGGCACTTTGCGAGGACACAACACCGTCTTGGGGTGTGCCAAGCGCCTTCTGCAACGCGCGCGTGGTCCCAGACCCCCAGTACCCGTCCACAGTCAACTTGCCCGAAGAAGTGGTTGGCGCGGAAGTGCTCGCCCCACCCAAGTATTTGTTGACCAGGTTCACGAACTTCTGCCACTCACCCCGGTTACGGATCATGGACGGACAGTTCTTACCCGACCAATAATTGTGCTGCACCATCCGACTGATCGGGATCTTATTGCGCCGCAAAATCTGTGCCGCAAGTTGTGCCGCGTTGTCAAACGTGCGGTCGTAGTTGCCGTCGGAGTTGACGCAGAACTCGATAGCAATCGAAGCCATGTTGCCTTTGCCTGCGCCGTCACCGGCGTGCCAACACTTCACGTTCTCGGCATACGATTGGACTGCTTCTTTGTCGTCGACTTGCCAGTGCCACGTCGCCGATGAGCCTTTGCGGGATTGCAGGTTGGCGTGCGCTGCGGCGTTCGCACCCTTGGCCCAGTTGTCCGTCTGGTGAATCGTTAGATAGGTGCCGGGGTTGCCGGTCCCAGACGTGTTTTTGAGGTTGGATATGAGTTGCTGGCGGACTTTCAGCGCCATCGTGGTTCTCCTTCACGGATTTGAGGGATTATCTAGGTTTCGGGTGCTCTGATTATTGTTACCGTATTGTTATGTCCAGTTTACGTTTCGGGTGTGTTCGACAGGTGTTACAGGTATGTAACTCTTTCGTAAACCTACGAAACGAACACTCAAACCGTGCGTGACCTGCAATAACACAAAAGCGGGGACATGGCAGAATCGTGCCAGCCGCGCATTATGCACATGGTGTCAAACGCAAGCCGTCTTTTCAGGCACAAAAAATGCCTGCACGATTCGGCAGGCTGACGGGGGAAACGCCTCCCGCCGTGTCACCCAGAACCAGGCGCTGACTCAGACTCCGGCTCAGCAGCGCGTTGCAGGCCGACAATCGCGGCGGTCAGTTGCGCGTTCTCCAGGGTCAGTGCCGCTACCTTCTCGGCCAAAGCCTGAATCACGTCTGCCTGGTCCACGCTCACAGGTTGCATGCTCATTGATCGTCTCCTTCGGGGGTGTAGTCCTCGGTGGGTCCGAGGTCGGTCCACTGGGAGCCGGTGGTGCCAGGCTCCCACGCGTTCCCCGCGTCATGGTCGTTACGCCAGACATGGCCATGGTGGGTGACGATAGCGCCGGGCTCATAGGCATCCTCGTATCCGTGCGGGGCGGCCCACGCGGGGATAACACCCTCCGGCGTAACTTCTCGCCAGTCCCCAGACTTACCGGGCTCCCCGGTCGCCCCGTCACGAGTGGCTGTCCACTCTTTCCCGTCGTGGGTCACGAGATAGTCCTTGGGATAGGCGTTTTCGTAGCCGGTGACTGGCTGCCACGGCTGACCTGGACCCCTACCAATGGACTCCAAGTAGCCGGTTTGTAGGCCGGGGGCGGCGGCATAAGCCTGCCGGAGATCCCACCGTTTCTGATACTCGGCACGAGCCGCGTCCAGCAGAGCGGTCAGCGCGTCGTCATCCAGTTGGGTCACGTCAATCATCTTTGGTTCTCCAATGCTCTGATTCGGCGGTTCTGGTCTACGAGGGTCGCCCACATCGCGGCGGTGAACCTGTCATATTGCAGGCCGTCCACCTCGCCGTCAGCGTCATAAGCGCCGAGGATCGGCAACACTTCCACGACCTCTTCAGCGACGAAGCCGGGTATGCGACGCAACCCAGCGTCCAGGGCTTCCTGTTCGGTGACCGTTTCCGGGTTGAGGCCCGCTGCTTCGACTTGTCCTTTGTCGTACCAGGTGCGGGGCCGCAGCCGCAGAAACTCCTCAGCCGTAAACGGTGCATCCTCGATGAGGGTTTTCGCTTTCCGCAGTGACGTGGACCGCAGGATCGCTCCCTCTGGGTTGGTCGCGAGCACCGTGTTAGCCGCAACCGTTGTCGAAGTGTGCCCGACGATCACGTGACGGCCCGCTGCTCCGGTTAGCGTGAGGTCACCGTTGGCCGAAACGTAGACTCTGGGGTCAGTGCCCGAGATTGATCCTGAGAGCGACAATGCGATCACTGGGCGACCCGTGTCTGCGCTGTTAGCCATGATGATCCCCTGTTTGCCAGGGAGGTTCGTGTAGAAACGGCCCACCAGAATGTTGCTGGTGGGGTCACCAGTGATCCTCGCGGTTTCCACGCCGTTGGCGTCGTAGGCGCTGATTCCGTTGCCGGTGAGTTTCACGCCGCGCGCGGCTTGAGCCACGGTTTGGATGATCCCACCTGTGATCGTTGCGCGTGTCGCGTCCAAACGGAAAGTCTCGCTGCCCGAGGAGTCGTAGCCGATGAGGTTCGCGCCGTTCCATTTGATCCCCCGGTTCGCGGTGCTGACACTCTGGATCAGTGGGGACGTGATTTGGAAAGCGTCTAGCGCGCCGGTTTTGATTTTGTCGGCGTCTACCGCGTCCGCAAAGATTTTCTCGGTGGTGATCGCACCGTTCTCGATCAGAGTCGCACCAACCTGCGGGCGAACGTTGAGGTTTCGCACCACGCGCGGACCACCAGACGTATACGAATTTTGCTCAAAAGATATTTGCCCAAACCGTGCCCCCGCAGGAACCTCGACCGCGCCGCTAATTGACGCCATCCCCGCTGCTGTCCCAGCGGCAGCAGTAGTAAACGCCGGAGAGAGAGGTTTTCCCGTCGCGTCATACCAGCGAAAGCGGGTGAGAGTGGTGGCCTCTGGGGGAGCCCCATTGTAAGAGAATGTAGCTTCCACGCTAACCCTGCTGCCCGGCGTGACTGGCAGCATGGGACCCCGCGCGGCAGAAACACCCTCCGTGCCGTTGAGCGATAATGCGCGCCCAGACGGGTCCACTGGATTATTTATGATCGTGGCGCCATCCCCGCGCAGTTCCCAAACCCCTTCGTATCCGCCAGGGCCAGGAGCATAATTCTGTGGGTCCACCACCACACGGTTTGTGTAAATACTGCCGAGGAAAGCCTGATCCGAGACCAGGTTCCCAATGAAAGCGTTGTTGCCCGCCGCGTTATCCCACGTAATCTTCCCTGTTTCCACCGATAGGAACTGTGCGACCTTCGCAGACAGCTCCTCGCTTGCGGTGATCTTCGGTGCCGTCACCGCCCCGTCCTCAATCAGAACTGCGCCGAGTTGTGGGCGAACATTCAGGTTACGAACCGCGCGCCGCCCACCGGCAGCAGCCGCGTTCTGCTCAAAACTTATCTGCCCAAACCGGGCGTCCGCAGGAACCTCCACGGCCCCCGAAATAGTAGCGGTTCCTTCAGACGTTGGTGCAGCGACCATCGAAGACGCTGGGTCCAGCGAGTTCCCCGAAGCGTCATACCAGCGGAACCGTGTCAGAGTCGTAGATCCAGGTGGCTCCGAATAATACGAAAACTTCGCTTCCACCAGAATCTTCGTGCCAGGGCTCACCGGGAGCATCGGGCCACGGGCCGTAGCAACCCCCAGCGTCCCGTCCAGGCTCAACGCGAACCCCGAGGGGTCAACCGTGTTAGCCACGATAGTCGCATTCTCTAGCCGCCAAGCCGCTTCGTAACCTCCGGGGCCAGGAGCGAAATCCTGGGAGTCAACGATGACACGGTTCGAATACACACTGGAAAGGTAAGCATCGTCTGTCACCAGCGAGTCGATGACGGCGACCGGGAATTTCGCCCCCTGCGTCGCAGTCAACTTCCCAACGGAGAGATCACCGATCTTTGCGTTCGTGACCGTGGCATCCGCTATCTGCGCAGTCCCAACCGCCGCATCACCGATCTGTGCCGACCCGATAGCATTCTCACCAATAAAATCCTGGCCCACGCGGACTTGCGTCCAAGTCGAGGCCCCGGTGAGCACGTATTTGCGTTCAATCTTTCCGCCAGCGCGGACCTCCCACACCGCGTCAATGGGCTTCCCCACGGCATCCGCCGCAACCGGGTTAGCCGTCGCAACCGTGTACCGACCATCAGCCGTCGTCGCCTTCGCACTAGCCGTGTCAGCCGTACTCTGCGCGAGAGCAGCATCAGCGACCGCCTGATTCGCAGTAGACTGCGCCGCCGCAGCCGCGCTCACCGCGTTATTCGCCGTCGTCTGCGCCGCCGCAGCCGCGTTCGCCGCATCCACCGCCGTCTTGTCCGTGACCGCCGCCCACGTAGACCCTGAAACCCACCGCTTCGGCGTATTCTTCCCGCCCGTGGTGTCAATCCACAAAGTGGTGGTTTTACGATACGCCGCCCCCGGCGTAGTGGACCGGATCAGAACGTCCGCTTTACCGCCGGCGATACCAGCAGCCGCAGCCGCATCCGTTTTCGCCGTGTCAGCCGTGCTCTGCGCCGACGACGCCGCCGTTTGCGCCGCGTCAGCCGAAGCCTGCGCACTTGCGGCCTCCGACCTCGCCGCCAACGCCTCAGTTTCCGCCGCCTCAGCCACAGTGAGCGCCAGGTTAGCGGCCCGGATCGCGTTCTGCGCCGCCGTAACCTCAACCACTTTCACCGAGTCAATCAGCAAACCCGCCACGACAACATTCCCAAACGGATACATCAAAATGCCTACGCGGCCAGCGGGAACCAGGAACGTCGCAGAAACCTTAAACCACTGGTTCAGCGGCTTGTCAGCCAACGGCGTACCGTAAGAATTGTTATATACGGTTCCGTCTGCGTCGATAGTGCGAACCCAAACCCCCACATTCCCCGTTTGGGCGGCGCTGGTCCGCATCACCCAAAATTCGGCGGAGAAGGACTCACCCCCGGACGCAACCACATAAGCAGTGGTTCCCCCATATGCCACGTTGGAGCCGGACCCCTCCAACGTGCGGAGGACGTGCGTGCCGTGCCTAGCCAAAGGAGACTCAACGATCTCCCAGCGGGAAGACGCAGCCAACCCAACCCCACCGTTCTCAAAACTTGGGTCAGGGTAAAGGCTCGACCCCTCACTACCCGCCGCAGCCTCAGCAAGTTGGATAGCCAGATCCGCCTGCGACTGCGCGTTCGTAGCAAGATTCTGGGCTTGGTCAGCCTTAGCCGCCGCCGCAGTAAGCCTCGAATCAGTAATCAAAGACCACTTGCTGCCGGTCCACTCATACAACTGCCCCGACCCAGTGTTCAACCAAAGATTATTTTGGTTGCGGTCATCCCCGGTAGGGGACGTAGTGGAGCGAATTGTCCGCCCCGTTTTCCCCGCCAACGCCAGCAAATCAGAGGCGACAAGGTTCGCGGAACCTTGCGCCGTCCCAGCAGCCAGCATTGCGTCATCAGCCGCCGACTGCGCCAAAGCAGCGTTACTGATTCCCTCACCGGCACGGTTCCACGCATCCAACGCATCCTGCTTCGCCGCCGAAGCCTCCGAAGCCGCCTGATCCGCCGTGGTTTGCGCCGCGCTGATTTGTGGGGACACACGCGAATCCAAAGTAGACACCGCAGTGAGCGCCCCAGCCACACCGCCCTGCGCAGTAAACGCCTCATCAAGGGCTTGTGCTGCCTGGTCACGCGCCGCCTCAGCCTCGGCAGCGACCCGGTTAGCCTCAGCCTGCATCGCCTGATAAGACGATTCGACCGTGACACTGCCTTCAGGCCCCGGCTCACTTTCGTTCCCCAAAACGTCGACCGCGACGAACCGCGCATAGTATTTGGTGCCAGCAGTCAGCCCGGTTTGCACAAACCCAGAGTCACGACTGTAACGCGTCCAGGTAAGCGTGTCCTCTTCCCGCACTTCAACCACGACATGGCTGAAATGCTTCGGCGGCAGGTAGGGTTCGCCGTCGCCCTGTAGCTTGCCATCCCAGATCGCCTGGAACGCCCCAGACTCAGTGCGGAACGTCGGCATGGTCGGCGGGTCCAACTGCGGCAGCGGATATGCGGTGAGCACCTCACGCGCCGCGCTCCATTTCCCACGAATCCCCGTACTGGAGATCGCCCGGACACGCACCTCGTAAACACGCGAGGGTTGCAGCCCGTCAAAGCCGACACTGGTGCCGGAGGAGCGTTTCGTTTGACCGCCGCAGGTCACCTCGTAGTAGTCCACCCCATTCAGGGCGAGACCGTTCACGTCAGCGGTCACGGCCTGCCACGACACATCCACAGACGACAACGGCACCGCATCCTGCCAGTAGCCCAAAGAGTTCGCGGCCACACCCTTCGGTGCGGCGGGGACCGCCTTATCAGCGCGTGACGGGACACCCCCAGACCCAAGATTCTGCGTCGTCCCATGCGTGATCCCCTGCAAACGCTTCGCATCCCGCACAGCAGCATCCACAAAACGATCATTCAACGTAACACGCGCACTGAGTACCGCGTCATCCTGAGAGAACGACAAGCCGAGTTCGTGAACCCGCACCTGCTCCCACACATCAGAGGTTTTCGCCCATACCCAGTCGCCGCACTCAAAATCCAGCAGCGGCGCGAGATCCACCGTCGCAATAGTGCGCGTGTACTCGCGACGCGGCGAGGTCGCTTGCAAAGCCTGGCGTGCGATCAAATCCAAAGCCGTGCCGTCAGTGGTCACCGCATCATTCGCGACGCGGATAACCCTCGCCCCATACGGCACTTTCGCGCCCGCAACGTTACGGGACCAATGCTTACCGGCCCCGCCCTCGACAATCACCGTGCTTGCGAGGTTCTCAAACGTCGCCCTAAGCGGCGACTCAGTCACGTCAAGGAGGGTTAGTCGCAGGTCGTGCTTCACCGCCGCAGAATCGGCGTTCGCAGCCATAAGTGTCCGACCCTGCATCCACCAGTCACAAATACCGCGAGCGGTCATATCGTCCAGAATGCGCAGCAAATCAGTGCCCGGAGAATAGGCCACGGAGTCGAGTTTGTTCCAGTTGTTGCCTAGCGAGTCCTTGGACGCAGTAAAGCCAAGTTCGATACCTTGCAGCATCGTCGGGTACTTCTCCCGCGACTCATCCAGGATCGACGCGATAATCTGCCCCGCCGAAGCCGACAAGAAGTTCCGCTTAGGATCGTCATCGTCGTTCGTGTACGGCTTCGACTTGTTATCCGACTTGCGGAGCACAAAAGGCCGCTCCAACAGCGCGCCCAGACCCCGAAACGTGTACCTTGGCACGTCAAGTTCGGCGGCAAGATCAGCCTGCAACTCACTACTGAGGAACCGCGCATTACGGGGCTCCACCCACGCGCCACCCTTAGACACTTCGACCGCGATCTCCACCGGCTTGGATGCTAGGCCGAGAGGGTCCACCACGTCCGGGTAGGACAGGGTGAGAGCGGAAACGTCATTCAGCGGCAAGGAAGCATCCCAAGACACGCTATCCAGCAGTGTTGCGGGCAGCCTACCCCCAGCAGGTTCGTAAGCCACAAGACGCGCAGCAAAAGTCACAGCCACCACCTCCGGCCCCTAAGCACGATCCCGCTCGTCTGTGGATCTGTCCCCTCAGCCGTCACGGTGAGGGCAACACCGTTACCGCCGGGGGTGAGGACGAGTGTCCCAGCCGCCGGATAATCCAGGGGGATAAGGTTCGCGCTTGGCGTCCACTGGCTGCTGCCGCCACGCCACGCACGCACATTCACCGGGTCAATAAACGCATACTGCGAAGCCGTGAGTTCATACTCGAACGACAGGCCGCGCCCATCCGCCGACGTGACCGAACACCTAGTGAGCGGTCCACGCACCCGCAGCACACCATCCACAACGTCACCCGTCGAACCAGCCCACTCAGCAAAAGTGACACTGCCAGGAATCAGCTTCACCGCGCTAGTAATCGCGTTCGCCTCGGACCAGAAGGGTTGCAACCGAAAAACAGCTTCCAAATGCCACTGAGAATGCGACACCCGATTCGGATCAGAAATATCCACCCCCACCACGGCAGCAGTCAAAACCTGATCACCGACCACACGTGACACCGTAGAAGCGCGAGACAATAACCCGAACAAAGCATCAGCATTAGCCTCAACAGACGCCTCCGATGTTTCCATGACGCCGATCCCCAGCGCTAACGTCCGCGGCTCCCAACCTCCACGCTCCACACTCACACCAGGACGATGAAACAAACTCAACTCTGCACTCTTCCGCTGCGGGGGAGCGGACGGTTGCGACCGCAAGAAAACACCCCACCTACCAGCGGGGTCCATCAAATCCGAATCATCAACCAGATATGTACGACGCATCTATCCCAACCCCCCAACTAACGCGGCAGCCTTCTGCAAAGTTGCCTGTTGCTCCACGGATCTAGGAACGGCAACAGGATTGTTCGTAGTCGAATTGTCGTACAAGTTCACGGTCACCTGGCGTCCCGACGACGCGGGCGTATACGCTGGGTAAGGCGTTACCGGCATCGGCATCCCAGGGCGTCCACCCTCAGCCAAACGCAGGTTCCCGTCCATCACGGCCTGGCGGAGCGCATACACCGCAGAGTGACCACCGGCCATCGCTACTTCCCGCGCGGTCCACACATGCTCATCACGAGATGCGGCGATCAACACATCATCTGACGTGCCTGTGCCTGGCCCCCAAATTGGGCCACCACCCGCGTACTTCCCAGCCACAGCAGCACCAGCCGCAATCGACCCTGAAGCCGCATACCTCGCGGTGATCGTCACCGTCTTGCTATTAATCCCCGTAATGATCGTACGAATACCAGTCAAAGTGCCAGAAGCGTTATCAGTCGCAGTGATCGTCGTGTTTTTAGACGTCGGAATGGACGACACACTGCGTAGCACACCGCTAACGGGACGCCCGGTTTTGTCCGTCGCGTTCAGATCTGTGTTGTGGTCGCGCGGGATCCCGTTGATCGCCGCAATCACGTCGTTAATGTTCGCGTTCGCGAGATCCGTTTCCACCAACACTTCCGTGATCTTCTCAGGTGGAATACCCTCTTCCAACGCGTTTTCTACCAGAGAGATCAGAAGGATCGCTTCGTCGCCGCCACGCATAAGAATGTCGGTGATGACGTCCGGAGGGAGGCCCCCGAGCGCCTCCAGAATTGGTTGAAGCTGCGCCATGACGTCTTCACGGAGCGCGTACTGAGTTTCAACATATTCAGGGGTGAGTCCCACCATTTCGGCGAGTTCACGCCAAGCGTCGGCGTTCCCATACGCGGCCTCACTGTTAGCGGCAAGAGCGCTGCGACCGTCAGTCATCACCCGCTGAATGTCTTCGAGGGAGTAGACGTAGTTGCCGTTGGCGTCTACCGCCGCCAACATTTGTTGCACCGTTTGTTTCGTGGATTGCGCGTAAGAGTCAGCAGCCGTAGCGGACGCCAAACCTTTTTCGGCGGCTTCCGCTGTCGCTTCGCTCCACTCGTTTACAGCTTCACGTGCTTTGAAAACACTGTCGGCAGCAGCATCCTGAAACTCTGTGAGACTGGACAGCGCCGCTTTATATTTGCCGACACTCTCAGTGGCTTTCTCCCACGGAGACGCCAGCGTATCCACGTCAGCGCCCATAGACTCCAACGCTGCTGCGGCTTCCGGCATGAGTTCCTTCAGCCGCTCAAGATCCCCGCCAGCATCAACCCACGCTGCGGCAAGCGCATCCCACGCGGCCACGGCCTGATCAGTGTTCCCCGAAGCGACCATGTTAGAGATCGCGTCGTTCAACCCGTCAATTTGCTTTAGCACGGACTCAGCAGCGCCGGAGCCACGCCAATTCCCGAACGTCCCGATCCGCGCCATGAAGTCCGTGGTCTTCTCCATCAGCGACGGCGCGGTGAGACGCTGCAAAGCCTCAGTCATGCTGTCAAACTGGTAGGTCTGCGCCCACGGCAAGAAGTTGTCGCGGTAGGAGATATCCGCGAAGGACTGTTCCAGGACGCGTGTTGCGTCAGACGCAGAGATGAACGACTTTTCTAGCGCCCCCATGTCGGACACCGAAATCTGGGTGCTACGCACCAGGCCGTCCAGGGACTTCGCGGCGGCTCCCACAGCAAGAGCAATCCCTGCGTAGCCCGCAACCTTACCGACCGCTCTCAAGGACCCCGCGAACTTATCAATGATCGCGCTGGATCCCCGCAACCGCGTAACCGCGTCGATGGTTTCCACAATCCGGGGAGCCAGGAGGAGGAAAGCGCCGCCCGCAGTGAGCGCGGCCCCACCGAGCCCCGTGACGGTGACCATTCCCGTCTTGGCGGGGCCAGGAAGTTTATCCAGCCAACGGATAGCGTCAGCGAGCCCGTTAGCCCAATCAACGAAAAGGCCCCCACCTTCAGGGTTCACAAACGGAGTCATAGCCGAAGAGGAGAAGTCACGGATCGCGGCCTTCACCCGGTCAAGGGCACCCTCAAACTGCTCTTTGATTGCTTCCGCTGCACCACCAAACCGGCCCTGCATACCCTGCGCCAACGCATCCAGAGCGGCGTCAGCATCGAGGGCTCCAGCGGTGATTTCCTGGCGAATCTGATCACCAGTTTTCCCCATCGCATCACCGATCAGGGTTGCCGCGTCAATACCATGGACCCCGAGCTGCATAAGTTCGCGGGCCGTCATCTTCCCCTGAGACTTGATCTTCGCGAACACATCCACGATTTGCGCAATGTCGTTGTTGTTCCCACCGATCGCGGCGGTCGCGTTCTGAATCGCGTCAAGGTAGGGCACAACCTTGTTGGCTTCGATCCCGAAGCCCAGCATGGTGCGTTGAGCTTGAATGAACCCTTGCTTAGCGAACGGCGACGTTTTCGCGAAGGCATCCAAACGGTCCATTTGGGCGTTCGCTTTTTCGCCAGACCCCATGATCGCGGTCAAAGCCGCACGCGACGACTGCTGCAAAACGTTGTATTCGACACCCGTCTTAGCGACACCGAGAGCGACAGCCTGCATGGCGACGCCAACCCCGACCGCAGCAGCACCTACCGTCCGGTAGTCAGCGGCGTTGTTCCGCAGATGCTTAGTGGCCTTCGAGAAAATACTCTCGGTGTCTTTCCCCAGAGACTCTGTTTTGTCGCCGACCCCACCGATGGCCTGCTCAGCACGCTTCGCGCCTGACTCAAAACTGGAGACATCCAGCCCGAGGCGCACCTCTATGGAACGATCAGCCACCGCGCCCCCCTCACTTGTAAACTTAAAGGAAACTCGCGAAGGAGCATCACAATGGAGTGGATCGGTGTTTTCATCATTTGGGCGGCAGTTATCGCCGGAATCGTCACCGCGCTAATGCAGGTCGGGAACCTCAAAAACAGAGTTGCGGAACTCAAAACCAAAGTGGAGGTCCTACAAAAACAGGTCGACATGCTGACCCCTATGAGCCAGCCACGAACGCCCCACACGACAACCGAGAACTAGTGTCGCTTGAGGGCACGCCTCATCGCTGGGGTCACGATCTCATGCCAGAAAAGCTTGGGCACAGACCCAGGCTTGCGGTCTCTCTCATGCGTTTTCTGCCACTCATCTAACGCGGCCTGCGCGTAATCAACGCGCTCTTCCACATTCCAGTTGTCCGACGGTTCCCCCGCCACACGCCACGGATACCCCGAAGGGCCGACCCGTTCAGCCTTGTACCGCTGGAAAGCAGCGGCCAACAACGAATCTTCGACCCGCCACTTGTCTAGGCGTCCCGCCAGGACCGTTAGCGGAGGTTTCCCCCACTTCTCCGCGACCGCAAGAAGTGGGAGCGCCCACGCATTACTGTCCGAGTCCAGCGCGTCGACCAGGGCCTCTAAAAAGGGGTTGTGAGCCTCACGTTCGGCACCTGCGAGTTCAGCTGATTCACGGTCTTAGCGAGCATCTCCGCTTGGGCGGGACTCTTCTCCGCGAACGCCTTGAGCACGTCAACGGTGAAACCGGCCGGCTCTACGATCGCTGCCGCCACCACCGCGAACCCCTGATCCTCCGTCCCATCAGCAACCTCTAGGAGTTCGTCGCGACGTGACTGAGCGAGCTCCTGCAAACGAACCTCGATGCGGGACGCCTCAATCCGTGCGGTGATCTCCCGAATTTCAGCACGCAACTCTTCAACGCGCTTATCATCGCGAGCGGCGCGAGCATCATCCAAAGCGATCCCTAACCGGTCACGGTCCCCAATCAGATCAAGATCCCTATACAGGGCGATAACGCGGGACGCCGGTTTGAAGCCTTGCACCCACATTGCGAGGTCAAAACCAGGATTCGCGGATCCTAGAAACCCCTCGGACTTCGGAGTGTCGGTTGCGCTTTCACTGAGTAGACGGTCTTTTGCCATTCTTGTTTCCCCCTTCAGGAAAAGTGCGGGCGCCTGCGCCCTAAGACGGCATTCCCAGTAGGAGACACAGGCACCCGACTTTTGAAAGGAGTACCTACTGGGAAACTAAAAACGGTTAGGAAACGAGTTTCACGTCCGTCGCGGCCTTCTGCACCGCAAGCGGAATGATTCGCTTCTGATACCCCTCACGAGACTGCGGAGGTTGCGGCGTGTCCGCCATAACCTGAAAAACACTCACCAGATCATCCTTCGCAGGGTCAGCGTCATAAGCCTTCAACGAGCGGGTGGCGATCCAGGCTGTGGCACCTTTTTGACCCAAAGCAGCCCAAACGTCAGAGTCCTCATCGGCGAACAACGCTGCGGACGCTTGTCCCTCAAAATTGTCCTGCCCAAAAGACGTGTTCTGGTCGCCAGAGATGAACGGTTCTTTAGTGGTTTCTGACCCGCTTGGACGCAGGTACGACCCATCATCGAAGAGTTGATCGCTCACGTTCTTCGCGTCCGCGAAATCAGTAACCGTAGGAGCCTTATAATTCGTGGGTGCCTTGGTGAGTAGGAACCAGGCTTCATTCTTGTCAGCCAGCATCAGAGTTCCCATGCTCCACCTTCCTATCTGTAGTGGCCGGAACCTCGACCGGCTCAACCTTCTTCTTGCCCGGTTTCTTTGTTGTCAAATCTGCGCCTAGCACCGGATGATCCAGGTGAGATTTGGGCACTTGGTAGGGGAGCGCCTTCCCCGTGGTTTTGGACCATGCGGTCACGAATTCAGCCAATTTGTTGTCCTCTCAGTCGTACGTGTAGGACCAGCCACGCGGCGGAACGATTAGTGTCGGTTTCCACCACGGAGTGAGCGGTTTGGACCGGCTCAGACCCGGTGACGGTGAGCGGCGAAAACACCCAGCCATCCACCGTCGGCACAAAACCGCTCAGCAACTCTTCGGCCTGTGAGGCCAGTAGCAGCGCGTTATTTGGGGTTGTGTGAACGACGGTCACATGCAAGCGGCGGTCCACAGTGCGGAGCCCGCCAAAGGTTGGGGCGTCTTGGATCATGCCGGGACCCCAAACAAACGTGTATGGGGGTGGTGTCGCGTTCGGTGGGTCACCCACAAAGAAACCGCCCAGCGAAGCCAGACGGTCAGCGATCTCTTGATAAACGGAGCCAGGATTACTGGTCACAGCAACCCCTCCACCACTTGGGCGAGGGCCTGCTCAAAGCGGGGTGCCTCACGGTTCAGCGCCTCGACTGGGTCTTCGCGTGTGCCCCCACCTTTGTAGGAACCGAAGTAGGCGATGTTCGCCAGCGCACCCCGAGGTTTTGTTGGGCCGATGACCGCAGTCATCCCCCCATCTTCGAGGTCGTAAGACACGGTGGACGCCACGTAACGGAAACCCGCATTACCGGAACCGCGTAACTCGGTTTGCATATCCGTTTTGATGTTCAATGCACCCTTAGAAACAACTTGCGCTAGTTCCGCCTTGGATGCGGCCCCAGCGGACCCAAGCTTCGCTTGAAACTCCCGCAGTTGGGACACGTCAGCGGTGATTCCCATCAGGTCACCTCCGAGTTCGCAATCATCGTGACC
>ERZ1032924.71-NODE-71-length-14509-cov-5.973710_pt1 | contig 14509 bp, 9 predicted proteins | sample MGYA00516956_ERZ1032924 | MGnify/ENA primary metagenome ERZ1032924 (study PRJEB33719, sample SAMN04262513) | wastewater metagenome | biome: rural village; feature: composting latrine chamber; material: composting feces with ash | place: El Salvador | collected... | reverse complement strand
AACCAACCGGTCACAGGCGCTCGACTATTTGCTTGCTGGCAGGAACCTGAAGGGCTCAGCCGGAACGAACTCTTTGGTGGCATTACCAGAACGTCCTTGTTGCTGGACCGACTCGATGTCCAACTTCATGCAAGGGGCGCCCTCGGACAAATCAAAGTGGGGCAGATAGGCCCAAAAAACGCCCGGAGAAAGTGTTGGCTCAAAATAGTAGACAAGGTCCTGATGATCGGAAACACCGCGCCAACGGGTAGTGGAAATATTCGGCTCATTCTCGGTCGAAATGCCGTAGGGAACCGACACGTTGCGAACCACGCTATAAACAGCAGCGATTGACTTCTGCCGATCTTCAACCTGAGGGATCGCATCAATATAGAAGCGGGCGCGGACGAACCGATCCGCTGCTCTGTTAGTCCCTGGAAGCATCACCGTCCCGCCGATGCCGTTCCAGTAGGAAGAGATCGCGAGTTGCTCACTGAACGTGGGGGAGTTCGTCATCACCTTGTATTGGCGGGAGTGGTGGATCTGCAGTTCTCCGTCGATGTACTCGAAGATGGCGCTGTCTCCTGTGGCATCCGAAACCGACAGGTGCATGGTTGCCAGGCGCATCTCTCCGGGGACAGATTCAGTGACGACCACGAAGTCTTCTCGCCGCAGAGCCTCGACAGTCTCAGTAACTGTCGCGAAGTTGTCGAGCACATACTGCGCCCAGATCGACAAGGAAATAGAAGGGTGGCCCTTCTCTATGGAGGGGTAGCCTGATTCGACCAGCCAAAGGACGTTCGCGACCAAGCCCTTTTCGTTTAGCCCATCCGTGGTGCTCACGCCGTAACCACTCGCGATGATACTGCCGTAACGGGACTTCCACTTGTATGAGAGGTCTTCGGCAGCCCCGTCACGTTCAACACCCCTTGGGAATACCCAAAGGTCGGTGTCCAGCTCGGTTTTCCAGTCCATTGAGCGGCCGGTGAGAACCCTGCCGCCCTCACCGTTATACAAGACACGGGTAGACATGCAAACTCCCCTTTCAAGTGCTGCGCTGCACTTCTTTTCGGTGGCGTTTCGAAGCGATTGAGAGCCGCGGCATACCGTGGTCTAACTTTGCCCCAGTCTTCGGGCAAGACGGCTGGCGGCTGCTCGGTCGAGGCTGCACCCAAAAGACGAAGGACCGGCGGATTACAAGCTGGGCAAACGGTCACAAGCGTCTCTGACGAGATACTGCGAGTGGTTGATCAGAGGGTGCCTTTGCTCAGAGTTTGTTGGGATGCTGCTGGGGTGTTCAGTGCGATCTGATAAAGTGGCGTTCTTAGTGGCTTTAAGAAGGCAAAAGTGTTCCCCTCGCGGGGTGCGGAAGGCGGCATACGCCGCTGGAAACTGACAGCTGGTCAGAGAGTTTAATCCAAAAAGAAAGTGAACTTAGTGTGTGCACAGTAGTCGTGTGGGGGGATAACGGACAGGCAGTAGTGTCTTCGCGGAACATGGACTGGTTCGAATCCATGGAAACGGAGCTCTGGGTTCTTCCCGCTGGTCGGGAAGTTAATGGCGCCGGCGCAGGGGATCCCAAGCCGCTGAAGTGGACGTCCAAGTACGGGAGCGTAATCGCATCCGCGTACAACATTGGGACTGCCGATGGAATGAATGAAAAGGGCCTGGGCGCTCACATGCTTTGGCTCTCCTCTTCGCAATATGGGGAACGTGATCCGGAGGCCCTCGGACTGGACGTGAGCCTGTGGGCCCAGTACTACCTCGACAACTTTGAAACTGTCGCTGACGCTGTCGCTGATTACCAGGCGCACCCTTACCAGATCGTGGTGGCAGACATTGCGGGACGGGAAGCGACCATCCACATTCAGATTTCGGATGCCACCGGCGATATCGCGGTGTTCGAATCTCTTAATGGAAAGATCGTCATCCACCACGGCAAGCAGTACACGGTTCTTACGAACAAGCCGACTTTCGATGAGCAGCTCGCGAACTTGAAGAACTACAAGGACTTTGGGGGAACTGAGCCACTGCCGGGAACCACGTCAGCCGCTGACCGTTTCGTCAGGGCCACGTACTACCGTGACCACTTGGCTGCTCCGGCGACCACAGAAGAAGCCCTTGCCGGGCTGCTTTCAGTTCTCCGAAATGCGGCTCAGCCGTTTGGGGTACCTTCACCGAACCAGCCCAACATTGCGCCAACGATTTGGCGCGCTACGTTGGATCACTCCAACCTCGGATACTTTTTCGAATCAACCAGCAGCCCCTACTTGATTTGGCTCGATCTGACAAAGCTTGACTTCTCCGAAGGTGCGCCTGTGAAGATGCTCCGGCTGGCAGAAATGGCGGACAAGATTGGCGAGCAGAACGACGCTCTTGTAGACGCCGAGCTCTTTGAGTTCTCGGAGCCCCCCGAGACACACCCGGTCGTCGGCGACAACTAAGTTCATTCATCCCACAGCAGACCTCTACTAGTGAGAGACGTCCATCTATTGTCGGAGCCCCGAAGCGGGGCGGCCGAAACCATTTGAACGGCCGACCCTCGGGTGCGGCCCGTGTCGCGGACTAAGGAGAAAGAAATAATGGCAGCTGGAAAAGTGTCGCCGGCAGCTAAAGCTGCTACAGGCGCCAGTGCCTCAGGAACAACAGGTAGTTCAAGCCACTCGATCGGGATGATTTCTCTCATCGCATTTGCGGTGGGAACGATGGTTGGCGGAGGTGTCTTCGCGCTTTCGGGGATGGTTGTTAAAGATGCCGGACCCGGGGCAATAATCGCCTACATCCTGGCGGGGATCGTGATGCTATTGTCGGCGCTTAGCTTTGCTGCTGTGGCGTCGCGGGCACAGCCCGGGGAAACCGGGTATGCCCCGATCGGCCGCGTCCTGAGCCCCGTGTGGCGGTTCGTGACGATGTGGGCGTTTTACATCATGGGCGTGACAGGCGTGGCCTACGTCTTGATGTCGTTTGGCAGTTACTTCCTTGTTTTCGTCCCTCGGTCGTCAGCCATAATTGTTGCCATCATTGCTGGTTTCGCCCTGGTTCTTCTCAACTATGGTCCTGCTGGATTGGTTGGTAAAGCAGAGACCGTGATGGTGGGATTCAAACTTACCGTCCTGCTCATCTTCATCGTGTTTGGGCTAAAGGCTTTCAAGCCCTCGTTCTTTGACCACTGGACTCCGCATGGGGCAGGCTCTGTCTTGGCTGCCACCGCGCTCCTTTTCACCGCCTACTCCGGGTTCAACGTGATCACAAACATGTCAGGATCGGTAAAAGACGCGCAGAAGAAGGTCCCGCGTGCGATCGTTCTTTCGCTGATAATTGTCGCCGCCGTTTATATCGGAGTCGCAGTTGCCCTGGTGGTTTCCGGGACGTCTTCAACCTCAGGGTTTGAGACTCATGGCTTGACCATCGCCGCGGAGAAACTGATGGGTCACTGGGGTGCGGTGCTTGTGGGTATCGCCGCTCTGGTGTCTACACTTTCGGGAGCAAATGCGAACCTGCTTGGTTCCTCGGACCTCCTTGTTCGAATGGCTCAAACAGGCGACATTCCTTCTGGACTGGGGAAGCTCTCAAAGAAGGGCAACCCGATCTCTGCGGTGACGCTTTCGGGCATCATCATTCTGGTCCTCATGGTTGCGGCACACCTGTCGGGTTCCGGTGGGCTGAAGATGATTGTGATCTTCACAAACGTGTCCGGAATTATTGCCCTCGTGATCGTTGATATAACCGCAGCGAAGATGGGCTTCGGAAAGTGGGCAACGCCCGGCATGAAGCTAAAGGGCGGCGGGCTGATCCCCGTTCTGGCCGTGATAGCGGCATCCTTCCAGATCCCGTCCCTGGGCGAATGGTGGAAGGTTTTGATCGGTGTCGCGATGGTGGCCTTCGGTTTCGTGATTTGGGGATTGCGGAAGAACTCGAACCCCGCTGACGTGCAATTGATCAATCGGCATGTTGCGGCAATGAACACTCCGCTGCTCCGGCTTATGTCCGGTCACCCTCAAGGCCGGACACTTGAAGAAGCCGAGAAGTCCATGGGGATTTCGTCAAAATCTGCGGAGGAGACACCAGCACCGGCAGACAGGACGCAGAAGCAAACCGGTGCATAGCGCCAGTGATCTATGGGTGGGCGCACGTGGTGCTGCCCCCGCCTGCTTGGTTACCGCAGGTTACGATCTGCGGGGGCGGTAGGCATTGAGAAATAAGACCACGCTGCGACCAGCACAACCAGAATCCCAAGAAGCCACCCGGTCCACGCCCACCCTCCGTGAGCTCCGCCCAGCCAAGGCATTATGAAGATTATTAAGCCCACCGTGGCCTCAACTACAGATGCCACAGGCTGGGTTGTGGCTAGTGCCCAGATCGCGGCGGCTCCCAGCGTCAAAGCAAGGATGATTCCCCAGGTGGCGCTCAAATAGGTATCCCCGTTATTCGGTGATACCAGAGCGAGCACAAACAGGAGCACCGCCAGGAGGACCTCAACCCAGTCTGGGACCGAGCGCCAGGCAAAATTAGAAGACGTTGAGCGTCCGCTTGTGGACATGGGTTCCTCCCGAGCGAAGAAGATATGTTTGCACTAAGCCTACGGCGCTTCGGACCGTTTGCCGGGAGCTCTCGCGGATTGGTGTGGCCCGAGTCGGAGCGGATTTGCTCAAATCCCTCGAAATGCGAACGTGAAGGTCAACGGTCCTTGAGGTAGCAGGTACTCGGGATGCGGCCGCGATCCCCAGGTGTCATCGCCCCCAACCCCACGGCGCATCAGTGCCGGGCGTACAAACGTGCCACGGGAGGGTGGTAGTTGGTGGTGGTGGTCCGCATTCTCAATCTCGAACGGGCTCCAGGGGAGAGCGGAGAAGTCCATGCCCCCAGATGGGTTGTGCACTGAGTCTGGGTTTTGACTCTGCTGATAGTCGAACATCAGGCCCGCACCCCGCGTGTCGGTCACTTTTGCCCACCGTACCCCGGTGTGATTGCCGGCTTCCTGGAGACGCAAATATGGGGTGAGCTGCCTGTCGACAGGGGCTTGGTAGATCCCCAACCGGGCGCCCAGGCGTCGGTCGACGGAGGATTCCTCGCGTCCCTCTCCGTACCACGTCAGGTGGTTGAAAGAGCCTAGAGTGCGGAATAGCATCCCGAACTCAGGGGCGGGCCCCAGCCCCTCACCGGGGTCGAGGTGCATTGTTACCTGAACTCTTCCACTTGCTGTCACCAAGTACGTCACTTTGCATTTGCTTGGAGGCGTCGTCGGTAGGAGGTAGTCGAACGTGACCTCAACCCCCTCGTCACTGGTTGTAACGATGGGCTGATCGGGGCCTTTTTCTGCTATCGCGTATCGGCTAGCCAGCAACCATTGTCCGTCTTCTGCTGGACCACCCCAGCCCTCCGAATTATCTGTTGGCGCATGCCAAAAATTCGGCATGGGCACGGCTGTCAGGAGTTCCTGGCCGCCCTCGGGCCCACCACCGAACCGGTACGACTGCAATCCACCGGCAAGTTTCGAAAACAGTGCGCTGAATCCATCCCCGTGGACCCCGACGTTGTGGATTCCATTCACCACTTTGAGGTCTTCTACCAAAGCCACCGAGGGCTCCTCGCCCTGTGCGCTGGCAAGGAGGATTGACCGCGAGTTAGGGGTGAGTTTCGCTCCGGGACGGACAACTACGTCCTGAGCGTACGCCACCTCAAAGTCGGTGCGAGCCCAGCGGGTGTCTTCCTTCAGGCGGAACGACACATCGATTACGTACTCGCCCGGATCTGTTGGGACCGTGAACGGAAGCTTGTACGTTTCGGAGTGCCCGGGGAGCACGTCCGTCACCACGCGCCCCTCTGCAATCAGCATCCCCGCTTTCGAGAGAGTGGCAACGCATTTGAAGTCCGAGGAGGGAGTTGACAGGTAACGGTTTTCCACACGGAACGAGGATTCATCGACAGTGATTTTTAGGCCCTGATAAAGATGCTTCAACTCCTGATACATCGGCTTCGGGGTGCGGTCGGCGAAGACGATTCCGTTGCCGCAGAAGGCCCCATCGTTTGGTGACTCTCCGGATTCCCCGCCAAAGGCAAAGTAGCCGTTGCCGTTGTCCCCATTAATCCAAACCGCCTGGTCAGCGAAGTCCCATATGAACCCACCCTGGTACAGGGGGTCCTGGTAGGCGAGCTCCACGTACTTGTCCACGGCCCCAAAAGAGTTCCCCATCGCATGGGCGAACTCGCACAGGATGAAAGGCTTATCCCTGTGCTCCTGGAGAAATTCTTGGACCTTGGCCACGGGGGTGTACATCTGACTCTCCACGTCAGAAGACCCGGGGTAGCGGCGGTCCCATGAGATGCCCTCGTAATGAACGAGGCGCGTAGGATCTGACTCTCGGAAATAATCCGCTACCTTTTGCAGGTTCGAACCGCCGTAGGACTCATTGCCCGAAGACCACATCACGATCGAAGGGTGGTTCTTATCCCTTTCCAACATGCTTTCGGCGCGGTCGAGGATTGCGGGCAACCACTGCGGATTGTCGCCAGGGACAGCGGCTTCCACAGGCCAGCGGCCATCAACGATTGGGTCCCAGGTGCCGTGCGTTTCCAAGTTCATTTCGTCGATAACCATGAACCCGAACTTGTCTGCTAACGCGTAGAAGAACGAATTGTTCGGGTAGTGGCTGGTTCGTATCGCGTTCACCCCGGCACGCTTCAGGAGCAGCATGTCCCGCACTGTGGCGGGTCGGTCAAAGACACGTCCGTCCTTGCCGAACTCATGTCGGTTCACGCCTCTGAACACGACTCGTTCCCCGTTGAGCTTCATCACCCCGTCTTCGATGGCGAATCGGCGTATCCCGACGCGTTGGATGATGAATTCTGTCAGGGTGTATTCAGCGTCAAAAACCTCAATTTCCAAGTGGTATAGGAACGGGTCCTCTGGGCTCCACAGGTGCGGGTCGGTTACTTCAACTTGGAAGACGCCCTCTTCGTTGATGGACAACGGGCCCACGCCAGCAAGCGTTGCCTTTACCGAGCCGTATCCCGTCATCTTCACCTGCAACGACACTGTGGCGCTTTTTAGGTCGTCTGATAGATCAGTGGTGATCGTCAAGTCCTCGATGTGCACCGCAGGCTTAACAAGCAGTAGGACGTCCCGGAAAATCCCGGAGAACCGGAAGAAATCCTGGTCTTCCAGCCATGACCCCGCTGTCCACTTGAAAACGTCGACGGCCAGCTTATTCGTGCCGCTGACGATCGCGTCAGTTACATCAAACTCTGCCGGGGTGAAAGAATCCGTCGTGTAGCCAACATACTGCCCGTTTAACCAGATCGCTCCCGCGCTTTCAATACCGTTGAACCGCAGGATGACTCTGTCCTCAGCGTGTGGGCGGGGCTCCCAGTTGAACTCTCTGACGTACTGTCCCACCGGGTTGAAATCCTTGGGTGCCTCCCCGGGAGAAATGTCCTGCCGCCCGTCCCATGGGTACTGGGTGTTCACGTATTGGGGCCGGTCATACCCCTGCAGCTGCATATGTCCGGGGACCTTTATCCGCGCCCACCCAGAGGTGTCGTAGCCGGGGTCTTGGAATCCTTCAATCATTTCGCTGGGATTTACCGCATAGTGGAACTTCCACGTTCCGTTCAGACTCTGCTCGAAGCTGCTAACTACTTGCGGCGATGCGAGCAGACCTCCTACGGCGCTACGAGGGGCTTCAGCTTCCTCCCGTGTTGCGAACCAACGGTGGTCTGACCTGGCTGGGAGTCGATTCTCTTGGACCAAAGTGGGGTCTGAGAGCTTCGCGTGGTCGAACATCCTCTGCGCTCCTTCTGCTTTGACTCGTCAGCAGCGAACAACGTCTGGTTCAAGCCTATTGCAACACTGGGACTAAAATCGCACCTCAATGTCCCGCAAACAGCGTTACGATCAATGGTTGCAAGAGAAATGTCTGGCGCCACCGTGAGTGCGTGTCTGACCTTGCGTTCCGTGGCTGTCTCCAGAGAGCAAGGCAAATGTCGAATTCTAACCAAATACCGGGCGTTCCCGGCGGTGAAGGCCAGATCCCCTCGCGCCGATCGATTCATGGTGATGCGCCCGGGACACAGCAGGCACCTTCCGATCAGGCGCCCTCCTCCCAACCGCGCCCGCCGCAACGCAAACCGGGAAATATGCCAATGCCTGTTGCGACGAAGAAGAAAACCGGTGTGGGCCGGAGCATCCTCATCGCGCTGTCCATCGTCCTGGTGCTGGCGCTGGGCGCAGGTGCTACTTTGGGATGGTTTTTCTGGCGGCTAACATCCACGTACAACAACCAGTCTGAAACAATTGTTGATGCTTTTCCTCTGGAAGAAACCCGTCCGGTTGAACGTGAAGATACTGCTCAGACGATTCTTCTCCTCGGATCTGATACTCGCGGGAATATCGACGATGAGCATCTAGAAGGCGCCCAATCGGGGCGTTCCGACACCATCATGGTCATGCGTATTCCGGCAGACCGCGATGGCATCTACATCCTCTCCATCATGCGTGACTCTTGGGTTGAGATCCCCGGGTACGGTCCCAGCAAGATCAACGCCGCTTTCGCGTATGGGGGTACGCCACTGGCGATTGAGACTGTAGAAGACCTCCTGGACACTCGTATCGATCATGTTGCAGTCGTTGACTTCACCACCTTTAAGGGCCTAACCGACGCAGTTGGTGGCGTGACAGTGAACAACACTAAAGATTTCAACGCGGGTGGCTTCCACTTCGAGCAGGGACAGATCACCCTGAACGGTGAAGAAGCCCTCGCATTCGTTCGTGAACGTAAAACGTTCCTCGATGGCGACTACCAGCGCGTTCGGAACCAACAGGCGTACATGAAGGGGCTGCTGTCGGAACTACTTAGTCGTGACACGCTAACCAGCCCGGCAAGACTCCAACAGGTTGTCGAAGAGGTGTCTCCCTATATCGCGCGGGATGAGGGATTGAACGCCGGCTACCTGGTCAGTCTGGCTCCTAGCTTGCACAACCTAAGGGCCAACAACATCCACTTCCTGAGCGCACCCACCACCGGTGTTGGCACATCCGCAGACGGCCAGTCGATTATCAACCTTGACTTCGAGAAGATGGAAGAGGTGCGGTTGGCCTTCGAGCACGACACGCTCCAGGACCTGGTCGAGTAGTTTTCCCTCCAGGTTTATCCGCTGCGGGCGGCGGCGCTCCAGGATCACCTACACTTCCATGTAGTCCCACAATCGGCCTAGATGGAACGGCTTGCCACATGCGCGTAACGGTTGCCACCCGGATTCACCTTCCCGAACCTTCGGCTGCTTCTTTCCGCCTTGATGCTGTCGAACGGGCACTGGTGCGGCGCGGCTGCAAAGTCACGGTACTGACGACTAGGTATCCAACTAATCGGTTCCTTGGGGACACACTGGGGGATGAAGCGGGCGTTGGTGTTGTGAGCCGCTGGCCTGTTCTGCGGGACAAGACCGGCTATGTTCGCGGATATCTTCCGTACCTTTCGTTTGATATCCCGCTGTTCTTTCGAATGGTTCTTTCGCGTCGTCCAAACGTTGCCCTCGTCGAACCTCCTCCTACAACGGGAGCAGTGACGCGCGTAGCCTCGGCTCTCCGCCGCTTTCCCTACGTGTGGTATGCCGCTGACGTGTGGTCGGATGCCACCGAAATTGCAGGTGCGCCCAAGGCGGTAGTGGGTGCGTTGCGTTTGGTGGAAAAGTTCGCCATTGGGGGCGCTTCCGGGATCATCGCGGTGTCAAAGGGTGTGGCAAGCCGAGTTGCTGAGCTCGGTGGTCAGAACATCCGGGTCATCCCCAACGGCATTGATACGGACATTTATCGGCCGGATGTGGAGCCGGTTCCGGTCGGTGACCTTGAAGCGATGGGGGTGAAGGGCCCTTACGCGCTTTACGCGGGTACGGCTTCCGAATGGCAAGGAGCCTCGATCTTCGCTGAAGCATTCGATCGGGTCGCAGCGGAGGTTCCGGATGCGCAGCTTGTTTTCGTGGGGCAGGGCAGCGAATGGGGGCGCATCCAGGAGATAGGGGAGGCGCTCAACGAAAAATATGGCCGGGAGGTCTTGGTCCAAATACCGCATTCGTCTGCCGAGTTCGTCGCGCAGCTCCTTGCCAGTGCGACAGTCGCTTTGGTCTCAATTGTTCCGGATCAGGGATACGACTTTGCGTACCCAACGAAGGTCTTGGCGGCCCTGTCCGCGGGCGTGCCAGTCCTCTACGCGGGGAAGGGTCCCGTTGCTGACGACCTCACGGAACAGGGCCTCGGTTTCGCGGCCCCATACGATAGCGGCGCGATCGGGGAAGTCCTTGTGGGAGTGTTTAGGGCGTCCGAGGATAGTTTTGATCCGGCTCGCCTGAGAAACTGGGTGCTAGAAAACCGCTCGATGAAGAATGCCGGAGATGATGCGGCCGACTTCATTGTGAGGGTCGCCAAGGGAGACAAGAAAGTGCCAACGAACACTAGTTTGGGAAAAGCAGAAACTGCCGGGTCCCCTCGGACATCACTCAAAAAGAAGTCGGTAGCCGTGGTTACCCCCTGGTACCCGAACGAGGAAAACCCCGTTTCTGGACTCTTCGTTAAACGTGAAGTCGATGCGCTCCGGGCAGAGGGCGTAGACGTGAGAGTGATTCACCTGGACCGCGATGTCCCCGGAGGATCTGAAGAACGGGAAATTCGGGACGGGTTACGCGTACTTCATATAGGGATGAATCCGAGCAACCCGGTTTCTGTATCCCGGGCTATTGACCCTCTGCGTGCCGCACTGCTCAATGTTGATGTGGTCAATTCGCACGCCATTTCAGCTCTTCCCGCAGTATCCCTGGCCCATGGGGGACGCCCGTGGGTTCACACAGAGCATTGGTCCGCGCTGAGCTCTCCAACAGCCACCACCAAATTGCTCCGCACAGTGCGACCTGCGTTTGCATCCATGCTTCGGTTTCCTGACGTTGTCGTGGCCGAAAGCGAACGACTGGCTGACCCGATACGGAAGTTCCGTGGCGATAAGCCGGTGTCGTTGATCCCCTGCATCGTTCCAGCGCCGGCCCATTTTGCTCCTCGTCCCGGGAAAGGCGATGTTCTTCGGCTCGCTTCAACCGGCGGTGTGATTGACCGAAAGAATCCGCTGCTAGCAGTGGAAACACTCCGCGTTTTGAAAGAACGAGGGGTGGAAGCGTCCCTCCGCTGGACCGGCGACGGAGACCAGCGTGAGGAAGCGACAGAGCTTGCAAAGGAACTGGGCGTTGACGCTGTGTTTCTAGGGGCAGGGAGCCCCGAAGATGTTGAGAAGGAAATCGCCGAAGCCGACATCTTCTTCGCACCGACTAAGGGCGAGAACTTCTTTGTCGCAGCGGCAGAAGCGCTGGTGAATGGGCGTCCCCTTTGTGCCAGCGACCAAGGTGGTCACGTTGAATACGCTGACCCTCGGTTTACCGAGATCGTTGTGGATCAGACACCCGAAGCGTACGCGGAAGCGCTGGTAAACCTTCGTGACAGGACGCGAGGGGTCAGTGCTGAACAGATCTCCGACACCGTGAGAGACCGTTTTTCTCCTTCAACGGTCGCACAGATGTACATGGACCTGTATGACGGCCTGTTGGAGGCTGCCGCGGACCGCTCCTAGTACTCGCTGAGGGCGACCACGACGTTATCGGAGGCGTGCCCGTTGCCATAGGGCTGCGCGTCAGTGGGCTCTGGAGTTGGCCGGGACGCGGCTTCCGTTAGCGAGGAGCCCGGTTCAACTAGCACATTCCACCCCAGCTCCACTGTCTCCACCCACTCCGTTTCCGTCCGCACCGTGGTACAGGGAACACGAAGCAGGAAAGCCTCCTTCTGAAGGCCGCCAGAATCGGTGATGACTCCGCGGGAGTTCATGACTGCGGAAACCAGTTCGGGATAGGCGAGGGGAGCGTGAACGGTCAGGTTTCCTCGTCCCACTTCAAGTCCAAATTCGTTGGCTTTCGCTAGGAGACGAGGGTGGGCCAAAATAACCACCGGATGGTCGACTTTGCCTAGGGAATCCAAGATTGCTTCTAGACGTTCGGGGTCGTCCGTGTTTTCAGCCCGGTGGATTGTTGCAACGGAGTAGCCCCCGGGAGCCAGCTCAAGGCTGTCTGAGAAAGGCGGCTCCTGATTTGCCACTTTATCTTTGGTTTGGAACAGGACATCGGTCATCACATCGCCGGTAATCACAACGCCCTCGGCGATTCCCTCGGCCGCAAGATGGTCAGCACCAACCTTGGTGGGGGTGAGAAGTAAATCCGCGGCGTGATCCGTGAGCACTCGGTTGTGTTCTTCTGGCATCTTCCTGTTGAAGGAACGCAGACCGGCCTCAAGATGGGCTAGGGGGATGTGCAGTTTGGCTGCACAGATCGCGGCCGCAAGCGTCGAGTTGGTGTCGCCGTACACAAGGACCCAGTCCGGGTTGTACTTCAGGTACACCTCGTCCAATTTCGCCATGATCGCGCCGGTCTGTTTTCCGTGAGAACCCGAGCCGACCCCCAGATGCTCCTTGGGGGCATCGATTCCGAGATCCTCAAAAAAGACGTCGGACAACATGGGATCGTAATGCTGTCCGGTGTGGACGATTACGTGTTCTATGCCCGCTCTTTTCAGCGCATGATCAATCGGGGCCAGTTTGACGAATTGGGGACGAGCCCCGACCACTGAAAGTACTCTCATGTGTCAAGTCTAACGGAGCGTGTCAGGTGCGCTGCGTTAGGCTTTCCAGGGAAGCTTAAGTACGTACAAACCCACTTTCAAAGGAATACCCGTGCGCATTGCTGTAGTTGCTCTTGGAAAAATCGGTCTGCCTCTGGCTGTTCAATTCGCTGACATGGGCCACGAAGTTGTGGGCGTTGACGTGAACGCAAAAACCGTGGACTTGGTTAATCAGGGGATTGAGCCCTTCCCCGGGGAAGCGCACCTCCAGGAGAAGCTCTCTTGCCTGGTGCCCGCCGGCAAATTGCGTGCAACAACTGACTACTCTGAAGCGATTCCCGACGCGGACGCCGTTGTTTTGGTGGTGCCGCTCTTCGTGAACGATGAGACGTGGGAACCGGACTTCGGATGGATGGATCAGGCAACCCAGTCTTTGTCGGAGCATCTGACTCCTGACACGTTGATCTCGTACGAAACCACGCTTCCCGTTGGGACCACCCGCAATCGGTGGAAGCCAATGATTGAAGAAATTTCGGGTCTTGAAGAGGGCAAGGATTTCACGCTGGTGTTCTCTCCCGAGCGCGTTCTCACGGGGCGCGTGTTCGAGGATCTGAAGAAGTACCCGAAACTGGTTGGCGGACTCAGTGATGAAGGAACCGAGAAGGGCATCGAGTTTTATAAGCAGGTCCTCACTTTTGATGAGCGTCCCGACCTGAAGAAACCCAATGGGGTGTGGGACATGGGAACCGCGGAAGCCGCCGAGATGGCGAAGCTGGCTGAGACCACATACCGCGACGTTAATATCGGCCTGGCGAACCAGTTCGCGGTGTACGCCGATAAAGAGGGGATTGACGTCAACAAGGTGATTGACGCGTGCAACTCCCAGCCTTTCAGTCACATCCACCGTCCTGGAATCGCGGTTGGAGGTCACTGCATCCCCGTTTACCCGCGACTTTACTTGTCGACAGACCCAGATGCTTCCGTGGTGCGGACAGCACGTCAGTTCAACGCGGGCATGCCGGAATATTCGGTGTCCCGGGTGGAGGAAGTCCTCGGCGACCTGAACGGAAAAGACGTCGTGGTCTTGGGGGCGTCCTACCGTGGAGGTGTCAAAGAGACGGCGTTCTCCGGGGTCTTCGAAACCGTGGACCAACTGCGCAAGCGTGGGGCGAACGTAAAGGTCCAAGACCCCATGTATTCCGCTGAGGAGATCGAGTCGTTCGGGTGGAAACCTTACACGGAAGGTGACGCGGTTGATGCCGTGATCGTTCAGGCGGATCACGCTGAGTACAAGACCATCACTCCGCAGGACTTCCCCGGAATCAAACTTCTCTTTGACGGTCGCAGGGTTACAGACCCCGCTCTTTGGGTTGGGACACCCCGGCTGGTGATTGGCGCTTAGTAGATGACAATGTGGCTTGAAGCGCTACCGGGGGTAGTCCTCACAGTCGCGTTGTTATACGTCCCCGGCACTGCTGCCCTGCGCGGTTGGCTTGGGTTGTCTTGGGCGCAATCTCTTCTGTTCGCAGCCCCTATCGGTGCAGGCATCATCGGGATCGTCACAGTTCTTTTCGGGGTCTTAACGATTCCGTGGAACCTGTGGACCGCGCTCCTTGTCATCGTTTTGGTTCTGCTTTCGGCTTTCGCGGCGGAGTTCTTTCGAACTAGGAACCGGGTGGCCCCTGAGGGCAAGCGAAGGGGGGCAAGTGACCTGTCTAGCTTCGCCCCGCTTGGCTGGCTTTTGTTTGGAACTGCAGTGTTTGCGGGAATGTACACATTTGGGGTGTTCCCGGCACTGGGAACGGTGGATGCAGTTCCGACGCTTGGCGACTCGCAGTACCATCTGCAGGCTCTTCGAATCATTGGCGAAACTGGTTATGCAAGTCC
>ERZ1032924.70-NODE-70-length-14640-cov-4.910593_pt1 | contig 14640 bp, 7 predicted proteins | sample MGYA00516956_ERZ1032924 | MGnify/ENA primary metagenome ERZ1032924 (study PRJEB33719, sample SAMN04262513) | wastewater metagenome | biome: rural village; feature: composting latrine chamber; material: composting feces with ash | place: El Salvador | collected... | reverse complement strand
AAACTTTGTGAGCGAACAAGTAATGGAGGCAATGGGCTCAGTGCTTACTAATAAATATGCTGAGGGGTATCCCGGAAGACGTTATTATGGCGGATGCGAATTTGTAGACATGAGCGAGCAGCTGGCTATCGATAGGCTAAAAAAGCTTTTTGATGCAGAATGGGCAAACGTACAACCACACTCTGGAGCACAAGCAAATGCTGCTGTATTTTTAGCTTGCTTAAAAGCAGGTGATAAAATATTAGGCTTGAATCTTTCGCATGGGGGACACTTGTCGCATGGTTCACCTGTAAATTTTTCAGGATTAATGTTCGAAGCAAAGGAGTACAATGTTCGTGAAGATACAGAGCAAGTTGACTACGACCAATTAGAAGAAGTGGCACGTGCCGAACGTCCAAAACTACTTATTGGTGGTGCATCTGCTTATACTCGCGAGTGGGATTATGAGAGAATGAGAAAAATAGCCGACGAAGTTGGTGCTATATTCTTAGTTGACATGGCGCATCCAGCAGGATTGATTGCAGCTGATTTGTTGAAGAACCCACTTAAACATGCTCATATTGTTACTTCAACTACTCACAAGACATTGCGTGGTCCACGCGGTGGTGTTATATTGATGGGAGAAGATTTTGAAAATCCATGGGGTGAAAAAACACTAAAAGGAAAGTTGAAAATGATGTCTGCTATGTTGGACTCAGCCGTTTTTCCAGGTATGCAAGGTGGCCCACTTGAGCATGTGATTGCAGCAAAAGCTGTTGCTTTTGGCGAAGCTTTAGATGACTCGTTTAAAGTATATCAAAAGCAAGTATTGAAAAATGCTACTGTTATGGCACAAGCATTTGTTGACAAAGGATACAAAGTTGTGTCGGGTGGTACAGACAATCACTCACTGTTGGTTGATTTAAGAACTAAATTTCCTGACTTAACAGGTAGGGTTGCAGAGCGTCGATTGGTAGAAGCTGATATTACAACTAACAAAAACATGGTTCCTTTTGATAGCCGTAGCCCATTCCAAACATCAGGTATACGTTTTGGAACTCCAGCTCTTACTACAAGAGGATTGAAAGAGGACCTTATGGGAGAGATAGTTGAAATGATAGATTCAGTTTTAGCTAATATAGACGATGACAAGAATATTGAGGTTGTAAAACAAAAAGTAAATGCAACCATGTCTCAGTATCCTCTTTTTGCATGGTAAACTGATTAGATCATAATTTGAGTAATTTACAAACCGATATACAGTTTGTTCCAGGTGTAGGACCGCAGCGAGCAAGTATTCTCAACAAAGAGTTAGATATATTCACGTTAGAAGACTTGCTGCGCTACTACCCTTATCGTTATGTAGATAGAAGTAGGCTATACTATGTGCATGAAATAGAGGGCACTATGCCTTACGTGCAACTAAAAGGTGTAATCAAGTCATTTGAAACTTTTGGTGAAGGGCGTAAGAAAAGATTGGTAGCCCATTTTACTGATGGAACAGGATTTGTGGATTTGGTTTGGTTTCAGGGAATCAGATTTATTGAAGGTAAATATAAACTCAACAAAGAGTATATTGTATTTGGGAAACCCTCTCAGTTTGGGAGTAAGTATAATATTGCTCATCCCGATATAGAAGAGTGTAAAACACCCAATTATAGACCCGAAGGGCTGTTTGCCTACTACAATACTACTGAAAAAATGAAACGGAGTTATTTAAACTCCAAAACACTTAACAAGTTAATGGAAGGAGCCTTCAGTATGTTGAAAGAGCCTATTTCAGAATCTCTTTCTCCTGACATACTTGAAGCTACCAATCTAATTTCGCTACATGATGCTTTAGAAAATATACATTTTCCTAAAACACCTATTTTGCTGCGAGATGCCGAAGTGAGACTAAAGTTTGAAGAGCTTTTCTTTATTCAGCTCAATATCCTTGGCTATACAGCCAACAGAAAAGAAAAATTAAATGGCTTCTATTTTCAAAAAGTGGGGCGCTACCTGAACACGTTTTATAAAAAACACCTGCCTTTTGAATTAACTAATGCACAAAAAAGAGTAGTAAAAGAGATAAGAAACGACACTGCATCTGGTAAACAGATGAATAGATTGCTGCAAGGAGATGTAGGCAGTGGCAAAACATTGGTTGCACTCATGTTGATGCTTATATCGCTTGATAATGGATTTCAAGCTTGCTTGATGGCTCCTACGGAAATATTGGCTACTCAGCATTTTGCAACTTTCCAAGAGACTTTGGCCGATATGGATGTAAAGGTAGCATTGCTGACAGGCTCTACTAGGAAAAAAGCCCGCGAAAAACTACATGCCGAATTGCTTTCAGGCGAGATAGATATACTTATTGGCACGCATGCACTGATAGAAGATACTGTAAACTTCAACAATTTGGGGTTTGTGGTAATAGACGAACAGCACAGGTTTGGTGTAGCACAACGTGCTAAATTGTGGACGAAAAATGAGCATCCTCCACACATTCTTGTGATGACTGCTACTCCAATTCCACGTACATTGGCAATGACTGTGTATGGCGATTTGGATGTTTCGGTGATAGATGAGTTGCCACCTGGACGAAAGCCAGTGATAACAGCACACCGCTACGAACAAAAACGGGGTGCATTGTATCAGTTTCTGCGCAACGAAATAAAGAAGGGTCGCCAAGCCTATATTGTTTTCCCCTTAATAGAGGAGAGCGAGAAAATTGATTTGCAAAACTTAGAAGATGGATATTTGCAAATAAAAGAGATGTTTCCTGAATTTACCGTTAGCAAAATGCATGGACGCATGAAGCCTGCCGAAAAGGAAGAGGAAATGCGCAAATTTGTTGCCAATGAAGCGCAAATAATGGTGTCTACCACTGTAATAGAAGTTGGGGTAAATGTACCCAATGCCTCTATGATGATAATTGAAAGTGCACAACGCTTTGGTTTGTCGCAATTGCATCAGTTGCGGGGTAGGGTAGGCCGAGGTGCCGAGCAATCTTATTGCATATTGGTTACACCTTATGAACTCTCTAGCGATACACGCAAACGTATGGAGATAATGACAGAGACAAACGATGGATTTGTTATAGCAGAAGCCGACCTTAAACTACGTGGCCCTGGAGATTTGGGGGGCACACAACAGAGTGGTATTCCATTCAATTTGCGTATTGCTGATTTAGTGCGTGATAGTAATATACTCTATAAAGCGCGTGAAGTGGCAGAGCAAATTATTGAAACAGACCCCAGTTTGGAAAAGCCAGAGCATATAGTGTTGCAAAGGCAGTTAAGAAAACTTATGGGGAATAGATATGACTGGGGAAGAATAAGTTAATGCATGCAGATTGCGCATAAAATATAATATGAACCTTAATTATAAACAGAAACAACAATTTAAAAAGAATTTAGTATGAAAAAAGTCTTAACTATGCTATCTTTCTTCGTATTGGTTGCATCTATGCAATTGATGTCGCAAGAAGAAGCCCGACTATTACGTTTTCCTGCGGTCTCAGGAAATCAACTTGTTTTTTCGTATGCCGGCGATCTTTACACAACGGGTATAAATGGCGGCATAGCCCGCAAGTTAACCTCGCACAATGGCTACGAGATGTTTCCCAAGTTTTCGCCCGACGGAAGCCAAATTGCTTTCACCGGACAATATGATGGAAACACAGAGGTGTTTACAATTCCTGCAACAGGAGGAGTACCAAAACGTTTGACATACACTGCCACACTCGACCGCGATGACATTGGCGACCGAATGGGCCCTAACAACATTGTTATGTCTTGGACTCCCGATGGTAAAAGTATTGTTTACCGTTCGCGTAAAAAATCATTCAATAGCTTTCGCGGACAGCTCTATTCGGTTGATGCCACTGGAGGTCTTTCTACAGAGCTCCCTTTGAGCGATGGTGGATTCAACTCTTTCTCGCCCGACGGTAATAAACTAGCCTTCAACTGGGTGTTTAGAGAGTTTCGCACCTGGAAATACTATCAAGGCGGAATGGCCGATGATATAAGGGTATATGATTTTAAATCGGGTAAAGTAGAAAAAATTTCAGATTCACCCGGGCAAGATGTTTTCCCAATGTGGATTGGCGAAGAAATCTATTACGTATCGGACCGCGACAGAACAGCCAATCTGTTTGCCTACAATACAGCAACAAAAGCTACACGCAAAGTTACAAACTTTACCGACTATGATATTAAGTTTCCATCTCACAATGAGAACCATATTGTTTTCGAAAAAGGAGGTTATATCTATCTATTTGATGTGAAAACTCAACAATCAAAAAAAATAACTATTCATATTGGAAATGACCAACCTTGGGCTCGCAACGAATGGAAAGATGCAGGTAAGTATATTAGAGAAGCTTCTTTATCACCTAAAGGTGAGAGGGTTGTTTTTAGTGCTAGAGGCGATGTTTGGTCTTTACCATCATCAAAAGGTATAACACACAATATGACAGCAACTTCGGGTGTAAATGAAAGAGGTGCAGCATGGTCACCCGACGGAAAGCATATTGCTTATATTTCTGATGCTACTGGCGAGTTTGAAATTTATTTGGCAAACCAAGATGGAACTGGCAAGCCAGTGCAACTTACAGAAGGCAATAAAACCTATATTTTTAGCCTCGATTGGTCTCCTGATAGCAAGAAGATTCTTTTTCATAATAAAAAGCGTGAGCTTAGTTATGTAGATGTAGATACTAAAAAGATAACTGTAGTAGAGCAATCGGATAGATCAACTAGATTTAGCTATAATTGGTCGCCTGATAGCAAGTGGATTACTTATACACGTCCACAAGCAGATATGACTGTAATAAGACTTTACAATTTAGCTACAAAAGAGTCTCATGAAGTAACCGAAAATTGGTACAACTCATCAAGCCCATCATTTAGTCGCGATGGTAAATACTTGCTCTTTACATCAGCACGAGACTTCAATCCTGTTTATAGTCAAACAGAGTGGAATCATGCTTATGTAGATATGAGTCGCATCTATATGATAACGCTTGCTAAAGAAACTCCTTCTCCTTTTGCACCAGAAAACGATGTAGTGAAAGTTGACGAAGAGAAAAAGGAAGAAAAAGGAGCTGCTGATAATAAAGTACCAGTAGTGAAGGTAGACCTTGATGGTATTAAAGACCGTGTATTGTCTCTGCCAGTATCGCCAGGTAATTACTTTGGCATAACAGCAGTTGACGATAAAGTGTACTATACATCTATGAGCAGATCAAGCCGAGGAGCTTCGATGAAAATGTATGATTTGAAAGCGAAGAAAGAGACAACTCTTGGTAGCAATATAAGCTATACGCTATCGGCTGATGGTAAGAAAATGCTTGTTAGAACTGGTGGAAAATGGGGAGTAATAAACTTGCCAACATCTAAAGTAACTATTGAAAAGCCCATTGATCTTTCACAAATGAGAGTGAATGTAGATTATAAAGCCGAATGGCAACAAATGTATGATGAGGCTTGGCGTCACATGCGTGATTTCTTCTACGATCCAGGTATGCATGGTGTTGATTGGGATGACGTGTATACAAAATACAATGTGCTTGTTCCACATATTGCTCATCGAAGCGACTTAGCTTATATAACTGGTGAGATGATTGGCGAACTAAATGTAGGTCACGCATACTCTCAAAATGGTGAGAAGCCAGAGCCAGAGCGCATCAAAACAGGATTATTAGGTGCTAAACTTAGCCTTGATAAATCAGGCTATTTCCGTATCGATGAAATATTGAAAGGTGCCAATTGGAGCAAACAACTTCATTCTCCATTGAGAGCAGTAGGAGTAGATGTAAATGAGGGCGATTACATTATTTCGGTAGACGGAGTGGATGTAACCACTACAAACGATATCTATCAATTGCTTGTTGGCAAAGCCAATACAGAAGTATTGCTAGAGGTAAATAGCAAACCATCTGCATCGGGTAGTAGAGAGGTATTAGTAAATACCATTGCCGACGAGTCGGCGCTCTATTATCACAAATGGGTGCATGGTAATATTGCCAAAGTAAGCGAGCAATCCGATGGTAAAGTTGGTTATCTACACATTCCTGATATGGGTGTAGACGGGTTGAATGAATTTGCTAAATACTACTATCCTCAACTGAGAAAAGAGGGGTTGATTATCGACGTTCGTGGTAATGGTGGCGGAAATGTATCGCCAATGATTATCGAACGATTGATGCGTCAACTTACCTATATGACTATGCACACCGGGCAACAAGAGGGCGACCCCAACCCAGTAGGCATGCACATTGGTCCTAAAGTAACCCTGTTGGACAAATACTCGGCTTCGGATGGCGACTTGTTCCCCTACCGTTTTCAAGTAAACAAGATTGGTAAAACAATTGGTACACGCTCTTGGGGTGGTGTAGTAGGGTATAGTGGTGCTATTCCGTTGATTGACGGAGGCTCTATTGTTACTCCATCTTATGCTCCTTACGACAAAGATGGTAAAGAGTTTATTATCGAAGGACGTGGAGTTGTTCCCGATATTATTATCGAAAACGACCCTGCCGAGCAGTACAAAGGGATTGATGCTCAACTTAACAAAGCCGTTGAGGTTGTGTTAGATGAGTTGAAGGCCAATCCTGTTAAGTATCCTGCAATACCTGCTTTTCCTGACAAAACAGGCAAATAAGGCTTGTAGGTTTCTACACAAATATTAGTTAGAACAGAAAAGGGTTGTCGATATTGGCAGCCCTTTTTTTTGTGTGCGTTGATGAGGTGGTTGAGGGTTTTGTTTGCTCTGTTTACTGCTAATAGCTACATTCCAACCATATCAGGGTGTGTCCAAATTTGGTTGTTGTCTTTCCCGTTTGATTGTTCAAGAAAAATTGTCTTTGAGTAAGTGTCAGTGTTTTTCAAGTAACTACTCAATAGTTTGTGTAAATCTCTCTCTTCATAAGTTTTTGTCTTGGTTGGCTTTTTAGGTAGAGTTATTTCTGTTTCGGTTTCTCCACTTAAAACGTCAATTGCAATATTCTGCTCGTTTTTTGTCAAGTAGTAGGCGTAAGTTCCACCTTGTTGTTTTATTCTTTTTACTCTTGTGTCTCCGTTGCGAATGAAGTCACCAAGTAATGCTGATATAGTCGAAGCAGGGGTTTTAGCAGGTCCAAAGTCGTAAAAGTTGTTTTTTACAATATGGTTGTAAACGTCCATATAATTTGTCAGGTCGTTAATCTCGTCAAGGCTTTTTAAAATCGCTTCTTTAATTGTCATTGTCTGTTTGTTTTTTCTGTTTCGGTTCGGTCGTCCTACAATAGGCTATAACGGGCCGCGGCTTTGCGAGGGAGCGGATTTTAGCATAAGACTTCCAAGCGAAGACGGAACTTTAAATATAACGAAAATCTTTGAACGGAAACAATAACCCGCTCTCTTGCAAAACCGATGTTATCGGCTTTACTTCATTAATTCAATAGTTCGTTCAATATTTATTTCTTGTAAGAACGTTTTATCGTGGGAAATTACAATTAAAGTTCCTTCATATTCATTGATTGCATTGGTTAAAATTTCGATGTTTTGAAGGTCTAAATTATTGGTAGGTTCATCTAAGATAATAATGTCGGGAGATTGATTAGCAATGTTTAAACAACACAACATTAACCGCATTCTTTCTCCGCCACTCAATGTATGACAAGGCTTATCCCAATCATCTTTTGAAAATAAAAAACGGTCTAATCTGATTTTTACTTCGTGTTCCTGAAGGCCGGTTTGATTAAATTCTTGAGCTTGTTCATAAATCTGTAAATGATTATTGATTAAAGAATAATCTTGGTCAATATAAACAGAATGACTTTCAGCAATAAATATTTTTCCTTCCGTTGGTTTAAGTTTTCCGAGTATTATTTGGATAAGTGTGGTTTTTCCTGTTCCATTTTTTCCGTTGATAGCAATTCGTTCACCGCTGACAATTTGAATGTTTAGAGGTTTCTCCCATAATAAACCTCCTGTTCTATATGCGAAATTGATATTTTCTGCTATAAACAGATTTTTACCTTTATGAAGATTGGAAGAATCAAATTCAAATTTCATTTGTTCTATATCAGAAACGGAAAGCCTCAAATCTTGAAGTTCTTCTTTTATACCATTAATTTTATCTGAATGAACTCCGGCAATTTTTGCTGAGCTTCTTTCAGCATTATTCTTCCAAGCATCTGATACTATCTTGGGAAGTCCAGCTTTTCCTAAATTCTTTTTTGCTCGAACATCTAATTTTTGTTGTCGTTCAATTGTTTTTCGCTCCTTTTCTTTCGCCTTTCTAAGTGCTTTTTCTTTGCTCTGAATATCTTGACTTAAGGCGTTTTGTTCAATTTCTTTTTGCTCTTTATAAAATTCATAGTTTCCGCCATAAACTTTAATTTCATTTCTGTTGAGCTCACAAATAGGATTTAATAACTGAAGTAACTCTCGGTCGTGGCTAACGATTATAAAAGTTGCTCTTGAGGTTTGAATAAAATCGTATAGTAAGTCTCTACTGGATTTGTCAAGATGATTACTGGGTTCATCTAATAAAACAAATGATGGTTGATGAATAAATATACCTGCGAGAAAGACTTTTGTTTTTTGTCCTCCACTTAATTCGCTTAATTTTTGAGATAGTGATAAATCAGAAATATCCCAATAGCTTAGGGCTTCTTGACATTTTTCTTCTATCGTCCAATCGTCATTTAAAAGGCTATAATTCTTTTCATCTACACTTCCGTTTAAAATTTCGTGTAAAGCATTGAGTTTGGTTTCAACTTGTAAGGCTTGGGCAATTGTCAAATCATTAAACTGACCGAAAATTTGAGGAATATAATAGGGTTTGGTTTCGGAGGAAATTTGTCCGTCATCAGGTTCTAATTCCTTGGCTATAAGTTTGAGTAAAGTAGATTTTCCAACACCATTATTGCCAATTAATGCAATTTTATCGGAATGGTTTACTGTCATACTTAAATTAGTAAACAGCGTATTTTTATTGGGATGTGAATAGGATAAATTTTGAATCGTAAGCATAATTAATTTCTTTTTGAGTTTAACAAAAGTGGGAGCCCAATTTTTTGAGCTGATTGTTAGATTGTCTAAGAAATTAATTTTTACATTTTCTGCTTACTTTTTATTTATGTTGCAAATATAATATTTTTTCTGAACTACTTTATTTCGTATTGCCGATAACGTCTTATTTACGCAACTCCTCCCTCACTTTCGCCAATCCTCACTATGTAACTTTCGTAAACCATTTTTCATTCCACTCAGTGAATAACATGTATATGGCTTGTTATCAGTCTTATACCAGCCTCAAGGTAAAATATACTCATTTCCTATTGACGCAAGTTGTCATGTTGCAATTTATTTTCCTTACAAATATAAGACTTTCCTAATAAGCAAAAAAGTTTTTAATAGAAAATCTCAGGTTATTAACAACACCACCCCAAATTGTTGATAAGAGTTGTATCTTTCAGATTATGAGGTTTTTGTTTATTGATGTAGATATAAAACAGAGACGCCCAAGTTGAGCGTCTCTGTTAATAATTATTCTTAGGCACAGTGCAAACTGTAGCCGCAATGTGCTAAAGCTACTCGTAATGCTCTTCATCATCCCCCAACTCTTCGTCTGTTTCATCAACAGAGGCTATACCCTCGTTGGCAAACTCATCGGGGTCTTCATCAAAACCATAGCGCATGGCAGTAGCCATTGGCTCTGAATCTTCTGTACCTTCTGTTTCCTCTTCACCTTTTTCAGACTCTTTCTCTTTATCCAATTTGCGTTGGTTGTTGGCAATGCGAATAGCGATAGATCTTTTGTACATATCCGATAGCTGACTCAACTCGTTTATGAGATCGGTAAAATCGCTAGCAGCATCGCCCTCTTCCAAGCCCGTTGGGTAACCAACCAAATGCGAAACCTCTATTGTTTTAAATAGACTGTTTACGGCATCGTGCAAGTTTTTCATAATTTCCCTAGTAGGCTCTTTTGAGCGTTTCGAAAGCAAGTTAACTCGTTTTTTGTATGCTAAATTCATATCGGTGAATGCGAGTTTTATTGTGTCTACTTCTTGAAGCAGGTCGAACTCCGAAAATTGTGTAAACACCTCTTCGTTCTTGTCCAGCAAATCAAAAAATCCAGCTATTTTTTGAGTCAACTCCTTGTCGTTTTTGCTGTTTAAGTGGCGCAAGTGGTTGTCAATGGCATTTTCTATAACATGCATGTCCAACTTAAGGTTATCTTTTTTTATAATACCCACTTTCACCTTTAGGGCGCTAATTTTGAGCATCATTTTAGCCTTTAGGCTATTTACCCTAAGTCGTTGTGTGTCTATTCCGTATCTTATACGCAACAGCTCTATTTTGGGTGCTTGATTCTCTAATAGTTTATGCACATCGTTTATTAGATCAGAACCATGGTCGTAGTTACTTACAATAGCTGTGGCTCTCTCGGCATAGTCTGCCATTTCGCTTTTCAGCATTCTGGATAAAGGAACGCGATTAATTTCTAAAGTTTTGTTTTTAATTGTACTCATAGTTATTTCTTTTTTTTGTGTTACTTCATTTGTGATTGATGGTTAATTGTTTAAATGATTAATTGGTTAATTGGTTTTTAGTGGTTTGTGGTTTTGTGGTTTTTAGCTGTTGGCTGTTAGGTGTTAGAAGTTTAAATTAGGGAAGGTCACCAGGCTTCCAGCCCTCATTCAATAATCTTGAATCTTCAAACCCAACCCTTACTGGTTGGGCTAAATTATATTGGGCCTACGAGCCCTCAAGCGCATATTTCATACACATTGCTTGTTGGTTTAAGTCCAATTTATTTTTCCTTATATATCAAATAAATATATCATTTTCAGCAAATAAACCTTTTATTAATCCAATCATTAATTCTTAACTTAATTGACATTGAACCCGCGCGACCGAGATGTAAAAGGTCATAAATCTATAAAAACAAAAAAAGGGCATCTTCTACCAAGACGCCCTTTTCTAATTATATTTTGTGTTACTATTGTGTTATTTCATTTACCGAATCGTCCAATTCACCCCCATCATCATCCAAATGCCGGGTTGAGGCAAGTTGCCCAAGTCGAGGTATTCGGTATTGAGCACATTGTTGATATTGGCATAGAGGTTGATGTTGCGCAGGTTATAGTTTACCTTTAGGTCTAACAAGCTGAATGGCTTGTAGGAGGTAACTTCTGTTGGTTGCGAGTCGACATATTTTAAGTACGAGCCTGTTCGCTCTTGCCAGCGGAAATTCCACGTCACGGATAGGTTGCGCACAACGTCGTGTTGTAGGCTGGCGGTGAATTTGTGGCGCAAATGATTGAGGGTATAATTTGAAATTAAGTCATCTTCAACCAAATTTTGGTTGAGGTATAGATAACCGATGGATAAGCTGTGTAGTGGTAACGACTTTCCTAACAACTCTTTCAGATTGATATTGATATTGGTCTCAACACCTCTCTTATTTATTTTGGAATGGTTGCGACTTTCCCACAATGCTTCTTCATTGGGCTTCACCCAATCAATAAGGTTGCTGCCTTTCATATAGAATGCAGTTAAGTTGCCATTTATTGAATGGTTAGAGAATTTTAAGCCAGCTTCTAATGATTCCGACTTCTCCGACTTTAAGTTACTGTTTCCTATATGCGTTTTAGTGGTGTAATACAAGTCTGTAAAGGTGGGCATTCGGGTAGCTTTGTTCCACGATGCAAACAAGCTTACATCATCAGTCACCCTAAACGAGGTGTTGATGGCCGGATAAAAATTGAATGTGTTGGGATTGGCAGTGTTGTGGTTGAGCAATGCTCCTATCGACAACGTAATGTTGCGAAACAGGAAATTCTGCTCTGCAAAGTAGTTAATAGCCGTGCGGTTATCGCTCATGGTGTATTTGTCAATGGCAATATCCATAGGTTTCCCCAATACATTGCTTATAATTCCCTCGTTGCGGAACTCTCCACCAAAACTAGTAATTCCCAATTGTGTTGCATACTGAAATGTGAGATTTGCACCAAACACATCTGTGCGATGATAATTGTGGTGGGTGTACCAGTCTGGCACATTGGGCGTCCCCTCGCGAATCAATTGAAAAGTATCGTAATGTCTGTTCCAATAGAGATGAGGAATGAATTTGAGTTTGCCGTTTGTTTCTCCTTTTATGGAAACAAACATCGACTCGGTATCGTCGAACTGATTGGGGTAGGAGGGCGTGTAGAACGTATTTGCGCCATACTCCTTGCTGTTGTATCCCGCCTGCACGTCTATTGTGTTTTTGTTGATGTGGAATCGACTTTGCCACAATAGATTGAGCTGTTTGTAGTCGCTATTGCTCATATATCCATCCGATTGGCTGTATCCTGCCGATAGTTGATGTAGAGACAATGGGGCTTTGTAGGCTCCACGTGCCTCGGTGCTTAGCAAGCTGTGCATGCCGCCCTCTACATTGATATATGCGTTTGATTCTTTGTCCTTTCGGGTAATAATATTGATGCCACCGGCAAATGCACTGGCGCCATAAACCAGCGATGCAGGGCCTTGCACAACTTCTATGCGCTCAATATCTGAAAGGTTGATGGGGATGTCGAAGCTGTAGTGTCCCGTTTGTGGATTGGTAAGGTTAATGCCATTAAGGAGAATGGCAACTTGGTCGAACGAACCACCTCTCATCGAGATATCGGATTGCACTCCGTGGGGTCCGCGTTGCATCACATCGATGCCTGCTACATTATTAAGAAGGTCTTGTACGCTTTGTGCCGGACTTCGCTCAATTTCTGCTTTTGTGATGAGCGTCACAATCTTTGATGCTTGGCTCAAAGGCAACTCTGCCCTGGATGCTGTCACCACTAATTCCTCCAAATCTTGCTCTGCAATTGTGTCACTCTTTACCACTATGCGTGCAGCTTCATTGGGTTGCACCGATGTTGCATGAGCAGTTGTAAGTGCACTACCTGTAAGGACTCCAATTGTTACCACTTTTCGCAGACTGCTAAAAGCACTGTAAGATTTGTTGGCAAATCGTTTGAAACGAAACGCCTTACTTGTGTTAACTTGTCTCTTGTTCATTGTTTGTTTTAATAGTTTTATTAATATGATTTTGACAAAAAGAAAACACATCAAAAGCTCTGTAGTTGAGCCTTTAAGGTGTTTTCTCTATTTTATGATTAATGTTTTATCTTTCGTGTGCAGTGCCACGTCTAACAGCTTTCACCATTTTATATAGTTTGTCATTAGGACGGATTTTTTCAGGAGTTTTCATTGAGAAGCTTTCTCCTTTCACTGTTTCGTTAACAGGTTTTTTATCTACATGAATCTCTTCAGGCGTCAAGAATATTGCACCTGTAGTGGGGCCCGTAATGAGCACTTCTTCGCCAGGTTTCAACGATTGTGTCTCCATCGAAAACTCAGTAACACCAATATTGCCAAAGTGCTTAATAGCTTTACCAAGATACACTTTGCGTTTGGTAGCACCTGAACCATATCGGTGTGTCCATTCGCCCAGGCGTTGTCCTAAATAGTTGCCATCCCAGAATCCACGATTGAATACTGTAGCTAGTTTTTCATTCCACTCTTCTATTTTCTCTTCTGTAAATTCATCGTTGCAATATGCCACAACTGCCTCTTTGTAACATTCTGTAACGCGTCTCACATATTCTGGTCCACGTGCTCTACCTTCTATCTTAAATACACGTACACCTGCATCCATCATTTTATTCATAAAGTGGATGGTTTTAAGGTCTTTGGGCGACATAATATACTCATTGTCTATCTCTAGCTCAATCTCACTATCCTTGTCCTTTACTATATAAGCACGGCGACAAATTTGGTTGCAAGCACCACGATTGGCAGATTTGTCTTTTTCGTGTAGACTTAGATAGCATTTACCCGATACTGCCATGCATAATGCTCCGTGGCAAAACATTTCAATGCGGATTAGCTCTCCATTTGGTCCTTTTATTTGCTGTTTGTTGATATCTTTAAATATCTGTGCTACTTGATCCAGGTTTAGTTCGCGAGCCAATACTACTACGTCGGCAAATTGTGCATAAAATTTGAGCGACTCTGTATTTGTAATATTCAGCTGAGTAGATAGATGCACTTCTACACCTACACTGCGTGCATACATCATCACAGCAACATCCGATGCAATGATAGCCGATACATTAGCCTCTTTTGCAGCATCAACAATGGTGTGCATTAATTCAATATCTCCATCATATATCACTGTATTTACAGTGAGGTAAGACTTTAATCCATTCTCGTTGCAAATTTCTACAATCTTAAATAAATCCTCAGTTGTAAAGTTGTTGGCAGATTTGGCGCGCATATTCAAGCCCTCTATACCAAAATAGATAGAGTTTGCGCCTCCTTGTATGGCTGCCATAAGAGATTCGTATGAACCTACAGGAGCCATTATTTCGTAATTATTTATATTTCTCATTGTTTATTCTCCTTTGAAGTTGCTCAAAAAGAGCTTGTTTGTAAAATGTATTGCCTATTATGGAATAGGGGATAGTTGCTTAGTTATAAAAGTTGAATTCAGTTGTAGGTATCTCAAAAGAGCGCGTTCTGTCGATGATAGCCTTTGTCTTTTTTTCTAACCTGTTTAAATGAGAAGACGAAGGATTTGTTCTTTTGAAATCTGTCGAAAGCAGCTTTACTGTTAGCTTACTATCTGTCC
>ERZ1032924.61-NODE-61-length-15425-cov-5.564346_pt1 | contig 15425 bp, 12 predicted proteins | sample MGYA00516956_ERZ1032924 | MGnify/ENA primary metagenome ERZ1032924 (study PRJEB33719, sample SAMN04262513) | wastewater metagenome | biome: rural village; feature: composting latrine chamber; material: composting feces with ash | place: El Salvador | collected... | reverse complement strand
CTCTTTGGAGATGTCTCCCCCACGGGCCGGTTGGCAGAGTCGATTCCGGTGCAACTGGATGACCTTCCTGCACAACTCAACTTCCCGGGAGAACGGGGAGTGGTCCGCTACGGAGAGGGACCTTTCATTGGCTACCGCGGCTTGGATGCCATGAAGCAAGAAGTGAGTTACCCCTTCGGACACGGCCTGACATACACGACATTCGACTTTTCAAATCTGAACGTCGAAGTTGCCAAGATCGCCGAAGACACAGACCTTGAGAAGGCCGTGCTCAGAGTTTCTGTTACGGTCACCAACACCGGCAACCGGTCCGGGAGGGCAGTGCCTCAACTTTATGTGGGACGCTCCGAGTCAGCCCTAATTCGTCCCCCGCGGGAACTCAAGGGGTTTGCCGGAGTTGAGTTGGAGTCCGGGGAGTCCCAGGAGGTCACTTTTGAAGTGTCCAAACGGTGGTTGAGCACGTGGGACGAAGACCGCCAGTCGTGGTGGGTTGAAGCAGGCCCAGCCATCATTGAGGTTGGAGCGTCCTCGCGTGACCTTCCCCTGTCAATAACCGTGGATATCGACAGTTGGGAACCAACGGCCGTTCCAAACGCCGACTCCTCAATTAACACCTGGTTGGCCTACGAGCCCGCAACCGAAGAACTGTTCGGGTACCTGGGAGACTTTGGTAAAGCTTTCCTCCCCGAAACCTACGACGCGGAAACAGTGAACCTGCTGGGGCAAACACCGCTTCGTAACCTTCCGACCATGGGCTTTGTTAAGAGCATGTCGCCAGAGGATTTCGAGCGTTTCCTAGAGAAGTATGAGCACCCCCAATAGGAGCCGGCATCAAACAGAACACGTCTGAGGAGTTGTTGGACAGGGACCACGTTTGGCCAGTCGTCGTGATCGGCGCTGGCCAAGCTGGCCTGTCCGCCGCTCATGGCCTACTCCGCAAAGGCTTGAAACCAGGCGTCGACTTTCTAGTTCTGGATTCGGAACGGGGCCCTGGAGGCGCGTGGCGGCACCTGAGGGACTCTTTGACATTGGGCAAAACGCACAGCATCTACGACCTTCCCGGCTTGGCGCTGGAACAGTATCCACAGGAAATGCCCGCCCGGGAAATCGTCAAAGAGTACTACGGCGAGTACGAACAAAAGTTTGCTCTGGGGGTTGTTCGCCCGGTCAAGGTCACCCAGGTCACGTCAACGTCGATGCCCGCTCCCCCGTTGGATGTTGACGGTTTGTCGGTGCCAACCACGCTGCTCCAGCTCACTTGTCAACAAGGGGACGAGGCTCCCGATGAGGCTCCCAAGACCATTTATGCGCGGACCATCATCTCTGCGACGGGAACGTGGAGCCGCCCTTTCATCCCCTACGTGTCGGGCATTGAAACGTTTGGGGGTCGGTCAATCCACACGGTTGATTATGACTCGGCCGACGCTTTTGCTGACAAGAAGGTGGTTGTGGTTGGGGGCGGATTGTCGGCCGTCCAGTTCATTTTGGAACTGAGAGGAATCGCGGACACGGTCTGGGCCACCCGGAGACCCCCGAATTTCTCCCCTGTCACGTTTGATGCAATTTGGGGGGCCGAGGTGGAAGACGCCGTCGACCAGCGCACCTTCGCCGGGAAACGCTCCGCTTCCGTGGTGCGGACAACGGGGATCCCAATGATTCCCCCGTACATGGAGGGCGTGCGTGAGGGTCTGCTAATCAGCAGGGGGATGTTTGACCGGGTGCGACCGGGTGCGGTTCGTTTTCGTGGGTATGGGGAGGGGTACGAGGACTCCTCGGACCTCTCCGCCGATGGACTGGGCCCAAGCGCACGCCCCGACCTGGCGGTCCCTGAGTCGTGGCAGCCGCTGGCAGAGCCGACGTGGGTGGAGGCGGACGTTATCTTCTGGAACACGGGCTTCCGGTCGGAAACTCGGCACCTGCGCCCACTCAAACTCAGATCGAGCGCGGGCGGAATGGTGATCGAAAACCGGGTGGAAGTCGCATCCGACCAGAGGGTGTTCGTCGCCGGATACGGTTCAGGCGCATCAACTTTCGGTGCCACGAGGACTGGTCGAGCAGCCGCTACCGCCGCAGTAAAACGCCTGAACCTTCAGTGACGTACTGCTGTTACGCCAGCATCACTCCGTAACCAGCTGGCCTCTCTTGCGGCGACGGGACACTTGGATCCGAAGAACAATGCCTGCAATGATCGCTGAGAGCACCGACCCCATGATCACACCGATCCGGGCGTGGGCACTTTCCAATGATCCGGAGGGGAAGGAAAGCGAAGCAAGCAGCAGCGAAACGGTGAAACCGACACCCGCCAGGAACGACACCCCCACCAGGTCAGCACTCCTGAGCCCTTTCTCCAAAGCCAAGGGGGTGAAGGTGACAAGCAGTGCAGTGCCGCAGAAAATCCCGATGAACTTCCCAAAGGGGAGTCCAAGCATGACACCCAGCGAGATTGAATCCGAGAACATGGAGGCCAGTCCGCCCGTCCCCAAGATGTTGATGCCCGCGGCGAAGAACGCGAAAATCGGTAGGACGATGCCCGCGGAGATCCAGCTCCAGAAGTTTAGGAACCGGTCTGTGGGGGCAATCGTTTCGCCTTTACCTGCAAGCGCTGGAACTGACAGTCCCATCAACACACCTGAAATGGTTGCGTGAACGCCGGAGGAGAACATAAATGCCCACGCAGCCACCGCCAGTGGCACCAGCAGCCACCAGTAGAGGACCCTGCGGTTCACCAGGATCGCGAAGATCCCGATCAGGAAGAACGAGGCCAGTAGCGCAAGAATGTTGATTGTCTCCGTGAGCACAATGGCGATGAGAACGATCCCGAGCAGGTCGTCGACCACGGCGAGTGTCAGAAGAAAGGTCCGGACACCTGTGGGCATCCCTTTGCCGAAAATACCCAGCAGTCCCACGGCGAATGCAATGTCGGTGGCAACGGGAATCACCCAACCATCCCACTGCTGGCCCCCGGTCCAGTACTGGACCAGAAGGTAAACCAGGATTGGTCCCAGCATTCCAAACACCGCAGCGATCATTGGGACGGCTGCCCGCTTTGGGTCAGACAAGCCACCTTTGACGAACTCGTTCTTGAGTTCCAATCCGACGACGAAGAAGAAGATGACTAAGACACCGTCTTGGGCCCAATCCGAGATCGACAGGTGGAAGCCTCCAGCGGACGGTCCAATGTGGAAGTTTGACAGCGTCTCATACGCCCCACTGAGCGGACTGTTCGCCATGATAAGGGCAATGGCTGCGGCGATGATGAGGACCGTGCCCGCAAAGACCTCATCGGACAGTCCGTTTGTGTACCACTTCAGAGGATTCGTCGACTTTGACTCGGTAGGCGGCTGGGACACCTGCGTCTCCTTTATGTTGGCCAGCGTCTTTGTGGCCAGCGTCTTCGTGGCTCGTTTCTTCTGTTGGGCCGGTCCGCGTGAATAGCGAAACCGGCACGCAAACACCCTTGCGTCGCAAGGAGTCTTGTTTGAGCGCTACGCCACCGCGGGGGCCTTGCAGCCCCCGGCGGCAACGTCGCTCAGTCTAGTCTGCCCGTCCGTCTAAAACGAACCAGGACCCGGATAAAACGAGCCCGGACTCAGACGTCCGTACGTGACTCCGTGCGGTCTCCGGACCACTCCGTGTGGAAGATACCTTCTTTGTCGATTCTTCCGTAAGTGTGGGATCCGAAGAAGTCACGTTGGCCCTGGATGAGAGCCGCGTAGAGACGATCCGTGTGGAGGCCATCGTAGTAGGACAGCGCAGAAGCGAACACCGGAGAGGGGATCCCAGCGGCGATTGCCATTCCGGTCACGCGCCTCCAGGCTTCCTGTGCTGGGGCCAGCGCAGAAGCGAAGTATGGGGCGGACATGAGGAGAGGCAGGTCCGGGTCTTCCTGGTAGGCCTCGGCAATCCGGTCCAGGAACTGAGCGCGGATGATGCACCCAGCACGCCAGATACGGGAAATTGCGCCCATGTTCAGGGTCCACCCGTATTCCTCGGCACCAGCACGCATAATGTCGAACCCTTGCGAGTACGCGACAATCTTGGCTGCGTAAAGAGCCTGGCGAACGTCTTCAATGAAGGATTCCTCGTCCTCCACAACCAGTTCCGACACCGTGACTGGCAGGTTTGCCCCAACCCCGCGCTGTTCCACTGCGGAGGACAGAGACCTGGCGTAGACGGCCTCTGCGATTGCCGCGGCGGAAACTCCAAGGTCAAGCGCGGCCTTCGCGGTCCAGGCCCCCGTACCCTTTGCCCCCGCCTGATCCAAAATCACATCCACCAGCGGCTTGCCGGTTTCCGCGTCGACCTGGCGAAGCACTTCAGCAGTGATCTCGATGAGGTATGAGTCCAGTTCGCTCTTATTCCACTCTTCGAAAATACCGGCGATCTCTGCGGGGGTCTTGCCTGTGCCAGCCCGGAGCAACTGGTACGCCTCGGCAATGAGCTGCATGTCAGCGTATTCAATGCCGTTGTGCACCATCTTCACGAAGTGCCCTGCCCCGTCGGTGCCGATGTGTGTGACACACGGTTCGCCGTCATACACCGCAGCAATGCTTTCCAATGTGGGCTTGAGGATGTTCCAAGCGCGTTCCGTGCCGCCAGGCATGATCGAGGGGCCGTTGAGCGCTCCCTCTTCCCCACCGGAAATACCTACTCCAACAAACTCGAAGCCCGCTTCCGACACGGTCTTCTCCCGACGCAACGTGTCGGTGAACAGTGCGTTGCCGCCGTCAACAATCACATCCCCGGGCTCGAAAACTTCCATGAGGGAATCAATGACCGCATCCGTGGCCCGACCCGCGGGAACCATGATGATCGCGGTACGAGGGGTCTCGAGAACATCCGCCAACTCCTGATACGTGTAGGCGGGGATGAAATTCGCCTCCGGGAAGTCGGCCATCACCTTGTCCGTTGTTGCCCCAGTCCGGTTGAAAATCGCCACACGGTTGTTGGGGACCCGCGCCAAGTTTCTGGCCAGGTTCATTCCCATGACTCCCAAACCGATTACAGCAATGTTTGCTTTTTCGCTCACTTAATTTCGCTCCTTGACGCTGAATTCTTCTCTGTCCAAAGTTCAATGATGTCCGCGACCTTCTGATCGCGAGGAAGAGCGATGTCGATTACGACATCCCCTTTTTCTAGTTCGTCCTCTTCAAGTTTTTCCAGGGTGTCCAGTTGCGACTTCAAGAGGTCCGGAGGCATGAAGTGGTTGGCGCGGCCGCCAAGGCGTTGGGCCAGCAAGCCCTCGTCCCCATGAAGATGGACGAAGAACACCGGGGTGTCTATGTCGCGTAGAACGTCCCGGTAACTGCGACGAAGCGCAGAACAGGCAACCACCAGCGGCTCCGTAGAAGACTCCATGGTCTGCGCCACTAACTTCAACCACGGCCACCGATCTTCGTCAGTCAGAGGGACGCCGGCCGCCATCTTGTCCACGTTCGCCTTCGGGTGCAGGTCATCCGCATCGATGTATTGGGCCCCCGCACCCTTTGCGACCAGTTCGGCGATGGTGGATTTGCCGCTGCCAGACACTCCCATCACAACAAGGACTGGGGTCACGCTTGGCATTCTTTCACCCCCGCATCAACCAACTCGACAAACTGCTTGTTCGAGCCCAACTCTGCATCCATCAACGACACCAGGTCCCCCGTTGTCCCGCTTTCTAAGACCGGGTCAAGTTCAGCGGCAAGCGCATCCGTGAACGCGAAATCGCCGCGAGCCGCGCAAATCCAGTTCGCGATGGTAGCGGCCGCAGCCGACCCTGTTCGCCCTTCCACCAACTCTGCAAGCGCGACCGGAACGACCCTTTGGCGCAACTTCGTCAAGCCGTCGTTTCCGATCTGTTCAAGCAGGTGAACAATGTTGGGGTTCAGAAACCGGGCGGTTAGTTGTTCACAATACTCGGCCGGTTTGAGGGAGGGGTCAAGGTGCCTGGACGCTTCTTCCCACCAGGCCTGCACGGCGGCGTTACACACGGGATCACCCATTGCTTCTGCCACGGTCTTGTGTCCCTCCAGTAGGCCCTTGTACGCCAAGAGCGAGTGGGCGCCGTTGAGGAGCCACAGCTTTCTTACCTCATAAGGGCCGATTTCATCGGTGAACACTGCACCTGCTGACTCCCAGTCGGGTCGGCCTGCGGGGAAGTCTCCCGAGAGCACCCAGTCGGCAAACGGTTCTGTCACCACTGGTGCGACGTCAACCATTCCGGTTTCCGTCTGGACTTCTTCGATGAGGCTGTCGTCTGTGCGCGGTGTGATTCGGTCGACCGAGGTGGAAACGAAGGAGACGTTTTCATCAACCCAGGGGCTTAGTTCCGGATCGATTGTTTTGACTACTTCCTTCAGTGCTTTTTCCAGCTTCGGCCCGTTGTCCATCAGGTTGTCGTTGGAGACAATCGCGATTGGGCCTGAGCCGCGGGCAGCCCTTTCACGCAGTCCCAGGGCGATGCGGACGAGTGCCGTGGAGGGGTCTTTGCCCGCTTCAACTGCGGCGAAGTCTGCGACGAGTTCTGGGTCGCTGGTGTCGAGTTCCCCTTGGGCATCGAGTTTGTAACCGGCTTCGGTGATGGTCACCGTTATGATCGCGACTTCTGGGCTGGAAACCAGGTCTACAAATTTCTTTACGTCAGATCCCGGATGTGCCTCCGAGATCGACCCGATCACTTCGTAATCGTTGTGATCTTCGCGCCTGACAACCAGCGTGTAAAGGCAGTCCTGTTGGTTTAGCCGATCAGCCATGTCTGGTCGTCGACCAGTGAAGGCGGCGATCCCCCAGTCCTTGGCATCTGTGGCGTTGGCGGTGTACCAGGCAGAGTGGGCGCGCATGAACGCGCCGACACCGACATGAACGATGCGGACGGGGGCTGCGACGGCGCCGTCTTTGGCATCAAGGGAGGATCGGTTCAGGGCTTGAGGATTCGGGTTAGTGCTCAACGCGGCTCCTTTACAGCGAGATGAATAAAAGCGGTGTCCGTGCGCTGATTTCGCGCCGGCAGGGCTGTTTCCAATCATGGCAGAGGTCTCCGACACAACCGAGCTTTCGTGTGAAAACAGGCCATTGTTGCCGACTGTTGCCCTAGACCGCCTACAACGGTTGCGCAGTAACGCGTAAGGAACGCACCGGCCGATGACAGCGAACGTCGCCGCTGTTTCTCTTCGCTATGCGTCTGTCCTAAGCGTCGGCATGTTTGGCGATTTGGGCTGCGAGGTGTCCAGCCCCGTATCCGTTGTCAATGTTGACGACGCCAACACCGGGGGCGCACGCATTCAGCATTGATAGCAGCGCTGAGACACCGCCGAATGCCGCCCCGTACCCCACAGAGGTGGGGAGCGCCACGACGGGGCATGAGACCAGACCAGCGACAACAGAAGCCAACGCACCGTCCATGCCCGCGGCGACGACAATGGCGGAGGCTTCCTCCAGGCTTTGCTGGTGGGCGAGGATCCGGTGGAGCCCCGCAACTCCAACATCCACGATCAGTTGGGTGGGTCGTCCGAGGTAACGTGCCGTCAGTTCTGCCTCCCGCGCGACCGCGAGGTCAGAGGTACCTGCCGCACAAACCACCACCGTGCCGCCGGTTGCTTTTGGGGGCGAGGGGGGCCAGGCAATGAGACGTGCTTCCTCGAAGTACGAGGCATCTGAGACCGCACTCATAATTGCTTGGACCTGGTCGTCGCGCACCCGAGTGAAAAGGGTCTGAGTTTTTTCCGCCGCGACCAGTTCGGCAATGTGTCCCACCTGCTCTACGGATTTGGGTTCGCATAGGATCGCCTCGGCATAGCCCCGTCGTCGCAGCCGGTCCGTATCCAGACGCACCTGCTGGTAGTCACCCCGGAAGTCATCGTTCATTTACGCCTACTAATGGCAGAGTGAACGCTCCCGACTGGATGCCCCCAAGATCAAGTGTGACGAACCGGAACCCAACCTGTCTGACCCCCGCGTGGATCTGTTCGGCAAGTTTTGCGGCCACAGGTATTTCTTCCCGGGGAACTTCGATCCGGGCAATCTCGCCATGATGACGCACGCGGCAGTCGCTAAACCCTAGGGAACGCACGAATTCTTCAGCCTGGTCCACCTGGTGGAGTTTCTGCGGAGTCACTTCCTGGAAGTGAGGTATCCGGGAAGCCAAACAGGGGGCAGCCACTTTGTCTGCGACATCCAGGTCAAGGATTCCGGCAATCTGGCGCACGTTCTGTTTCGTTATCCCCGCTTCGGCGAGGGGACGAAGAACCCGATGGTTTGTAGCAGCCTGCGCACCCGGCCGATCGGGACGTTTAGCGTCGTCGGCGTTTTCCCCGTATGCGACGGCGGACAAACCCAATTCTTCGACCAAGTTGTCGGAGATCTGCGTGAACATTTCGTCCTTGCAGTGAAAGCACCTGTCGGGTCCGTTTGCTCGATACTCCGGGCTGTCGGCTTCGTGGGTTTCGATCTCAACGATTCTGGCACCGATCTGGGCCGCTGTTGCGTGAGCCTGCTGCCGCTCGCTTGCGGCGAGTGAATCAGACACCGCCAAAATAGCGACGACGTTGTCAGGGCCAACCGCATCGACGGCAAGTGCCAGTAAGGTCGCGGAGTCAACCCCGCCGGAGTAGGCAACACCCAATGGTGAATTTTCGCGCACCACGCTTGCCACTTGTTCCATTTGTTGGGCGAGGCGTAGCTCCAGTTCTGGCGCCAACCCTGCCGCACCCGTATTTCGTAGGGTCGGTGTGCTCATGGCGGCCTCCTCACGTTGGTTGTCAGCAGTCAGCATAGTCAGGCAATGAAGTCAGAAAACGGTCCGAGAGCCTGTCGGGACTTAAATCTGCTTCATTGCAACGAAAACCCCCTGCAACAAAGTTGCCTCCAGGTACATTGGGGCCATGACACCCGAAACAGATGAGGACCGTAGTTCGCCTCCAACTATCTATGACGTCGCTAAGGCTGCTGGCGTTGCCCCTTCAACCGTGTCTCGTGCCCTGTCCCGTCCCGGCCGTGTCTCTGCAGCAACCGTGGAAAAGGTCCGCGAGAAGGCGGAAGAAATCGGCTACTGGAGAGTCCGCCACACCCCTGTTTTGCAAGAGCACACCAGCCGGCTAGTGGCAATGCTGGTGGCTGACTCAGGCAATCCCGTCTTCACTGCTGTCGCCCGCGGGGCCGCTGAAGCAGCAGAAGAGGCCGGCTACACATTGATCACCGTGGACACCGCAGAATCAGACCAGCGCGAACGCACCAGTGCAGAACGCCTGGCTCCCGCCGTCGAGGGCTTGATTCTGACCAGCCCTCGCCTTTCCAACTCTGGGATTCGGTCGATTGCCAAGCACCGACCGGTGGTGATCTTAAACCGTGAGGTGGCCGGAATCCCCAGTGTTCTCACCGATGGGCGAACCGGCGCGATAGAGGCTGCGAAATATCTAGCAGGTTTAGGGCACCGATCGATTCTCTACGTGTCAGGTCCTGAACCATCCTGGGCCAACGGGGTCCGGTGGCGAGGCTTAGAAGAGGCTGGTTCAGCCCTGGGGATCCGGATCCGACGCACCGGACCTCACGAACCAACCGTCCTGGGTGGCACCCGAGCGGACCGCGACTGGTTAGAAAATCCAACCAGCGCGGTCGTCGCGTTCAATGACATGGTCGCGATCGGTCTTATGAGGTCCTTGAGCGCACACGGCATTGACGTCCCCTCCGAAGTCAGTGTCGTGGGGTTCGACAACTCAGTGCCGGGGGCTCTAACCACGCCAGCACTAACTTCGATTGCCTCTCCTTTGAGGGAACAGGGCGCGTTGGGTTTCAATATGCTGCGCCAACTCCTCGCGAAAGAACCAGTTCGCGACAAGCCCGTGCTGCTTCCACTGAACACTGTAGTCCGGGACTCCACCGGACCTGTCAACCCGAATTTCTCCGCCTGGGCGCGGAGCCTTCGGGGTTGAAGCTGCTTGGCAGTAAATAGCGTCCTCGCCTGACACCCGCGCCTAGAGACCATGTGGGCAGCATGTAAGACACGGTCGCCACGCAGGCGAGGACGCTATCAAGATCGTCTCTTTGTGCGGCGTTATACCTCGCGGTTCTTGAGCTTCTCCTCAGTTGCCCACAGGCCTGCAGACGGGGTGGAAATGTAGAACACTTCTTCGCCGTCCGGCATGGTGTTCCAACCGTCCACCATTACCTCGGGGTCGTACCGCTTCAACGCCTCGTCCACATCCATGTACTGGTAGCCCACACCTTCAATTTCTTCTTTGGTGAGGTGGCCGGGAGCGTAGGTGATGTTGAACCGTCCCTCGGACGAACCATGAACTAGGTGAGCGGTTCCGTGCGGGATCTCCTGCATGTCCTCCTGCGTCTCATACAGGTCCAACACTTCCGCCTGGGAGAGATAGCCATACTTGCGGATCAGGTCGTCAACTTCCTGCTGTTCCCCGAACCGTTCCACCCCGGGTGCGATCACAAGTAGCTCGCCCCCGTCGGCGATTGCCATCCGCGTACGATAGACCGCTTTGTTGGCAACCCACATGGCACGGAACTCGTCCGCCTGCATAACTGCAACCATCTTTTTGACGGGTTCGTCAAAAGTTGTGATGTTCTGTTCCAGCGAGGCCTCGGCAGCATCAATATAGGTCTGCAGGTCATCTCCCACATAGACCCCGGTGTGCGCCAGCTTGCCCTCGTCGTCATAATCCATGACAACTTGGAAGTAGACGTCAGGAAGATCCTTCAGGTACTTGTCTTCCGCATAGTTGAAGCACTTGCGCACCGGAGTCAAGATGTTCCCCAGGTTATTTTCGATTCCGTACACGGCGGATGCCATGTGGGAAGAACCGAGTAGCCGCTTGCCACCCAATCCGATGAAGTAGTTCTTGTTGTGATTCGCAAACCCTAGAACTTCGTGCGGGACAACGTGTCCAATGTTGATGATGAGGTCCCAGTCCTCCTCCATCAACATCTCATTAAGGTCGATGGGCATCTCCCAATCGACGGCCCCACCGGTTGCTTCTTTGACATATTCGGCAGGCACCGTCCCCACGTTGACTACGCCGTCTTTCCAGTCGTGGGCGTGGATGCGCTCTTCGGGGATGGAGCCGAACATCCACTTGTTGTCTTCTGGGGTGTGAGGCACGTGCTGACCCAGCGTTGGGATCACGTGCACCTCGGCCCCCTGCTCAGTTAGTTCGTTGTAGATGTACTCCGTCATCCAACCGACACCCGAGTGGGCTCGCGTCAGGTCGGGCGGCAAGAGGAGTACACGCTTGTACTCCTTGATATCGAGTCTTTCTTTGGCGACACTCAGCATCTGGTCGCACAGCGACAAAATCTGCTCCCGGGATAAGAACCGGCCTTCTTCTTTGAACCAAGTCATAAGTTGAGCCTACCGGCGTCTTCGAGAATCGTCGATGAATCCGCTTCTTTCATGGCAACACCGGGCAACACACTCTCTGGTAGCCCCCACCTCTTTATTGTGGAGACATGAGTGCTAGAACAACGACGTCGCTATCCATTCACCCCGACAGACTATTTCCCGCTGACCCGCGAGTCCGTGACATAACCCGGACCATCTATCAAACCGTCAGCGACCTTCCGATTATTTCCCCCCACTCGCATGTGCCACCCGAGTGGTTGGCCGACAACAAGCCCTTCTCTGATCCGGCTTCGCTTCTGCTTGTCCCCGACCACTACGTGTTGCGTCTCCTCCACGCCAACGGCGCCTCGATGAGCGACTTGGGACGAGGGCCTGACGGTCCCCTCGACCTCACAGAAGAACAGGCACGCAAAGCGTGGCGGATCCTGTTTGAGAACTACTACCTTTTCCGCGGCACCGTGGTGAAGTACTGGTTCGACACCACCTTCGCAGACGTGTTCGGGATTACCGAGGCACCCAGCGCCGCCAACGCCGACGCAGCCTACGACAAGATCGCCGAAGCTCTGGAAACCCCGGAGTTCCTTCCGCGGGCACTCTTCGAACGGTTCAACATCTCTGTTCTAGCCACCACTGACGATCCCGTAGATGATTTGCACTACCACAAGCAGTTGGCTGCCGACCCCACCTTTAAGGGACGCGTCATCCCCACGTTCCGGCCTGACCGCTATTACGAGCTGGCCCGCAATGATTGGCCTTCACTCGCAAAGGACTTGGGTGAGGCTTCGAACATCGACACCGGCAACTACGCAGGGTTCCTTCAGGCACTGGAGAATCGACGCCAGTACTTCAAAGAAAACGGTGCCGTTTCCACGGACCATTCCCACTTCGACGCCGGTTCAGAACCACTCAGTGACACCGAAGCGCAGCGCATCTACGCTGCGGCACTTCGCGGAGAAGCTACCAAGGAAGAAGCAGACGCTTTCCGCCGCAACATGATGTTGGAAACCGCTCGCATGGCGTGTGATGACGGACTTGTGATGACGCTGCACCCTGCCGTCCGCCGAGACCACGATCCGCACAACCTGGCCAAGTACGGCCTGGATGTGGGTTCTGACATTCCCGTGAAGGTCGAGTTCACTGAGGCGCTCCGCCCGCTCCTGGGCCGCTACGGCAACCACCCGAACCTGAACCTGGTCGTCTTTACACTGGACGAGACAGTGTATTCCAGAGAACTTGCTCCCCTGGCCGGCTTCTACCGTTCCCTGTACGTCGGCGCCCCCTGGTGGTTCATCGACTCACCCGAGGCGATCAGGCGTTTCCGCTCCGCGATCACGGACACCGCAGGTTTCTACCGCACCTCTGGGTTCATCGATGACACTCGCGCGTTCCTGTCGATCCCAACGCGACATGACATGTCTCGCCGACTGGACGCTGGCTATCTGGCGCATTTGGTGGCCGAGGAACGCCTCACCGTCGACGAAGCCATTGAGACCGCCCACGACCTTGTCGTCACCCAGCCAAGGAAAGTCTTCAAACTGTAGGGACGTGAAGGTCCCCTCGTACAAAACCCCACGGCGGCCTGCGCGGAATAACCTGTGCAGGCCGCCGAGGCGTAGGAACGCTGCCGGGGTAACTGTAGGTGCCGCCGGTAACCGCTCACCCAGTTGAAACGCCAGGTGAAACCTAGTCAGCTCTGCCGTAATTACGCATCGCCTCAAGGGCTCTTGGCATGTCCAGGGCGTCGAGGTGCGGCAGCGGATTCAACCGCTGTTTGATCACGTAATCGGTTAGCTGTTCTTTGACAACGCTTAGCAGCTCGTCAGCACCCCATGGCTTCTTTATGTAGTGATCCAGGTGTGCGTCGTTCACCGCCCGCACCGTGTCTTCCAGGTCTGCTTGACCGGTAACCAGCACTTTGCGGGTGTCTGCCAGATCCCTGTCGTTTGCGATCTGGATCATGAAATCAACCCCGGTGGTGCCGGGCAGCCTGTGATCGCAAAGAGCCAAGGCAAGGACGTCCCCGTCCTCCAGGATCTCATTTATCGCCTCGTAAGCGTCATCCACGTCCTCAGCAGGCTCAAGGCGGACCTTGTCCGCTAGAACCAGGAGATCCCGTTCAAGGGCGGCCCGAACCTCTGGTTCGTCTTCAAGAATTAGGATTGCAAGTTTCATTTGTTCCTCCTAGAGGGCCCGCAGAGAGGGGCTCTTCCACCCGAACACGCCAAGGTTTCCTGAGACGCCACGAACACTCGAACCATTTACACCAGCCCCATCATCTGCCACAGCGGGGGCATCGCCAATACCAACACCAAGGTTGAGACCACGCCGACAATCACACCCAAAATAGCCATGCCTTTCACTGAGCACATCCCAGTGGAGTAAGCGATCGCGTTGGGTGGCGTGGAGATAGGTAGAGACATTCCAAGCGAACACGCGATCGCAACAACTGCGGCTATCAGCATCGTGTCGCTCCCTGGAAGGGCCGAGGACAGGGAAATCGCAAGTGGAACCAAAAGGTTGGCGGCGGCGGAGTGAGACATTACGTTGGCAAAACCGAGTCCAACCAGCGCCAGAACTAGCGTGGCACCCATGATCCCCAGGCTTTCCCAGCCGATGGAATTCACCAGCCACGCATCCAGTCCGGTTGCGCCGACCCCTGTACCCAGAGCAATGCCGCCCGAGACTAACCACAACACCGGCCAGTCCAACTTCTTCACGTCGTCCCCATCCATCACACGCAGGCTCAGCAAAAGCGCGACCGGGATAAACCCAACCGTGTTGGAGGAGATGCCATGCAGTGGCTCAGTCATCCACAAAATGATTGTGAGAGCCGCAACCGCATAGAAAATTCTGGCTTTGCCGCTCATATCCCAGTCAGCCTCAACCTCCAGGTTGATGACCTCGCCCTTCGGAATGAACAGCGCGCACAGCAGCAGCCAAGAAGCCAACAGAACGACTATGGCAAATGGCGCTGCCATCATCGCCCAATGGGCGAATGAGACGTTAATTCCGTGAGTCTCTAGCGCACCGATGGCGATGGCGTTTGGAGGGGTTCCAACCGGCGTCGCAATGCCTCCCACGTTTGCTGCAAGCGGGATGGCCAGGGCAACGCCCGACCGGGCTTTCGCACTCTTGATTGATGTCAAAATTGGGATGACAACCGCAAACATCGTCGCAGTGGTCGCAGTGTTCGACATGAATGCAGAGAGCACACCCGTGATCAGCATCAGCCCCAGAACCGTAGAGCGGGCGGAACCCGAAAAGGGCTTGAGCATAACGGCCGTGATGTTCTTATCCAGCCCGTACTTCTCTGCCCCATCGGCGATCATGAACCCGCCGAGGAAGAGAATGATCACCGGGTTTGCCAACGTCGCAAAGTATGCCGAAGCAGGCAATGCCATCTCGGCCAACTCTGGATTTCCCACCGTCGGGTTAAACAATGCACCCTGTGCCACCAGCAGGACTTCCAAAAGAATCACGAGCACCGCTGTGGCGGTCAAAGGCACGGCTTCCGTAACCCAGAAGACAATCGCCAACAAGAAGATGCCCAGCATCCGCTCGCCGGGTTCATCCAAACCCGGGATATCAAAGATGAATGGGATGAAGAACGCGATAATCCCCAGGACCAACCCGACCTTCTGGATTGTCTTCAGAGAGGAAGGCGGTTTCCTGAAGGTCCGCACAGTCTCACGCGGACGACGAAAAACCCCGGCACCCCCCTTTTCGGGAGCACCGGTGTCCTTCTTCCGTCCGGAAGAACTGGATGCTGGACTTCCCGACCGTGGTGCGCCTTTGCCAACGGGTGTTCGGGAGGACCTTGAGCGGGAAGATTCGTCTGTGGCGCCTTCGCTGGAGAGACTCACGCCCCCGATCCTACTGTTGCAGCAACGGCCTCACGTGGGTCTTTGGGCCACTCTTCCCGACAAACAGGGACAGTCCGACGCAATCGAGGACGCCCTGCGACACCTTGCATCAACTTCTGCTGCTTGCTTCAACCCTGCCCCTAGTGTGATTCCCCGTCCCTAGTGTGCTTCCCTGTCCTTAATTTGCTTCCCGGTCCTTAAATACCATGTCATGAATACGTGACGACCGA
>ERZ1032924.59-NODE-59-length-15671-cov-4.569928_pt1 | contig 15671 bp, 8 predicted proteins | sample MGYA00516956_ERZ1032924 | MGnify/ENA primary metagenome ERZ1032924 (study PRJEB33719, sample SAMN04262513) | wastewater metagenome | biome: rural village; feature: composting latrine chamber; material: composting feces with ash | place: El Salvador | collected... | reverse complement strand
CACAAACGCACTTCAATGCGATTTATGGATGGTTTGGCATGGATGAGTCAGATATTATTGTTCTTAACACTGGGTCTTTTGGTAAATCCCCGAGAGTTGTTGAGTGCTGATGTTTTAATTCCAGGTCTAATTATCTCCTTTTTTATTATTATTGTAGCTCGTCCACTTAGTGTGTATCTATGCTTAATTCCATTTAAGAGAATAACTAATCGTGATAAAGCTTTTGTTTCGTGGGTAGGTTTAAGAGGTGCAGTGCCCATTATTTTTGCTATTCTTACATTAGCAGCCGAAGTGCCTCATGCACGATGGTTGTTCAATATTGTTTTTATTATTACATTGGTTTCATTAATTCTTCAAGGCACTTCTTTGAATCGTGTAGCCTCGTGGCTCAAACTATCTAGGCAACCCGAACAATACCGTAGCTTAGAAGATTTCGATGTTGAGTTTTCTGAAGAAATAAAGTCTGCCATGACTGAGATACTTATCACCGAAGATGCCCTTAAGCATGGCAAAAACCTGATGGAGATGTCTCTCCCCAATAAAACATTGGCTGTATTGGTGAAACGTGGAGAGAAATATTTTATCCCAACCGGACAGACTAAGCTATGTGTAGGAGATAAACTATTAGTAATATCGGATAATGAAGAAGCCCTAAAAGAGACATATAGAAGTATGGGGATATCAGAATTCTCCTATCAAAAGAATGATTAATAGCGTTTTGAGATTAAATTATATAGATTATGCAAACGATAGAACAAGTACAAGAAGAGATAATAGATGAGTTTTCAATGTTTGACGATTGGATGGATAAATATGCACTCATTATTGATCAGGGTAATTCACTAGAACCGTTAGATGAAAAATATAAAACTCCCGAGAATATTATTGAGGGGTGTCAAAGCCGAGTGTGGTTGCACTCAGAATACATTGATGGCAAATTGCACTTTCGTGCAGAGAGTGATGCGGTAATTGTAAAAGGTTTGTTGGCTTTAGTGCTGAAGGTTTTTTCAGGACGCACACCCGATGAGATAAATGAAGCCAAACTACATTTTTTAGAAGATATTGGGCTTACAGAGCATTTATCACCAACACGTTCAAATGGATTACTTGCCGTGATAAAACAGATACGTTTTTATGCAATAGCTTACAAGGCTAAAGAACAGCAAAGTAAGTAGCAACGATTTAAGGTATACGGATATACAAAAAGGAGGATTAAAAGTCCTCTTTTTTTGATTACACTCTCCTTTTCTTGTCGTTTGATAATCAGTCCTATGTAAGCAGAATAAATAGCAGTGGAATTATAATTCCAATTAACAACTCTATTCCACCCCTTCCCCACAAACCTTTTTTGCCTCGCGTTATTATCAATCCTGTAAGTGTGATGACTATAAGCGAAAAGGCAAAAATGTCAGAGAATATAGTCCACCATTTATTAGGATTGTAGTGTAGCCAATTAAATTTGCTAATAATGGGGCGTTTTCTCAGCTGTTCGTATAAGGCATTTCCATTTTCAAGATTTACCTCCATCGACGAGCCTCCTTTAAGAAACACTTTCATGGTTTCATTGCTAGGAAAGTAGTGTTTGGTATAGTTTTTAGCCTCGTTGTAAGGTTCAAGTATTGCAATTACCTTCTCTTTTGTAAACATCTCTTGCGATAGGGGATAGCTACCTTCTATATTAAACTCATAGGTTTTGATAGAGTAGTCGGAGTTGAAATCTTTTTTGTGATTCAACACAAGTCCCGATATGGCATAAATGATAATTACACCAGAAAAAAAGAAAGAGAGGTCACGATGAATTGTACGTGACCACTTTCTTAATTGCTTCATAAAATTTTTGTTCATAACTATAGAATGGTGTACTCTATAGCTTCAACATAGTAGAAAGAGAGATAGTTTTTACCTTCTGTTTCGTTTCTTACAGCAATTTTTTCTCTAAAGTCTTTAATACGTGCAGTTTCGCTATCAAGTTCCTCTTGCCCTTGAGCTTTAAGCTCAGTTTCGCAACCTTCGCCATCTTCTCCATGCTCATCCACAACTCCTTCAGCTAGTCTAGCCTCCCATTGTGTTAAATAAGCTTCGTCGATGCGCTCTTCTTTTAGCGTACCTTTTACCTTTACTATGCTGTTTACACTCTCGGGTTTAAATGCACCAATATCATCACTAGCTTCAACGCGAATAGTTTTGGAGTCATCATCGCCCATCAAAAATAATTTTTTGCCACCATGCGAGCAAATGTGTGTGCAAACACCTTCTAATAAAACAACATTATCAATTTCTTGCTCTGCATTTGCCAATAATTCATCAACTGTAACAATGGTTTGTATTGTTTCAGTTTCATTTTCTGTCTCGCTAGTTTTTTTATTGCTATTGCAACTTGAAAATGCTATAACGCTAGCAAGAGCGATTAGGAGTAGGTTTACCTTTTTCATTTGTATTATTGTTAAATTGTTGTTTGATAAATTAAATCTTTTTGCAAATATATGTATATAAGTTCATTAATTCAAACTGAATGTTGTTAATTTGCAAAAAAAACATAGAGTAGTTATGCGAAATAGCTACTATCAAATATCTCAATTATGCATAACTTATTTATCTTTGTACATTAAAGATCTTATAAAACCCAAGTATTATGAAGCACATAACATTTTTAGCGGTGTTTTTTGCACTATTAGCCACCGCTTGTAATCCACAAAAAGAGAATAAAATATTGAAACAGTCAGATTTTCCGACACCACCTGTCGCAGAAGTACAACCCAAAACATTTGTTGAGTTCGATCAACAACGCGTTGATAATTACTACTGGATGAGAGATAAAACAGATCCAAAGGTAATTGATTATTTAGATGCAGAGAATGCATACACCGAAACCGTAATGTCATCAACTAGCGATTTGCAAGAAAAAATTTACAATGAGATTCTTGGTCGTATGAAAGAAGATGATGAGAGTTATCCCACTTTAAGGAATGGTTATTATTATTACTCTCGTACAGAGGCAGGCAAAGAATATGCTACACATTGTAGAAGAAAAGGCTCGATGGAAGCTCCAGAAGAGATTATATTTGATTTGAATGAGATGGGCGAAGGTAAATCAGCTTTTATTTTTAGAGGCTATTCTGTTAGTCCAGATAACAGCAAAGCTGCCTATTTCTATAACGAAACTGGTTCGTTTGCAGAGTTTAAATTACACATCAAAGATTTAGCCTCAGGAGAAGACGTTGGTTTTAGTATAGATGGAGCCACATCGGTTGCCTGGGCAAACGATAGCAAAACACTTTTCTTTGGAGTGATAGACGAAACATTGCGTTCGTATCAAATACGTCGTCAGATGTTGGATGCTGATGAGAGTACATTGGTATATCAAGAAGATGACGCCAAATTTTCTACTTATGTTTCTACCAGCAAAAGGAGAGACTATATTTTTATAGAAAGCTCAAGCTCAACAACATCCGAAGAGCGATACATATTAGCAGACAAGCCAATGTCTGATTTTAAAGTATTCAGACCTCGTGTAAAAGATGTAGAATACTCTGTATATACTCACGAAGATGGTTTTTATGTGAGATACAAAGACAAAGAAAACCTGAATGGCAAAGTATATAAAGTGCCATTCGAGGGATATGAAAACAAAGATAGTTGGACAGCTTTTGTAGCTCACGACCCTGAAGTGAGAATTGAAAGAATAAATATCTTAAAAGATTACGTTTCACTAGAGTTGCGTAAAAATGGTCTTACACAAATTGAGCTGAAGCCAGTTGATGGAGGAGAATCAAAAAGCATATCATTTCCAGAGCCTGTATATAGTGCATCGCTTCTTGGAAACCCCGAATACGATGCATCAACTATACGCTACTCTTATACTTCATTAAACAGACCCACCACACTATATGAGTATAATGTGGAAGATGAAACTACTGCAAAATTGAAAGAGCAAGAGGTTCCTTCTGGATTCAACCCCGACGATTATACCGTGGAAAGACTTTGGGCTACTGCATCTGATGGTGTAGAAGTGCCAATGGCTATTGTATATAAGAAAGGTTTGAAAAGAGATGGCAGCAATCCTGCATTGCTCTACTCTTATGGAAGCTATGGCATGAGCTCAGATGTGTACTTTAGCACAGCCTATTACAGTTTAATTGATAGAGGATTTGTATTTGCTATTGCTCAAATACGTGGAGGTAGCGACCTTGGCGAACAGTGGTATGAAGATGGTAAACTATTGAAAAAGAAAAATACCTTTACCGATTTTATTGCTTGTAGCGAAAAGTTGATTGAAGATAAGTACACCTCGTCTGATAAACTTGCTGCTATGGGAGGAAGTGCAGGTGGATTGCTTGTTGGAGCTGTAGCTAATATGCGCCCAGACTTGTATCAAACTATTGTGGCTCAGGTGCCATTTGTGGATGTGGTAACTACTATGTTCGACGAAAGCTTACCACTTACAGTAGGCGAGTATGAGGAGTGGGGCAATCCAAACGAAGAGGAGTATTACAACTATATTTTGTCGTACTCTCCCTATGATAATGTAACAAATCAAAACTACCCAAATATGCTTATCACTGGTGGTATCAACGATTCGCAGGTACTGTTTCACGAACCAGCCAAGTGGACTGCCAAACTGCGTGAACACAAAACAGATGATAATATTCTGATAATGCGCATGAATATGGAGTCGGGGCACGGTGGAGCTACTGGTAGATATAGTAGAATAAAAGACGTTGCTTTTGAGTTTGCTTTTATCTTAAATAGAGTAGGGATAAACGAATAGTGCTTTAATAACAAAGTTGAAAAACGATAAATTGAATATATAATTCTAAAAGAAGGGTGTCTTTTATGACATCCTTCTTTTTCATCAACTATAATGTTCTTTTTTTATCTCAATCATTCTATTAATGAAGTAAAATAATATCTTCACACAACATAAAATGTTATTATCTCTCTATTCGAAAAAAAATTACTAGTTTTGTATAATTGTAAAGTGAAAGAGTGCAATTTTTCGTTAGCTCACTTTATACTAACGGTTTGGTGATAAAAACAGAATATTAACTGATGAAGAAATATATATATTATTTGCTTTTTATTGTAGTGCTTACTGCTTGCGATGCAACCAAGCGAGTGCCCGAAGGAAGTTATCTGTTGAATAAAGTTCAAATAGATACAGATACCAAATCTGTGAAAGCTTCCGAACTAGAACCTTTTTTAAGACAAGAGGCAAATGCTTCTATGCCGTTAATAGGCAAATATAAACTCCATTTTTACAATATTGCCCCCAACGACTCTACTTGGTTAAACAGAATCTTCCGAAAGTATGGCGAGAAACCTGTGCTCTATAGCGAGCGATTGACCTCTATTTCATCGGAGCAGATAAAACTAGAATTAAACAACAGAGGTTATTTAAATGCAACTGTTGATACTCTATTGAATATACAAGACAAGAAGGTTAATGTTATATACGATATTGATGGCAACGACCCATACCGTATACTCACCTATACCGATGCAATAAGTGATACAACAATTTTAAAGATTCTTACAGATGATAAGAAACTCAACTTTATAGAAGAGGAAGATGTGTTCGATTTGAGTGTTTTAGAGGAGGGGCGCATCGAAATGGCACGCCAATTAAGAAACAGAGGGTATTAAGAATTCTCTAAAGACAATTTTCAGTTTCTGGCAGACACCACTGTAGGCACACATCAGGTAGACTTAACAGTAAACTTGCTCAACCCCACTGACAGCACCCTGCATCAGCGATATTATATGGGCAAAACAACTGTTATAAACGGGGTTGATAACGCAAAATTGGAGCAGAGTGGCAGTGGATATGAGTTAGACACTATAGCATACAGAGACATAACCATTGTTCAAGAAAAAAACAGGTTCTTAAGACCTAGTGCTATTTACTACAACACATTTTTGCGTAGAAATAGAATGTATGCCGATAGGGCTGTCGATCGCACCTACACTTCGTTGAATGGATTGGGAGCAGTGAGCCAAACCAATGTAAACTTGTTTCCTGTGGTTCGTAACGACTCCAACTTTCTTGACTCTCGTATATTTATATCTCCTGGAAACCTCCACTGGATGCAGTTTGGTATCGATGGTACTAACTCGGCTGGAGATTTGGGGGTTGCGGCAAATATTACTTACGAGCACCGCAATATATTTAAAGGGGCAGAGCGTTTGCGTATAAGATTGAATGGAGCCTACGAGTTTATTTCGTCTGGTGGCGTCGACGATTCTTACAACTTGATAGACCAAAACTACTATGAGTATGGTGCCGAAACATTTCTATCTATTCCTCAGCTCATTCTTCCTTGGCTATTGCAGAGCTTAAAAGCGCAGCCATCAGCTTCAACAGAGTTTTCGGTAGGTATCAACTTTCAAAAACGACCCGAATATTTGCGTCAATTCTTCAATCTATCCTCTAGGTTGCAGTGGTCGGGTATGGATTGGAGACTCATAAATACAGTTGAGCCACTCGATATAAACTATGTGCGAATGCCATGGAAATCTCAGTTTTTTATCGACGAGTATTTGAGCGACGATAGCAACGCTATATTGCGTGAAAGCTACAAAGATCAATTAATTGCACGTACAGGATATAGCTTTTTGTATACCAACTCGGGATTGCGAAATAAACCAAAAAACCCTTACCGAATTCGTGCAGGCATAGATTTGGCGGGTCTAATACCTCGCATTGCTACTGCCCTTGGTGGGAGCAAAACCAACTCTGATGGGTATGAGGAGATTCTTGGCATCAACTATGCCGAGTATATAAAAACCGACTTCGACTTTGCACAAACCTATCCCTTTAGCGATAAGAACAGCCTTGCCATACATTTTGGGTTGGGTGTTGCGGTTCCCTACGGAAACTCTATTGTGCTTCCCTTCGAGAAGAGATATTTTGGAGGAGGTGCTAATAGTGTGAGAGGATGGAGCACACGTACACTAGGACCTGGTACCTATCAGCGAAACGATACATTGCGCTCGGACTTTGTGAACCAAATTGGAGATATAAAATTGGATATCAGTGCAGAGTTTAGGCATAAACTAACCGACCTATTTGAAGTTGCCACCTTTGTAGATGCTGGTAATATTTGGACAATCAAAAACTATGAAGGGCAGCCAGGTGGATTGTTCAAGTTTGATGAGTTTTATAAACAAATAGCTGTATCATATGGTGTGGGTTTTCGTATCAATTTAGATTTCCTATTGCTCCGACTCGATGCTGGTATGAAGGCTTATGACCCTGCCGACTTTGAAAAAAAGTTTGTGCTATTTAATCCCAACTTTAGAGACAAGTTTGCGCTCCATTTTGCTATTGGCTATCCGTTCTAAGTTTAATCTAGATGCCTCTGCACGATTTGTGTAGAGAGTATTTAGTTGATTGTATCACTCCACAAAACATCAAAAAGGAAATGAAACAGTGCTTTTGGTAGTTTACAAAGCATTAGATGCGTGACGCTTCACTACTAAATGCACTTCTATAACCATTAAAAGAAATCCAATCACTCTAATATCTATTCCGATATCCATCTAAGCAAAGCAGTTGACTACAAATCCTGAACTGGGATGGATACACCTGGCAAACTTTACGTCCATCCCAATACCTGAGGCGACGCTCGTGGCAGAAAGTAGATCCATTCCAATAAGGGTATTGAGTAAAGCTTTCTCGCTTACTGACATTCTGTCACAAGGATTGTTTGCAATTGTGTCACTCTCTGACATTCCTTCATTGGAATGGACGTAAGCAGACTGGTTAATGTCCATTCCAACTCCGGAATGGATGTTAGTTGGAAAGTAAATGTCAAATTCCCGAATGGGTTTTACACTCTTCCAATCTGCTTTATATGTTATATAATGTATTAAAGTAGAGATGCAAGTTCGCATCAAACGTATGTCATCGCACCTTAGTAGTGTTCCTATTTCACTTTAATGGTTTGTGAAGTGCCTTTAATGGTAAATGAAACGCTGTTAGGCTTAATTGATTGCCCTATAACAGTAATTGAAACCCTGTTGAGGTGAAATGAACAGCACTAAACAGTAACGGTAATGCACTTTAGACTTTGTGAACTACCTTTAATAGTAATCGAAATGTTATTAATGCATTGTGAACTCAAAATAAGAGTAAGTGAGAATCCTTTTATGGTTTTATCAGTTGCTGCAAATAGAGGTGAGACTCCATTTTGCATCTTCTACACCTCAAGCTAACATAGATGAGAAACAGCTTCACCATTGGATAATCTAATATTAATAGTGATGCAAACACATTACAATGTGTTGTTTATTGCTGCTAACAGCAGTGGAATAACTTGCAATGCATAGTGAAGCCCTCTTGAAAGCAACTCATCTTCGAACCATGATGTGACAAACTGACAAGAATGGATGAGCATGTTAGGCACGCTTTTTGCTGTGATATAAGTGTGACAGAGAGCCATGTAAACCCTTGACGGAAGTTTGCACATTGCACTGTCTGACACAATAATTAATTGGGAATATTAACTACTAAAACAGAACAATACCATGGAAAAAATGCATGTTAGCTTTAGCAAAGATTTAAGAAATTATGAGTTTTCGCTACTTATCAGCAATATTGGCAACCTGATAGCTAAAAGTGAGAGCGAAAACAGTTCACTACAAAAAGCAGCCACAAACCTACAATCGCACCACAACGAACTGCTGCAACTAAAGGATACAAAACCAAGCCACTATCTTACAGAGGTGATTAACGAAAAAGTGCACAATCGCACCGAATACCTTATATACCTTCGCTATAGGATAGAGGGTGCTCTAAAGTCGCCCTTTCCGCAAGAGCGTGTAGCTGCAAAACGGTTGATGTATTGGATAGACCCCTACAGAAAAGAGCTCTTCAAACCCTCTATTCGTCTACAAGGAGTAGCGGTTAAGTTTTTAAAACACGATAGAGACAAGAGTGCAGACATTCAGAAATTTATCAGGGTGCTCAACCTCGACAGTTTGCTAGATATATTGGTTGATATTACCACAGAGATTAAAAGCTTGGTAGCAAAGAGAGTAAAAGATAAAACCCGCAGAGCTGTTGATGGCAAAGAGGTGAGAGGAGCAGCCTACCACGATTTGAAGGTGCTTATAAGTGTAATGAATGGAGTGTATAATCTGAGCGACAGCACGCAGGAGAGAGATCAGATAGCAACTCTTAGTAGTGAAATAAATGAATACCTAACAGAGTTCCGCAGAGAGTTAAGGTCGCGCACCACCAAGAGCAAAAACAAGAGAGCGATTGATGTGGCAGTAAAGGAGTTGATAGTGGGAGAGGGTGATGATAAAAGCAAAGCTTGTGAAGATAAGGGTGATGATAATGACAAAGGTTATGAAGGCAACAAAGATGGTGATATTGACAAAGCTTATAATGGTGCCCCAGCCAAGAGTGTTGCGGTGCAGCGAGCTGCCGCCGAACATACGTTTACCGATTATGTGCAAAATGCTAATGAGGGCAACTCAACATTATCAGATGATAGAAAGATTGATGCCAAAAATGGCAACTTAAATAGGAGAAATGTTTCTGGTGTTTCGTCTTCATATATTAGTGCTAAAAAGGAAGGTGATGATGCCAAACTACCACCTATTGGTAAAAATTGAGTTATAAGTAAGTGAATATTTAAGGCTCAGCTATATATCACTTTATGTTAAAACACAACAGCTTGTAAAACAGCCTGAAAAGCTTTTTTTATATTATAATAGACGGCATATTAACATTGAGAAAGCATCTTGGTGTATTTAGATGGAATACTGTATGTAATGTTCAAAACGCTAAGGTGCTGTAAATGAATGCTTAGTGTTTTAATAGTAAAAACTTATCAACAAAAAGGTCAAATTAAGTGATCTTTCTTGGGTAGATTCAAATCTTTTCTTTATTATTGTACTCTACTTTTAAAGTAGACTTACAGCTTGCAGAATATTAACAATTAAACACCTTATAGCATCAATGAAGAGAAGGATTTACACATTTAACGAGGCTTATAAAGCATCCCATTCCTATTTCAAGTGGGATCAATTGGCGGCACAAGTTTGGGTAAGCAAATATGCCCTAAAAGATAGTGACGGAAATATATATGAAGAGTCGCCACGCGATATGCACTGGCGTTTGGCAAGAGAGATTGCTAGAATAGAAAACAAATATCCAAATCCTATCAGTGAGGAGGATCTGTTTTATCTCTTCAATAAATTCGAATACCTCATACCGCAAGGCAGCCCCATGACTGGAATAGGCAATGAGTTTCAGGTTGCTTCGCTTTCCAATTGCTTTGTTATTGGTATGGAGGGTACAGCCGACTCTTATGGTGGTATTATCCGTATTGATGAAGAGCAGGTGCAACTGATGAAACGCCGTGGAGGCGTGGGTCACGACTTGTCGCACATCCGACCAAAAGGATCTGCAGTAAAAAATTCGGCACTCACCTCTACAGGCTTGGTGCCTTTTATGGAGCGCTATTCAAATTCTACTCGCGAGGTGGCGCAAGATGGTCGCCGTGGTGCTCTTATGCTTTCGGTATCTATAAAGCATCCCGATTCTGAAGATTTTATTGATGCAAAACTAGAGCAGGGTAAAATAACCGGGGCTAACGTATCGGTAAAAATTGATGATGAGTTTATGAGAGCTGTTGAAAGCGACGGAATGTACACGCAACAGTATCCTGTCAATGCAGAAAAACCTAAAACATCGAAAGAGATAAAAGCAAAAGATTTGTGGTCTAAAGTAGTTCACAATGCATGGAGATCTGCTGAGCCAGGTGTTCTCTTTTGGGATACAATTATTAACGAGTCTGTTGCCGATTGCTATGCCGATTTAGGCTTCGAAACTGTTTCCACAAATCCTTGTGGAGAAATTCCGTTGTGTACTTACGATAGTTGTCGCCTATTGGCAATCAATCTCTATTCGTATGTAGTTAATCCATTTACAAAAGATGCCTATTTCGATTTTGAGCTATTTGCAAAACATGTGAGAATAGCGCAAAGGGTGATGGATGATATTATCGACTTGGAGGATGAAAAGATTGAGAATATCCTCGATAAAATAAACAGAGACCCAGAAGTGGAAGAGGTGAAAAGTGCTGAGCGTCATTTGTGGGAGAAAATTAAAACAAAAACACTTCAAGGACGTAGAACAGGCTTGGGCACAACTGCCGAGGGAGATATGCTTGCGGCAATGGGACTGCGATATGGTACTGAAGAGGCAACAGATTTCTCCGAATCGGTTCACAAAAGCCTAGCCCTTAGTGCTTATGCATCGTCTGTGGAGCTTGCAAAAGAGAGAGGAGCATTTGAGATATTTGATATAGAGAGAGAAAAAGACAATCCCTTTATAAATAGATTGAAAGATGCCGACGAGAAATTATATGCCGATATGGTAGAGCATGGCAGACGGAATATTGCCTGTCTCACCATTGCACCCACTGGCACTACAAGCTTGATGGCACAAACAACATCGGGCATTGAGCCAATATTTATGCCCATGTATAAGCGCAGGCGTAAAGTAAATCCTAGTGAGGGTAAAGCAAAAGTTGATTTTGTGGACGAGAATGGCGATTCGTGGGAAGAGTATGTAGTGTTTCATCACAAGTTTCGTACTTGGATGGAGGCAAATGGTCATTCGGTTCACAGAGAATATAGTAATGAGCAATTGGAAGATTTGGTAGCAAAATCACCCTACTACAAGGCTACAGCCAATGATGTAGATTGGATGCAGAAAGTAAAAATGCAGGGAAGAATACAAAAATGGGTAGATCACTCAATTAGTGTAACTATCAATTTGCCCAACGATGCTACAGAAGAACTTGTAGGTGAGCTATATTTAGAAGCTTGGAAGAGCGGCTGTAAAGGTTGTACTGTATATAGAGATGGTTCGCGTGCAGGAGTGTTGATATCCAACGACGAGGAGAAGGAAAAGGAAAAAGAGGAGGATTGCTTTGAGCTACCTCAGGTAGTAACCTCTAGACCAACAGAACTACCAGCCGATGTAATTCGCTTTCAAAACAATAAGGAGCGATGGATTGCTGTTATAGGATTGTTGAATGACCGTCCATATGAAATTTTTACTGGTTTGGCAGATGAAGATGATGGGCTACTTCTTCCAAAAAAAGTAACCTCTGGAACTGTTATAAAAGCAACCGACCAAGAGGGTAATAAGCGCTACGATTTCCAATTTAGAAATAGAAGAGGCTACAAAATTACAATTGAGGGACTCGACGGAATGTTTAATCCTGAATATTGGAACTATGCAAAACTAATTTCGGGGGTGTTGCGCTACGGTATGCCTATCGACCAAGTGTTGAAACTTGTATCTGGCTTGGAGCTCGACAGTGAAACCATCAACACATGGAAAAATGGTGTTGAACGAGCACTAAAGAGATACCTGCCTAGCGAAACAGAAGCCAATGGAGAGACTTGTCCGGTGTGTGGTCACGAAACACTTGTATATCAAGAGGGATGTTTAACATGTCGTAATTGTGGCGCATCAAAATGCGGATAAGCAGGCAGAAAAATTAAACATACAACAACTTTATTTGAAGCGAAAAAGCAATGCCATCTGGTGTTGCTTTTTTGTTTTATTGTATAATGAGTTTGCAAATAATCTATATTCTACATAAATGATTGTATTTTTGTATTTATGGATGATAGTTATAAAACCATAGAAGAGATAGCAGAAGGATATATTACCGAGCGCAAAAGCAAGTTTATTTCTTACATTATTCCAGTTAAAACTGAGGATGAGGTGAAGGAGATACTAGATGAGTATAGAAAAAAATATTACAATGCGCGTCATGTTTGTTGGGCATATATGCTAGGCGAAACGCGCGAAGAGTTTAGAGCAAACGACGATGGAGAGCCCTCGGGTACTGCTGGTCGTCCTATTCTGGGGCAGATAAACTCTTTTGAGCTTACCAATGTTTTAATATTGGTGGTTCGATATTTTGGAGGAACTTTGCTGGGTACAGGAGGCCTCATAAAGGCATACAAAGAAGCCGCTGCTGCTGCTATAGAGAATGCCAAGATTGTTGAAAAAACAATTGACGACACCTATGTTTTGCATTTCGACTATCCATTATTGAACGATGTAATGCGTATATTGCATCAATTTGAGGAGTCGAGTTGGACACAAAACTTCACCGAAACATGTGAAATGGAGGTGACAATTCGTCAATCTCAGTCAGAAGCGCTTTTTAATTCATTGTCCAAAATATACGGTGTGACAGTGGTAGAGCCACAAAATGAGGGTGAGCAATAGATTGATTTAACAACTAATAGACCCAATGTGTCGAAATAGTAATACAAAATTACTACTTTTGCACCCTGAAATATTTCATTATAATTCGATTAGAATAAAAAGAGAGGATATTTATGCATAAAAATTTGGTGATAGTGGAGTCCCCTGCCAAAGCTAAAACAATTGAGAAATTCTTAGGAAAAGATTTTCATGTTATGTCTAGTTATGGACATATTCGTGATTTAAAGAAGAAGGATTTTGGCATTGACATTGAAAACGGATTTACACCAGTATACGAAGTTCCGGCTGACAAGAAAAAAATTGTATCTGAACTTAAAGCTGCTGCTAAAAAAGCAGAGGTTGTGTGGCTAGCTTCGGATGAGGACCGCGAGGGAGAGGCTATTTCATGGCATTTGTATAATGTGCTTGAGCTTGACGAAGAGAAGACAAGGCGCATTGTGTTTCATGAGATAACAAAGACTGCTATCCTTAAGGCAATAGAAAACCCACGCCCTATTGATATCAATTTGGTAGATGCACAGCAAGCGCGTCGTGTACTGGATCGTATTGTGGGTTTTGAGCTTTCGCCTGTTTTGTGGCGTAAAATCAAACCGTCTCTTTCTGCAGGTCGTGTTCAGTCGGTGGCTGTAAGGCTTATTGTTGAACGTGAGCGTGAAATAAGAGATTTTAAATCTACAGCAGCCTATCGTATAGTTGCAGTGTTTACAAAAGAGGAAGATGGGCAAATATACGAATTGAAGGCAGAATATAATAAACGTCTGAAAACTAAGGAAGAAGCATTAGAACTACTAGAAAAGCTGAAGACATCTTCATTTGAGGTTGCTGACGTTACGATGCGTCCTACCAAAAAGACGCCTGCAGCTCCATTCACAACATCTACTTTGCAGCAAGAAGCGTCACGAAAGTTAGGTTTCTCTGTGGGGCAAACAATGATGGTAGCCCAAAGGCTATACGAATCGGGGAAGATAACCTATATGCGTACCGACTCTGTAAGCCTATCGGGCATGGCTATCAATGTGGCAAAAACAGAAATTGCATCGCAATATGGAGATGAGTATGTAAAAGTAAGGCAGTATACAAACAAGTCGAAAGGGGCACAAGAGGCTCACGAGGCTATTCGTCCCACTTTTATGAATACGCACGAGGTGAGTGGAACTGCACAAGAGAAAAGGCTCTATAGTTTGATTTGGAAAAGGGCAATTGCTTCGCAAATGGCAGATGCTCAGCTGGAAAGAACTACTGTTAACATTGCTGCATCTGATGCAGAGGGTAGGTTTACAGCTTCAGGCGAGGTGATTAAATTTGATGGATTCTTGCGCGTATATCTCGAAGGCACTGACGACGAAAACAGTGAGAAGGATACAGGTATATTGCCTCCCATAAAGGAGGGCGAATCAATGACCATGGTAGAGACTGTAGCCACACAGCGTTTTACACAAAAGCCACCTCGATACACCGAAGCTGCACTAGTTCGCACAATGGAAGAGCTAGGCATTGGACGTCCGTCTACTTATGCACCCACAATTTCTACTATTCAAAATCGTGGATATGTTGAAAAAGGAAATGTAGAGGGAGTTGAAAGGGTTTACAATGTAATAAAACTCTCAAAAAACAAGATAAAAGATACTGATAAAAAAGAGATTGCAGGTGCCGATAGAAACAAACTTATTCCCACAGACACTGGTCTTGTTGTGAATGACTATTTGGTGGAAAACTTTGCATCTACTTTAGATTACAACTTCACAGCTAGGGTTGAGAAAAACTTCGACCAAGTGGCAGAGGGCGAGATTGAGTGGAAAAAACTTATCGAAGAGTTTTACAATGTGTTTCATCCAAAGGTGGAAGAGGCTATTAATAAGAAAACTGAGCATCGTGCTGGTGAGCGTGTGCTGGGTGTTGACCCAAAATCGGGAAGACCGTTATCAGTAAAAATTGGTAGATATGGTCCACTTGCTCAGATTGGAGAGAAAGAGGATGAGGATAAACCTCTGTTTGCGGGTCTTAGAAAAGACCAATCTATAGAAACTATAACTTTTGAAGAGGCTTTAAAGCTTTTCGAGTTGCCTCGTGTAGTGGGAACATTTGAAGAGAAAGAGATGATTGCTGCTGTTGGACGATTTGGTCCGTATATAAGGCACGACGGAAAATTCTTTTCGCTACCCAAAGAGCTCGACCCTCACAAGGTGAAAGAAGATGAGGCTATAGAGGTGATAGAGAAGAAACGCAAGGAAGATAAAGAGAAAATTATTCAAACTTTTGAAGAAGAACCAGGTTTGATTGTTCAAAAAGGTAGGTATGGTCCGTATTTCTCTTTTGAGAAGAAAAACTTTAAAATACCCAAGAGTGTGAAGCGTGAAGAGATTACGATAGAAGATGTAAGAAAGATTAACAGCGAAACTGAACA
>ERZ1032924.55-NODE-55-length-15998-cov-7.250580_pt1 | contig 15998 bp, 13 predicted proteins | sample MGYA00516956_ERZ1032924 | MGnify/ENA primary metagenome ERZ1032924 (study PRJEB33719, sample SAMN04262513) | wastewater metagenome | biome: rural village; feature: composting latrine chamber; material: composting feces with ash | place: El Salvador | collected... | reverse complement strand
CCAGCTCTGGTTCCAGGATGACCTCTGTTAGTTCTGGTTCCGGTTCGACGTCACGCTCGAGGGGCTCTGGTTCTAGTTGCGGCTCTGAAAAAGCCTCGACCAGCTCAGCCTCCGCCTCAGCCTCTAATTCTGGCTCTGGGACAGCGTCCGTCGTCTCGGGTTCCCCTGCAGGCGCTGGTAGTTGAACAGGTTCTGCGTTTCTGGCCGCGACGACGGCCTTGGCCTGCGGAGTACCGTACTCGCCTAGCCAGGCCAACAACGCCGGGTAGGTGTTTGGATTGTTTGCGACCGTCGCTTGGAGGTCCGGATGCGTGCTACAGATCTGTTGGAGCCGAGCTCCGCTGGTGCGCGGGTCGCTGGCTTCGGACTCGACGGTAGCCATCTGGTCCCTTCCGTCTTTGGATCTTCACCCCCTCCTATGGTTGTACCGCGCGGTTGTCCCGCGAGGTTTGGGGGATGCCAGATCATTATAGACATCACGCTGTGAGGACAGCTTCAAGAATCGGTGGCTGCCCCTACCATCGTTTCCGCTACCGAATACCAGTCTGGCTCCAAAAACTGGTCGGTTACAAGCTTGATGCGGATAACCTTGGCGGCCGAACCCATGTTCGGGAACGGCCGCCAAGATTGGATGTTTCCTTTGGTTTGCGCCGATCGGCTAGTTTGCGCCGGTTGGCGTCACAGCGCCGGTGGGCTCTGGGACGTCTCCTTCCTTGGGGATCAGTCCGAACTGGGCCAGCAACTGGCCGGCCTCGTTCCCCTCGACGAACTTTGCGATCACCTTAGGCAAACGGACCATCTTGCCGTCACGCAAGTACCGGGTGGCCTTGAGGAGTTCGCGAACGTCGTAGATGGAACCGAAGACCTCGGGAACCCCTCGGTCAACATTCGCGAGCTGGTACACCGCTTCCATGGCAGTGCGGACCGAGTATTCCGTGGTGAAGATGGTGTCACGCGTAGACTCAGCGAACTGGCCGATGAAGGCAAAGTTCGTGACGTCCTTGGGAACCACGTGCGGACGGTCAGTTCCATTACGAGGCATGAAGAAAGCGGTAATGAACGGCATCATGCATGGACGGGTGATGACGTTTTCTTCCTGTGCGAGTTCCTCAATCTCCTCCTCGGGAACCCCCATGTGCCACAGCCATTCCTTGGTGATCTCTTCGCCAGTGCACTCGCGAAGGGGTTTCTTCACATAGTTGCCTTCCGGGTCTCCGAAGAGGCCATAGAACCAAACCACAGTCTGATCGTCAGGTTGGTTGCTGAACTGGCCCTGCCTGTTGATGGTCCAAGAGAACAACCAGTTCGAATCTTTGACGGTGACGATGCCGCCGGTCACGGTATGACCAGTGTTGGTCTCGCGCTCCGTGATCCGCTCGATGTACTTGCGAATGCGATCATCCTTGACGGTAATGGTCGCGGACTCCCAGTAGGTTTCTTCCGTTTTGGTGCAGAAATTGTTGGGGTCACCGAAGCTCGGGTCCTGCTTCGCGATTTGGCGCCAGAGGGCCCAGCTTCCGCCCTCGTGGATCTCCGGGTCAAAGACGGGTGGCGTGTGGTGGTCGCCCCACGTGGAGTTTTCCACCAGCGACCCGTTGGTGAAGAACACCAGGTCGTTCGCGGTCAGATCGATGGTTTCCTCTTTGCCTTCACGGATCCAGGTGAGCTTTTCAGCCTGCTTGTGGTTCTGCGCAATGTCGAAGTGGACGTCGATGACCTTGGTGTCGTTCTGGAATGTGACGCCGTTGTCAACAAGCCACTTCTTCAGGGGCAGGACCAGGGACTCGTACTGGTTGTAACGGGTGAACTTCAACGCAGAGAAGTCTGACAGCCCGGCAATGTCATGAATGAAACGCTGGACGTAGAGCTTTAGTTCGAGGGCGGAGTGCCATTCTTCGAACGCAAACATCGTGCGCCAGTACAGCCAGAAGTTCGAGTCAAAGAACTTCTTAGAGACGACCTCATTGATGCGCTTGTCATACAGGTCCTCAGGGAGGGCCATTACAAGCTTCATCAGATCCTTTTGGCCTCGTTTGCCCAAAGTGAACTTCGGGTCGATTCCACCCAACTGGCCCTGACCGTAGGTGGTGCGGTTGTAGGAGAAGTTGGGGTCTTCTTTGTTGAGCCAGTAGAACTCGTCCAAAACGGACCCATCAACCTCGAGTGAAGGAACAGAACGGTAAAGGTCCCAGAGGCACTCAAAGTGCGATTCCATCTCGCGACCGCCGCGCAGAAGCCATCCGGTCACCTCGTTCCCCGCGCCATCGAGAGCGCCACCGTCAACGTCGGATGCCTCAAGGATTGTGATGTTCTTGCCGGGCATCTGAGCGTCGCGGATCAGGAAGGCGGCTGCTGCCATTCCAGCGAGGCCACCACCAATCATCCAGGCTTTCTTGTCATCAATGTCTGCGGGCTTTTTGGGGCGTGCGAACGCCTCATAGTTGCCGTTGGAGTAATACATGAGGGGTGAGTCCTTCCAAATTCTGTATTTATTCGTGCAAGCGGCGGTGCCGCACCAGAAAGCCCATGCGAATTGAACAAGCTTCCACGTGATTGACGCTACTTTACGAACACCGAGAATGGGGCCGGATCCTCATAGAGCTAACAAAAAGGGACGTCGTTGTGAAGGTCCAGTCCGCGTTCCACAGGGTCGTAGTTCAGTATGAACATTCAACGACCCCTGACGTTTGCTCGGGACGCCAATTCAAGGCTGGCCGAGGCATCTCCAACTAACCCCTCGTACGGATTCCTCACCTTCGTCAAACACCGGGCAGCACGGTCTACGACCGGAAAGACTCTCTGCTCGTTCGCGGACAGCAGCACCGTCTCATCCGAAACGTTTCTGCAGGTGCCACTAAACGCAGGGGTGCCGCGGTTTGTGAAAGGCCCCTACCAAGTCCTAGCCGAAGCGGCCGGAGAGGTAGTCCGCTGTCTCTGTGTGAGTTGGACGCGAGAACATCCGCACGGTGGTGTCGTGTTCGACGAGCTCAGCCATCGCCCCCGGTTCACTCACGTTGAAGAACGCAGTTCGATCGGAAACTCGAGACGCTTGCTGCATGTTGTGGGTAACGATGACGATCGTGTACTCCTTGCGCAACTGTCCAATGAGCTCTTCAATCGCGGCCGTGGAGACAGGATCGAGGGCCGAAGTTGGTTCGTCCATAAGTAGCACCTCCGGGGCCACGGCGATAGCCCGAGCGATACACAGCCGCTGTTGCTGTCCCCCTGAGAGCGAGCCCCCCGGCTCCTTCAGGCGATCCTTCACCTCTTTCCACAGGTGAGTGGCGCGAAGCACGCTCTCCACCGTGTCATCGGCGTCCGCTCGCGAGAGCCTGCGGGCATTTAGCTTCAGTCCCGCCAGAACGTTGGAGCGGATGCTCATCGTGGGGAACGGATTTGGACGCTGAAACACCATGCCGATCCGGCGCCGCACCTCAACTGGGTCCACGCCCGGTCCGTAAACGTCCTGCCCGTCGAGTAGAACCTGGCCGGTCACGCGACCTCCTCGGGTTACCTCGTGCATCCGATTGATCGTGCGCAAAAGGGTTGATTTTCCCGAACCGCTGGGGCCAATGAAGGCCGTGACGGTACGTTCCGGAACCTCTAGGTTCACATCCCCAATCACATGGTGTTCTCCGTAACTCGCACGCAAGTTCTTCAACGCGACGACCGGGACTTCTAAAGCTGGGGGCGTATCAGGGACAACAGGTTTGGTCTCTACTGGCATGTCTTTTCTCTCTCTGGGATCGGGCTCACCGGACGCGCACTATCACTCGACTGAGCAGGCGCGCACCAAGGTTCAGGGCGATGACAATCGCCATGAGCATCAGGGCGCCCGCCCACGCCCTCTCGAGGTAGGGGGTGGGGTCCGGGCCCTGGCTTGCGTACTGGGTATAAACGAACACGGGGAGGGACATCATGCGCTCGGAGAAGACGTTGTAGTTCATGCTTGCCGTGTAACCAGCGACGATGAGTAGCGGAGCGGTCTCCCCAATCACGCGCGCCACAGCGAGCACAATCCCTGTCACAAGACCGCCGAAGGCCGTGGGGAGAACGATTTTCATCACCGTGGTTCGCCGCGACACTCCCAACGCGAGGGACGCTTCGCGAAGCTCGTCCGAAACGAGGGAGAGGAACTCCACCGCTGAGCGCACAACAACGGGGATCATCAGCACCGACAGTGCGATTGCTCCAATGAAGCCGCTACGCACACCCGTGTCCGCGAACAGCAGCGAGAACAATGCGTAAGCGAACAGCCCTGCGACGATCGAGGGCACCCCCAACAACATATCTACGCCCAAGGTGATGGTGCGGGACGCTCGCGCACTCGCGTATTCCGTGATGTAGACGGCGGCGGCAATACCAATCGGGATGGAGAGGATCATCGCTGTCCCGGTGATTTGCAGGGTACCCATGAGGGCGTGCAACGCGCCCCCACCCGCACCCGTGATGCCCCGCATTGAGTGAGTGAAAAACTCTGCGTCCAGACGTTTCATTCCGCGTGCAACGGTTACAGCAAGGATGGAAACCAGTGGGAGTATTGCGACCAGGAACCCCACCCCAAGGAGGAGGGTTGCCAGGTGATTGCGCAGCCTGCGGGCGGAGACCGAGCGACGAACGAAGGTTTGACCAATCATTAGGCCCCTCTGGTGTTTCTGCGCGCTAACAGGCGGGCAATGAGGTTGACAGCAAGCGTGATCGCAAAGAGCACCAGCCCGCTGGCCAGTAGAGCACTCACACCTAACCCCGTTGATTCAGGGAACTGCAGGGCGATGTTGCTAGCGATCGTCGATGGGTTGGCTGGGGTGAGCAGCGCGAAGTCCACGACAAGTGCGGGGGAGAGCACCATCGCCACGGCCATGGTTTCTCCGAGCGCTCGCGCGAGCCCGAGTAGCACTGCCGAGATGACCCCACTGCGCGCACTGGGGAGGACCGCGGTGCGGATCATCTCCCACTTCGTTGCGCCCAGCGCGAGGGCTGCCTCCTCGGTCAACTTTGGCGTAGCGAGGAAGACTTCGCGGGACATAGCCGTCATGATCGGTAGCACCATGATGGCAAGGACCATTGCTGCGGTCAGGATTGTGCGACCCGTAGCCGAGGCGGGCCCAGCAAAAAGAGGAATCCATCCTAAGTACTCCACCAGCCACCCGTAGATGGGGGCCACCGCTGGAGCAAGCACGAGGATGCCCCACAGCCCGAATACGACTGAAGGAACGGCCGCAAGCAGGTCAACTGCACCTCCGGCGACGGACGCGAGGCGCCGCGGCGCATAGTGAGAGATGAAGAGGGCGACGCTGAGCGCGAGAGGGGTTGCGATGGCGAGCGCAAGGACGGCAGACCACACGGTTCCAAACGCCAACGGCCACACGTACGCCCAGAAGCTAGTGGCCCCATTCGGCAAATCGTCTTGAGCGAAGATGGCAGGCAGTGACTGGGCGACAAGGAAGGTGCCGATCGCCACAAGGATGAGGATGATGGCGATGCCCGAGCCCATCAGCATCCAGCTAAAGAGGCGATCTGTGCGCCTCTCGGCGCGATGACGTCCGCTGCTCGCGAGGGGTTTTTGCGGTGCTAACAGTGCTGTGTCTGTCATGTCGGCCCTAACCGATCGCCTCAGCAACGGTGAGGACGCGCGCAGCAAGGTCTCCATCAAGCGGTGCCGATCCGGTACCTTCGCTTGCGGCTTGTTGAGCCTTGGGGCTGACAATGTAGGTGGCATAGGCGCCGACAAGGGCACCTAGTTCAGCATCGGCATAGTGCTCGCAGACAACGAGGTAGCTCACCAGCAGCAGCGGCCATGCCCCTGCCTCGGTCGCTTCGTGGTCGACGGCAATAGCAAGATCACTATCGGTCTCTAGGCCTGTGTTTGCGGCTGGTGACTGCGCGACGACGGCTGCGACCCCCTCTGTGCTGAGCTGGGAGACACCGTCACCAACTCGCAAAGATGCCAACTGCAAGCCACTCGCCCCAGATAGATCGGTATACGTGATGGCGCCAAGGGCGCTTCGCGTCGCATCTGCCACACCGGAGGTTCCTTTCGCAGCGTCCCCCACAGCGAACGGGAAGGTCTGTGAACTGGGTTCTCCCCAAGCTTGCGGCGCGTTCGCCTCAAGGTATTCGGTGAAGTTGTGAGTCGTGCCCGAGTCGTCTGCGCGGCGCACGACCGTGAGCGGCAAGTCCGGCAGGTCTGCGCTGGGGTTGAGCGCGACCACACGATCATCATCCCAACGGGTGATCTGGCCCGAGAAAATGAGCGCGAGCACCTCAGCATCCAACACCAAACCCTGCACATTAGGCAGGTTGTAGGCGATAGCGATTGGCGAGATGTAAACGGGGAGGTTGATTGGCCCCACACCTTCTTCGCACAGGGGTAAATCTCCGTTGATATGCTCGGCCCTCATCGGTGAATCGGAACCAGCGAAAGCCACTCCTCCTTGAAGGAAGGCGGTGCGCCCTGCTCCCGATCCCTGAGGGTCGTAGTTCACAGTCACGTCCGGGTGAGCGTCTTGGAATCCCGCAGCCCAGAAGGTTTGTGCTGCGCTTTGCGCGGAAGCTCCCATCCCGTTGAGAGTCCCGCTCAAGAACGTTCCTTGGGTAGCTGTTGAAGGGTCTCTGGGTGGGCGCCTTTCGTTCACAGCACAAGCCCCGAGTGCGAGGGTTGCGGCAAGAGCGATCGCCCCTGTCCGCAACGCCAACTTCTTGCTCACTGACATTCTTTCCGTTTCGCTCGCTAATCCATGGGCGGCGGATGCCGCTGATTCGAACGGTAAACGGGTCGGATGGACGGGCAGCAACATCTAGGTGAACAGGAGGTGAACAGTGAGCGAATTCTTTCACTTTCGGTGTTCACTGCCCAAACCGCCGGATAGTCTGAAAGCGTGAATGAGACACTCCACGCTGGACAGGGCACCGCGGTGTCCCAAGGGGTTGAACTGATCGTCGGGGCGTTGCCCGCGGCCGCTGTGGTGTTGGACCATGAAGGCAACGTGATTGTCGCTAACTCCATCGCCAGCAGCTACGGCCTCATTGAATCTGGGAGGCTCGCACACCCTAAACTCTCTAAGCTCGTCGCCCGGTGGTCAGGATCTGGTAAGCCGAAAGAAGGCCGACTCCGCCTCGCATCTGGCCCACTAGGTAGACCTGAACAGCAGCTCACCGTACGGGTGTCTCCGCTTGGGGACGGACGCCGCCTCGTGCTCGTCGACGATCACAGCGAAACTGAACGTTTGAACAGCGTGCGCCGAGAGTTCCTCGGCAACGTTAGTCATGAACTCAAGACCCCCATCTTCGCGATTGGGCTCCTCACTGAGGCGATCCACGCCGCCGCTGAAGACCCGGCTCGGGTGCGTCGTTTCGCCGACAAGCTAACGGAGGAGGTGGAGCGTCTCACGGCACTCACCCACGACGTCATCGAGCTCACGCGCGTCCAGTCCACCGACGCACTGGCAGATGCCACGCAGGTGGAGGTGCGCAAGGTCATCGATGAGGCGGTAGAGCGGAACCGACTCACCGCGCAGTCCGCGGGCGTCCGGATCCATCAGAAACAGAAGATCTCCCCGGTGGTCCTCGGCAAACATTCCGTGTTGGTGTCCGCGGTTAACAACCTCATTCTCAACGCGATTCAACATTCCGCCCCTGACACGCACATCGAAGTGAACGTTGAGGTTGTGGACGACATCGTCGAGATTTCAGTGAAGGATTTCGGGGACGGCATTAAACCCGGCGAGCTTGACCGGATCTTTGAACGTTTCTATCGGATAGACGAGGCACGCAGCCGCGAAACGGGCGGTAGCGGCATCGGGTTGGCGATCGTCAAGCACTCCGCTCAAAGCCACGGCGGGGAGGTCCGCGCCCGGTCACGTCCCGGCGATGGGTCGACCTTCACCATCCGCCTCCCCGAAGCTCAGAAACCTACAAGTGCAACCGCACTCACTCCAGCCAACCAGGAGGATCCGGCGTGAGCGATCGTATTCTGCTCGTCGAAGACGAGGCTGCAATCAGTGAACCTCTAGAGTTCCTTCTCGGGCAGGAGGGCTATGAGGTCACCACTGTGGCTGACGGTGCCCGGGTGTTAGAGGTTTTCGAGGCGCTTCGCCCTGACCTTGTGCTCCTCGATCTCATGTTGCCGAACCTCTCTGGCACCGAGGTGTGTAAACAAATCCGATCGCGCTCAGCCGTGCCCCTCATCATGCTCACAGCCAAAGACTCCGAAGTGGACATCGTGGTTGGACTGGAACTCGGAGCGGACGACTACATCACCAAGCCGTACTCATCGCGTGAGCTCATCGCCCGGATCCGAGCCGTGCTACGACGCAGGATCGACTCCGAATACGACGCGGAAACGGTCTTGAACGTCGGACATATTGAGCTCGACACCGACCGCCATGTCGTCAAGATCGGCGAGGTGGAGACGCCTATCCCTCTGAAGGAGTTTGAGCTGTTAGAGATGCTCATGCGTAACGCGGGCAGCGTCCTCACTCGTGCTCAGCTCATTGACCGCATCTGGGGGCTGGATTATTTCGGGGACACAAAGACGCTCGACGTACATATCAAGCGGCTGCGCTCGCGGATCGAGGCCGACCCCAAGAAGCCACGCCACCTCGTCACCGTCCGCGGTGTCGGGTACCGCTTGGAGCGCAGCTAGGGCTTCGAGTGAGCGGGTGGTGGGTGACAGCCCTACGGCAGCGCTGTGTAGTGCTGGTCCGCCCCACTAAAATGCTGTCCGCATGCGTGACCAGCGTTTCTACGACGAAATAGCGCGGACCTTCGACCTTTTATTCGGCGTCCCGGCCGTGAGCTGCTGACCCGAACTTCCGCCCGTAGTCGACCATGGTTTCAGCCAGCCCAATGTAGGTGGCGGGTCTCAGGTTGACCAGTGCGTCCTTGAGGGACGGTGGCATCTCATCGTCCGTGAAAGCAGCGACAAGGGCGTGCAGATCCTCTAACGTCACGTGTTTGCCGCGAGTCGCCTTCTTCAACTTCTCGTAAGGCCCGTCCGTCGCGGCAGTTGTGACTTCGACTTTGTCGTCATAGACGCCAGCCGTTTCCGCCTTGCCGGCGGCTAGTAGTTCACCGATCCGCAGCGCCTGCTGGATGGCCTCCGCGATGACCTCCGGGTGAGCGTCAAGGTCCGCTGCTAAAACGGACTCGTTCGCTTCAACTGTCTTCAGGCCACGCACCAAGTTGATCAGCGCCAGCAGTGAGTACCCGAAACCGACCCCGACGTTCCTTTGGCTGGAGGAGTCAGAAAGGTCGCGTTGCTGGCGGGAAGTTGACAAAGAGTCGCGCAGGCTTTCCAGCACGGCGTTCGAGAGTTCAAAGTTCGCTTCAGCGTTTTCGAACCGAATGGGGTTCACCTTGTGCGGCATCGTAGAAGAGCCGGTGGAGCCGTGCCCCTCAAGTTTTTGCCCGAAAGAATCCCAAGAAATGTACTGCCACATGTCGGTCGCAAGGTTGTGAGCGATGCGGTTGAAATGGGTAATGTCGGCAAACAGTCGCACCTGCCAATCGTGCGATTCGATTTGGGTGGTCAGCGGATTCCACGTCAGGCCCAGCCCCTCAACGAAGGTCCGGCTCGCTTCCGGCCAATCAACATCGGGTAGTACGAGGGCGTGGGCGGAAAAAGTTCCGGTCGCTCCGTTGAACTTCCCGTAGTAGCGGGCATCCCGGACTCGGTCCAGGGCAGTATCCAGGCGGTGAGCGAACACCGCCAGCTCTTTGCCCAGAGTCGTGGGAGTTGCTGGCTGCCCGTGCGTGCGAGCCAACATCGGCTGCGCCGCCAGGTTCTTAGCCATTTCCCGCAACTCATCAACCAGGGTTTGGGCGGCAGGAATCCACACTTGTTGGACCGCGTCGCGGACCCCTAGGGCGTGAGCCAGGTTGTTGATGTCCTCGGAGGTTGCGAAAATGTGGGCTGCTTGTACCCAACTGGGCAGAGCAGTGTCGGGGTGTTGGCGCATCTGTTCGGCAAGGAAGTACTCGACGGCTTTCACGTCGTGGCGAGTTTCCGCCTCGAACTGTGCCAGCCGGTCGCGCATGTCCGCGTCAAAACTGAGCGGTATGTCCCGCAGCAACTGCTTCTCTTCATCGGTCAAAGGTGCCCTAGCATCGAAAAGGGACGCGAAGTAGATCAGCCATTCGACCTCAACGTGAAGCCGGTACTTGTTGAGGGCTTCCTCGGACAAGTGCTTAGCCAAGGGCGCGGTTTCTGACCTGTAGCGGCCATCAAGAGGGGACAGTGCGGCGTCTTCAGGGAACATCAGTTGGCTACCTCCAAAGCAGCTTCAGCGGCGAACAGAGTACCAGGCGTGTAACTGGCGCTTCATAAAAGGGAGTGTATTTGGTGTTTGAATCCTTTGGTGTGGAGGAGGTTGCGCTGGATGTAGTGCTGGAGGTTTCGCAAGCCTAGGGCGATACCTCGTAGGTGTTCTAAGCGGCCGTTTATTGCCTCTGTTGGGCCGTTGCTGGTGTAGGGGCGCGTGAAGTAGGTGAGGATGTCATTGCGTCTGCGTTTCAGGGTTCTCGCTAACGATCTGAGTTCGGGGATTCCTCGGGTGGCCTCTGTGTTGAGCGCGTCGATTATGTCTTGGAGTTTCGCTCTGGCTTCGCCTCTGTTGGGGTTTTCATAAGCGGTGATGACCGCTTGGTAGATACCCCAGATTCGCGTGGGGTGTGCGTATTTAGAGTCTCCCACTATCTGGTCAACTTTAGAGGCTCCCCTACCTTCTAACAGGCGGTTACGGGTTAGTAGCAGGTGACGCGCTTGGTAGAGGAGATCTCCCTTTCGGCCGCGTCGTCCGGTTAGCTCTTGTTGGAGTCTTTGACGGCAGGCAGTGAGCTTATCGCCAATAAGCCTGACAACGTGGAAGGGATCTAAGACTGTCGCGGCACTTTTGAGGACTTCTTACACCGCTGTCTTATAGCCGGTGAAACCGTCCATCGCCACGGTTTTCACGTTCAACCGGAACTTCACGTCGCGGGCTTCTAACCATTTTTTGAGTACTTGTTTTGAGCGGCCCGGGATCATATCTAACAGGCGTGCTGGTCTACCATCTGTCCTGGGAGTCAGGTCGATTATTACTGTCACGAACCGGTCAGAGCGCCACCCAACATGTCTCCAACAGTGTTCATCAACTCCGATAGTTTTTACTCCATCAAAACGGGTCGGGTCACTTATCAGATGCGTGTAGCCAGCCTCCAACACTGCGTTGTTTACCGTGTTCCACGAGGCATCTAAGTTCTTTGCTGCAGCGTTGATACTCAACGCGTCCAACACCACTGATACCAGTGCCCAGTTGATTGCTCTGTGAGTCAACTTCGAGCCCGGTGGCGCTAAAGAAACGGGGACATGTTCAGACCAATAAGCATCACAATCAGCGCACACAAATTGGTAAAGACGCACTAGTGGCTTCACTGGCCGCGTACCGTTTGGGCAATGGGTTAACAAGCGTTTACGTGACCCGCGAGGCCTACCCGCACACCCACACCGGTCACACCACTGCTGGGCCTGTACTAGTCGCGTCTCGAAGACCAGAACCTCACGATCCTTCTCCTGGCACACGGCCTGCCCAGTGATCACCACCTCGCTGGCGTCAAGACGAAATGCCAACTCCAAACACGGTTCGCTAAACTAATACACAGACCTTCCGGGCAACAAAACGTAGTTGTAGATACCTACATTCTGTCAGCCAGAGGGTCACCCACTACAGCCCATTTCAGGAAGAGCCACTTAACCCTCGAAACCTGAGGCACCGGATCGCGCCCTGTGTTACTCACGCTGGTCCTATGTTGCGGACAGATGGTGACTCGAGCTGTGAGAGTTCTCTGCGATTCTTGACGAACGGGTCTGGGCAGCCCCCATCGCGTCACTGTGGCAATGGGCGGCTCGAGGTCTGCCGGCGAGGAAACACCATGCGGTCAAGGATCTTCGCGACCCACTCATGATTTTCGGCCCACGATATTCTGCAACACCGTGCACCAAATCAACAAAGAGTCGCAGGTACACAGGGGGACTATGTCCCGCAACACCACATTGGTCGGGGTGACAAGATTTGAACTTGCGACCTCTTCGTCCCGAACGAAGCGCGCTACCAAGCTGCGCCACACCCCGAATCACGCAAGAGCCCGGAGGCCCTTACTGTCTTGGTCAGACTGATCAAGTATAGGAGGGCTTATGCCGTGGGACAAACCCGCAAGATAGATACTTCGGGTCGGCAGAAAAGGCGAATCTGGGCGTTCCTGGAGGTTCCTAGTCCCGCCGATATGTGCATCTGAGACCGACTGTCCCCGTATTCCCAAGTTGTCAGGCCCCGGCTGTATTTCCGCGGAATATCGCAGTTGTTGACGATCGCTCCGACTCCTGGCAGCCGGATTTGGCCGCCGTGAGTGTGCCCGGCCAGGATCAAGTCGGCCCCGTCTCTAGTGAACTCGTTCAGCACTCTTCGATACGGAGAATGTGTCAAAGCCAACCTCAACGCAGACGGGTTCATCCACTGTTGGTCCAGGGCTGGCATGCGATCACGTCTAATGTGCGGGTCATCCACCCCCACCAGCGCAACATCAACAGGTTGCACGTCACCGCCGACCGGGACTTCCAAGTGACCACTCTGGTTCGACAGGTCCAGCCAGCCGGCACTCGTCATCTCCCGCACCAGATCCAACCAGGGCAGGTCGGGGGAGTCCAAGTGGTGATCTGCGGCCTTCTCGTAATGCCTGGGATCCAAGTAGGCGATCCACGGCTTACTGAGAGGTGAGTAGTAGTCGTTTGAGCCCAGCACGAACGCGCCCGGCTTTTTCATCAGTGGGCGCAACGCTTTCAGGAGTAGCGCGTAGCCGTCATTCCCACCCAGGTTGTCACCCGTTGAAATGACAAGGTCGAATTCTTCCTCGGCCGCGACCTTGTGTAAGAACTCAACCAGGTGCGTTTGCCGACTGAACATGTGCAAGTCAGAGATGTGGAGGATGCGGGTCTCTTCGAGATTTGGGCGCGCCGCAACGGGCACATCGTAGTGCCGGACCAAGGGGAAACGGGTCTCCAAGTGTGCAAGCCCCACCCCAGCCGCACTGGCGACCGCTCCGGTGCCAAGGGTCGCACCAGCGGATCGCATCAGGCCGACAAACCGTGGTCCAAAGACCGATTCGCGTCTGCCAATCCCCTCGAGTTTCGTTTCTATTGTCCGACGCACGTTCCTACTCGTCCTTCGTCTCCGGGGTGGTTGGGGTGCTTGTGGTTGCCTCGTCCTTCTTTGTTTCCTTCGGCTTCTCAACAGGTTTGTTGCCGATGAAGGTTTCAGGGAACGCTTCCACCGGGGTGTCGGCTAGTGCTTCTTGCATATACTCCGCCCACATGCGGCCGGTAAACGTTTCGCCGTAAATCTGTTCGTAGTACACGCCGTTGATCGTCATGTTGTTTGCGGGGCGCGAGGACTGATTCGCCGTCCCCGTCCACGCCACCGTCGCCAGTTGCGGGACGAACCCGGCCAGCCAAGTGTTGGAGTTGTTGTCGGTGGTTCCTGACTTGGCGGCGAAGGGACGCCCAATTTGGTACGTGTAACGGGCCGCTGACAGCTCCATTAGGCGCGTCGTTTTTTGGGCGACTGTACTTTCGATTGCGGGCGCGCATTCGGGGGTGTAGGTCTTCAGGATGTTGCCGTCACGGTCTTCGACCTCTGCCAGCGCGTAGGGCTTGCAGAGCACCCCATCGTTCTCGATGGCCGCAAAAGCGCCCAACAGGTCTACCGGGGGAGTCGATTCAGATCCGAGGAGGTTCGGCGCAATCGGAGGGATAGGCTCGCCATTGGGTTGGGTCACACCCAGGTCGGCTGCGCGGTCCATGATCGCGCAGAGGTCCATCTTTGAAGCCATGTTGATGAACACCTGGTTGGCAGAAAGGTTTAGTGCCCTGAGGATGTCCATGGGTCCGTCTTTGCCGGGAAGGTCATTGACAACCCAGTTCTCCGTGTAGATGGGTTGTCCATAGCAGCGGAAGGAACCGTTCGGGTAAGAGCGGTTGGAAGAGCCAGCGGTTTCGTATGCGCTGTGGCCTTGGTAGAACCATTCGATGACAGTGAAGATCTTGAATGTTGACCCGGTGGGGAAGCCGTCGCCACCACCGTGCTCAGAATCGGCGGCGTAGGACACCTCAGTTTTGCGTGGCTCCGCTTCCGTGGCTACACCAAACGACGTGTTCTGGGCCATGGCCACCAGTTCTCCCGTGCTGGGAACCATCGAAACGATCACGGTGTCCAACCCGGAAGAGTCATATTCGGGCACAAGGTTGATGGTCGCCTTGCGGGCTGCTGATTGCCGGTTGGCTTGCAAATTGGTGCGCAAGGTGAGACCACCGGTGTTCAGCAACGCTTCCCGTTCCGCGCGAGTTTCCCCGAAATCGGGGTCTGACAGGAACTCTTGGATGGCGTAGGTGCAGTAGTAACCTTTGTTCCCTGCACCGGCACATCCAGAGACTGATGATTCGGGGTCCAGCATGTCGGCGACGTCTATTGCGTAGGCTTCAGCCGCTTCGGCCTGCGTTATATAGCCCTCGGCCAACATCCACTCCAAGACGTCATTGCGTCTCTCCTGGGATGCTTCCGGGTTGATCAACGGGTCGTACATGATCGGGGATTGGACTGTGCCTGCCAGCAACGCGGCCTCGGCAATGGTCAGATCCGCGGCAGACTTGGAGAAGTACGCCCGCGACGCCGCTTCAACCCCGTAAATGTTGGTGCCAAAGGTCGCGAGGTTTAGGTAGCCCGTGAGGATCTCATCTTTGGTCATCGTCGATTCGAGGGCCAGTGCATAGCGTGCCTCACGCAACTTTCGCTCCGCGCTCACTTCTTGAGCGCCGTCGATCATGTCCTGGTCGCCAGCCTGGATGCCCTGTTCCATGAGAATGTTCTTCACGTACTGCTGGGTGATCGTGGAGCCGCCTTGAGTGTTCTTGGTTATCAGGTTGTTCAAGACTGCACGCATCATGCCATCTGGGTCAATGCCGTGGTGTGAGTAGAACCTGCGGTCTTCAATCGCCACGATTGCGTTCTTCATGATCTCGGGAATTTGTTCCGAGGTTACAATCGTGCGCCGCTCTGTATAGAAGCGACTCATTACGCGGCCCTCAGAATCCAACATTGTTGAGGCTTCCGACGGGCGGACTACCTCGAGGTCGGAGGGTAGGTCACGGAAGGTTTCCGGCAGTGCTCTAACAGTTGCACCTGCGGCGCCAACAGTGGGAACCAACAGGCCAGCGGTTAGTCCACCTATCAGTGAGCCGATCAAAGCGATTGCGATTAGGAGCGCGCCAAACTGAACGATGTTGACGCTGCGGCTTTTACGCGAATTGGGCGAACTAGGCATATTGCCAGCCTACTAACTACAATGGTCTGGTGGAGTAACGAGTATCCCTTAGAGTCCTGGTTCACAGTGAGGTGAATTTGGACGCGGAGGTGACTATGTACAAGGGACGGACGACTTTGGAAGACAATTGGGTTGCAGACGCGCTCTGTGCTGATGATCCCCCTGATTCCTTATTCGTTAGAGGCGCCGCCCAAAGGCAGGCCAGGCAACGTTGTCTGGCGTGCCCGGTACGGCTGGAATGCCTTGCGGACGCGTTGCAGTGGGAATGCGACTTTGGAGTTTGGGGCGGCCTAACGGAGCGGGAGAGGCGCGCCTTGAGGCGTCGCTACCCCTCGGTTGCAGACTGGGGCCACTGGCTCCTGAACTCAGAGGAGCTTGTGGCGATTGAGCTGCGAACCACCACAACACCGCGAGTGCTGGCACTTGTAAGGAACTGACACAGACCTGAATGCCGCACTTGTGGCGGGTATGCTTTTCCCATGACTAAATGGGAATACGTAACGGTGCCGTTGATGATTCATGCCACCAAGGCCATTTTGGACCAGTGGGGCGAGGACGGATGGGAGTTGGTTCAGGTTGTTCCTGGACCAAACCCGGAAAACCTGGTTGCTTACATGAAGCGCGTTGTGGAGTGATTTGACGCTGCT
>ERZ1032924.54-NODE-54-length-16054-cov-4.035752_pt1 | contig 16054 bp, 9 predicted proteins | sample MGYA00516956_ERZ1032924 | MGnify/ENA primary metagenome ERZ1032924 (study PRJEB33719, sample SAMN04262513) | wastewater metagenome | biome: rural village; feature: composting latrine chamber; material: composting feces with ash | place: El Salvador | collected... | reverse complement strand
ACTTAATGCCTGCATAAGTGGTTTACCAGCTGTTTTGTTGGGAGCACTTAGTTTAATGTCTTGTGCAGTGATTGGCAATAAAAATGCGATACTTAATAACATTAGGGAAATTCTTTTAAACATAGTAATGAATTTTAATGGGTTGCAATACAAATATACATAATAAATTTAAGAACTACTATAGTGTTAAGGTATAGAATGGATGAAATATTACTTGGCTTCGACACCCTTAATAGATTGTTTGTGGGCTAAAAGTGAAAATGATGTTGATTAATTCTTATAAAATCATTACATTTGCCTGTTCTAAAAACTATAACAAAGCAGAATAGTGTTTTATGAAAAAGCTTATCTCTACAGCCTTGATGCTGACAATTATATCGTTTTTATCTTCTTTTGCACAAGTTCAACTTAGTGATAGTGCAAAAGTTAGTTTGCTCACTGTTTCGCCATGGGATGGTGCGGTGTATGCTCTTTATGGACACACAGTAGTGAGGGTAGAAGATGATTCTACGGGAGTGGATGCCTGTTTCAATTATGGGTATTTCGATCCATCGCAGCCACATTTTATGTATAACTTTTTAAGGGGCAAAACAGATTATGTGTTGGGTGTAACCACGTATCAGCAATTTTTTAGTGAAAACCAGATGAAGGGCTTAGAGGTGGTGCATCAAGATATAAATTTAACAGCTGAGCAGAGACAACAGTTGTGGAGCGATTTGTATATCAATGCTCTTCCGCAAAACAGTAGGTATAGGTATAATTATTTTTACGATAATTGTGCCACTCGACCCAGAGATATGATTGAAGCCGTAGTAGATGGCACTGTGATATATCCCAAAACAGAGAAAAGTCAAACTTTTAGAGACCTCGTTCACGAGTGTGTACACCAGTATGCGTGGATGGAATTTGGCATAGATTTATTAATTGGTTCTGATGCTGACAAGGAGATAACAGATAGAGAGAAAATGTTTTTGCCCTACTATTTAATGGTTGCTTTTAAGGATGCTAGGGTGCAAAAAAACGATACTATTAGCTATCCTTTGGTAGGTTCTACTAATATTATACTTGAGGCTGATAGTGAGGATGTTGGACATAGCGAACTAGGTGTACTGAAACCCATACCTGTAGCATTCGCACTGCTAGTGGTAACGCTTCTTATCTCGTTCTTGCAACTGCGATTTGGGCACGACAAAACAGCTCGCATTTACGATACTTTGCTTTTTTCTGTGGCAGGTTTTGCTGGATTGATAATCACATTTTTGGTTTTCTTTTCAGAACATCCTGCAACTAGTCCCAACTGGAATTTGGCATGGCTACATATTGTGCATCTTTTTGCCGCTATTTTTATTTGGGTAAAGTCGATGAAAAGAGTCGTATATTACTATCATTTTATTAACTTTGCAGTGATAACTTTGTTCCTACTAAGTTGGTGGTTTTTACCACAACAATTGCACTGGGCAACTATACCATTCTCGATGAGTTTGTGGCTGCGCTCGGGCTTTAGTTTTATTTATGAAAGGAACAATTATTTAAAAAATAGACAATACAAAACAGTGAGTTATATGCTAGCAGGATGGCGAGGTTAAATAATAGCGTTGCAAGCACATATCTTACATGAACAATAATAATGATTAGATTTTTATCATCGATACTAGCCCTTTTCTCGGTTACAACTTTTTATGCTCAACAAAATAATATTCCAAAACTGGTTGTAGGAATTACGATAGACCAACTAAGGGGAGATTATTTAGAGAGTTTTAAAAAGAACTTTGGAGAGAAAGGATTTAAAAAGCTGCTCAACGAGGGTGTTGTTTACAATCAAATGGTATACAACTTTCCTGCACCCGACAAGGCTTCGGCTATTGCTACTATATACACAGGCACTGTTCCGTTTTATCATGGCATAGTAAACGATACAAAGGTGTCTGGTGACGACTTTTCGGAAGTGCCCTCTTTTTCTGACAGCAAGTATATGGGTAATTTTACTTCAGAAAAACTATCGCCACTACCCTTAAAAGTTTCTACTATTACCGATGAGTTAAAGATAGCATCGAATGGAAAGGCAAATGTTTTTGCATTTTCACCTGATGCCTCTAGTGCGCTTGCCTCTGGTGGACACGCAGCAAGTGGTGCTTTTTGGGTTGAAAACTATTCGGGTAGATGGGCTACAACTACTTTCTACACTAGCTATCATTCGTTTGTTGATCAATATAATAGAAGCGACGAATCGTTGAACGCTAGAATAAATAGTTTGGTATGGAAGCCAAAACTGCCTATAGCTTCGTATAATGCTTTTCCGTACACACAAAACTTGTACAATTTTCAGCATAAACTAGGAACAAACAAAACAAACAGATTTATACTGCTCAAGCAAACACCCTTTATTAATGAAGAGGTGAGAAAAATGGGAGTAAAAACGATAGAAAAAGCGGCTTTGGGAACAAAGGAATATCCTGATTTTCTAGCGCTTAGCTTCTATGCTGGTAATTTTGACGATGCACTTGATAAAAACTACTCTATAGAGATACAAGATACATACCAGCGTCTTGATAACGATATTGCACAAATAATTGATGCTGTTGATAGAGCAGTAGGATTGGACAATGCGCTGATTTTTGTGGTTTCAACAGGCTATTTTGATGAGCAGGAGGTTTATCCAACTGATGCACGACTGCCAGGAGGAGATTTTAAGCCAGACAGATGTGAGGCTCTCTTAAATATGTATTTGATGGCTATTTATGGGAGAGAAAATTGGATAAAAAAATACCACAACGAGCAAATCTATTTTGATAGAAAACTAATTGAGGATAAGGGTATTAATTACCGTGAGTTTCAAGAGAAAGCTGCTGATTTCTTAATTCAGTTTTCGGGTGTGCAAGATGTTGTTACGTCGTATCAGATGCTTCATGGTGCATACAACGAAGCTATACAGGTATACAAAAATGGTTTCCATAGAGATATAACAGGAGATTTGTTTATTGAGCTACAACCCGGATGGAGAATTGTATCGCCTAAGAAACTTACAAATCACGAAAGAGTGAGAGCCAATAGTATGGCAGCTCCAGCTATATTTTTTGGCAATAATTTGAAGCCACAAAAAGTGAGCAGGGTAATAGATGCCACTGAGATAGCTCCAAGTGTTACTCACAGGTTGCGCATAAGGGCTCCCAATGCATCTACTAGCAAAGTATTGCAAGAGCTATTGTAAATTTACATCAAATAGAAATATTATAACAAACATATATATAACGTGGTGAAACAAAAAAACTGCGTAACTAATTAAAAACTATGGCATTTAATAGAATTATATCAAAGCTTTTTGGAAATAAAGCACAACGCGACTCAAGAGAGATTGCTCCGTATGTGAAAAAAATCCAAGCTATATATCCCGAAATAGAACAACTGTCGAATGATGAGCTGCGAGCGAGAACAAAAGATGTGGAAAAGCGCATTCACGACTACGTTTCGGAAGAGAAGGGAAAGATAGATAAACTGAAAGAGGGAATTGAAGAGATTGACCTTGAAGAGCGTGAAGTGATTTGGGAAGAGATTGACAAAATTGAAAATGAGATCTCAGACAAATTTGAGGTGATACTCGAAGAGTTGATGCCAGAGGCTTTCGCTATTATGAAAGATACGGCACGTCGATTTACCCAAAATGAGGAAACTGTGGTTACAGCTACTCAGTTTGATAGAGACTTGGCTGCAAAACACGATTTTGTGCATATAGATGGCGATAAAGCAATTTACAAAAACCGATGGGAAGCTGGAGGTACAGAAATAGTGTGGAATATGATACACTATGATGTGCAGCTGTTTGGTGGTGTGGTATTGCACAAAGGCCGAATTGCTGAAATGGCAACGGGTGAGGGTAAAACGCTTGTAGCTACTTTGCCTGTTTTCTTAAATGCGCTCACGCACAATGGTGTACATGTGGTGACGGTGAACGATTACCTAGCAAAACGTGACTCTGAGTGGATGGGACCTCTCTATATGTTTCATGGTTTGAGTGTTGATTGTATTGATAAACACCAACCCAACTCTGATGAACGACGCAAGGCTTATGAAGCTGACGTGACGTTTGGTACCAACAATGAGTTTGGGTTCGACTACTTGAGAGACAATATGGCTATATCGCCAAACGATTTGGTGCAACGAAAACACAACTACTCTATTGTGGACGAGGTAGACTCGGTATTGATTGATGATGCGCGTACTCCGTTGATTATTTCAGGACCAGTTCCAAAAGGAGATGAACAACTCTACGATACACTGCGCCCTCGTGTAGAGCTTATTGTAAAGGCTCAACGCGATATGTCGACCAAACTTTTGGCTGAAGCTAAAGTGAAAATGGCTTCGGAAGACAAGAAAGAACAAGAAGAAGGTGCTTTGCTTCTATACCGTTCGTTTAAAGGTTTACCCAAAAATCAACCTATTATAAAATACTTGAGTGAGCAGGGTGTGAGAGCTGCAATGTTAAAAACTGAAGAGTTTTATATGGCAGAGCAATCACGCAATATGCATATTGTGACCGATCCGCTCTATTTTGTAATTGATGAGAAAAACAATAGCATCGACCTTACTGATAAAGGTATTAACCTGTTGACTGGTAAATCAGACGACCCAGAGTTTTTTATATTACCCGATATTAGCGGTCAGCTATCCGACCTGGAAAACCAACAACTCTCTGATGAAGAGAAAGCTGCAAAGAAAGACGAGCTTCTGCAAAACTATGCAATCAAATCAGAAAGGATACATACTATCAATCAACTGTTGAAAGCATATACATTGTTTAATAAAAACGATGAGTATGTTGTGATTGATAATAAAGTAAAAATTGTAGACGAGCAAACGGGCCGTATAATGGAGGGTAGACGATACTCGGATGGTTTGCATCAAGCTATTGAAGCCAAAGAGCGTGTTCAGGTTGAAGCTGCAACACAAACTTTTGCTACCGTAACGCTGCAAAACTACTTTAGAATGTACAACAAACTTGCTGGTATGACGGGTACTGCCGAAACAGAAGCTGGTGAGTTGTGGGATATCTATAAATTGGACGTGGTGGTAATTCCTACCAATAGACCCATTGTGCGTAACGATATGAACGACCGCATTTATAAAACTAAACGAGAAAAGTATAATGCAGTTATTGAAGAAATTACTAGTTTAATTGAAGCAGGCCGCCCCGTATTGGTTGGTACAACCTCTGTAGAAGTATCGGAGCTATTGAGCAGAATGCTTAGTTTGCGAAAAATTGAGCACAATGTGCTGAATGCTAAGCTTCACCAGCGTGAGGCAGATATTGTTGCTACTGCGGGTCAGGCAGGTGTGGTAACTATTGCTACCAATATGGCTGGTCGTGGTACCGACATTAAGCTATCACCCGAGGTGGTAAAAGCTGGAGGTTTGGCTATTGTTGGTACTGAGCGTCACGAGTCGCGCCGAGTGGACAGACAGCTACGTGGACGTGCAGGTAGACAAGGCGACCCTGGTTCGTCGATATTCTTTGTATCGTTGGAAGACGATTTGATGCGCCTATTTGCTACCGAAAGAATAGCAGGACTTATGGATAGAATGGGCTTTAAAGAGGGCGATGTGTTGGAACACAACATGTTGAGCAAGTCTGTAGAGAGAGCCCAAAAGAAAGTTGAAGAAAACAACTTTGGTATTCGTAAAAGATTGCTTGAGTATGACGATGTGATGAACTCGCAACGTGAAGTGATTTACAAACGCAGGCGCAATGCTTTAATGGGCGAGCGTATTGGTATTGATGTGGTGAATATGATTTACGATACATCTGTAGGACTTACCGAGCAACTGCAACATAGCTACGAGGAATTGAAATTGGAGTTGCTACGCATTATGGCGTTAGACCTTCCTTATTCTGAAGAAGAGTTTAAAGAATTTAAACCACAAGAGCAAGGCGAAAAAGTGTTTGAGGCTGCTATTCAGACTTTTAAACGCAAGTCGGAAAAACTAGCAGAAATAGCACAACCCGTTATCAAAGATGTTTACGAAAACCAAGGAGCCATGTATGAGAATATACTTATACCAGTAACTGATGGTAAGAAAGTGTACAACATATCTTGCAATTTGAAGGAGGCATACGAAAGTGGATCGAAAGCTTTGGTTAAAGCATTCGAAAAATCGGTTATTCTTCACACTATTGATGAGAATTGGAAAGAACATCTACGTGAAATGGATGATTTGCGTCAATCTGTACAAAATGTTAGTTACGAGCAGAAAGATCCTCTGTTGATTTATAAACTCGAATCGTTTAATCTTTTCAAGGATATGATTGAGAGTATTAATACGAAATCAGTTTCTGTTCTTATGCGTGGTCAGATTCCTATTAGAGAACCCGAGCAAGTGAGAAAAGCTGACGCAGAACAGAAAACAGACTACAGTAAATATCGCACAGAGAAAGAAGATTCTTCAAGTCAATCGGCTCAAGCGAAAGCTGGATCTACTGACACGCGAGAGAAAAGCAGACCAGAGCCTATAAGAGTTGAGAAAAAAGTAGGACGAAACGAGCCATGCCCGTGTGGTAGTGGCAAGAAGTTTAAAAATTGTCACGGAAGATAATTTAGAGACAATCTATAAATAGTAGGTACAGAAAAGGAGCGACAGTAGTGTTGCTCCTTTTTCTGTTTTATTGCACTTTTGTTTTCACTTCTTATTTGTTGTTTCACACAACTACTAAACAAAACAATAGGCAATGTATAATAGAAAGTGAGCAGGGTGCTGTTTTTTTGTTAAAACTATGAGTAATTCACCTTTTATTTCTTTGTTAAATTCAAACAAATGTAGTACCTTAGTAAAGTTTTAGAAGATAAAACAGACTTAATTTAAACAGCTATAAATCAGTACAATAGCTGTTTCAAAATTGATGAGAAAACAATAGAATTATAACATTTAAATGTATGGTTGAAAAAGAAGATAGAATCATTAAGATAAATATTGAAGATGAAATGAAGTCTGCCTACATCGATTACTCGATGTCGGTGATTGTTTCACGCGCTTTGCCTGATGTAAGAGATGGCTTTAAACCTGTTCATAGGCGTATTCTTTTTGGTATGCACGAACTAAATAACGCATCTGATAAGCCACATAAAAAATCAGCCAGAATTGTTGGTGAGGTTTTAGGTAAATATCACCCACATGGCGACTCGTCGGTGTATCATGCAATGGTGCGACTGGCTCAACATTGGAGTTTGCGTTATATGCTTGTAGATGGGCAAGGTAATATGGGTAGTGTTGATGGCGACAGCCCTGCAGCAATGCGTTATACCGAAGCTCGACTGAATAAACTTTCAGAGGAAATGCTACGTGATATCGAAAAAGACACCGTTGATTTTCAACTCAACTTTGATGATACACTAAGAGAACCTACTGTATTGCCAACTCGCATTCCCAATCTATTGATGAATGGTGCTTCGGGTATTGCCGTGGGGATGGCTACCAATATGGCTCCTCACAATCTATCCGAATCTATCGATGGTATAATTGCTTATATCGAAGATAGAGATATAGATATTGATGGTTTGATGAAATATATAAAAGCTCCTGATTTTCCAACTGGGGGTTATATTTATGGATACCAGGGAGTTGAAGAGGCTTTTCATACAGGTAGAGGACGCATTGTGATGCGTGGAAGAGCAGAAATTGAACCTGCCAAAAGTCATGATCAGATAATTATTTCTGAAATTCCGTATTTGGTAAATAAAGCCGACCTAATTAAGAATATAGCCAACTTGGTTGTAGAGAAAAGAATTGAAGGAATATCTAATATCAATGATGAGTCGGACCGTAACGGAATGCGTATTGTTGTAGATGTTAGACGCGATGCTAATGCAAATGTAGTTTTAAATAAACTCTACAGATTTACAGCATTACAATCTTCATTTAGTATCAATAATATTGCATTGGTAAATGGACGACCACAAATGCTAAATCTTAAAGATTTAATTACGCATTTTGTTGACCATCGCCACGATGTTGTGGTGCGAAGAACCCAATTTGAACTTAAAAAAGCAGAAGATAGGGCACATATATTAGAAGGATTGATAATTGCATCAGATAATATTGATGAAGTTATTGCACTAATAAGAGCCTCTACAAATCCACAAGAAGCCATTCAGGGTTTAATCGAACGATTTAATCTTACCGAAATTCAAGCTCGTGCAATTGTTGAAATGCGTCTTCGTCAACTTACCGGACTAGAGCAAGATAAGCTAAGAGGTGAATTTGATGAGTTGCAAAAACTGATAAATCATTTAAATGAAATACTTAATAGCGAAGACATGCGCATGCAAGTTATTAAGGATGAGCTTATTGAGGTTAAAAACAAATATGGTGATGAGCGTCGTTCAGAAATAATATTCTCTTCTGAAGAGTTGAATCCCGAGGATTTCTACTCCGATGATGATATGGTTATTACTATTTCTCATCTAGGCTATATTAAACGAACACCGTTATCAGAATTCCGCACTCAAAATAGAGGAGGGGTGGGAGCTCGTGGTTCAGAAACTCGCGACGAAGACTTTGTAGAGTTTATGTATCCAGCTACCATGCACAATTACATGTTGTTCTTTACCCAAAAAGGAAAAGTATTTTGGCTACGTGTATACGAACTGCCCGAAGGTTCTAAAAACTCAAAAGGACGTGCAATTCAAAACTTGTTGAATATCGATCCAGATGATACCGTTACTGCATTTATTAGAGTAAAAGAACTTGAAGATGAAGAGTACTTAAACTCTCACTATTTAATTTTCAGTACAAAAAGAGGAATAGTGAAAAAAACGCTCTTGGAAGCATATTCACGTCCAAGACAAAATGGTGTTATTGCAATAACTTTAAGAGATGATGATGAAGTTATTTCAGTACGCATGACCAATGGTAAGAAAGATGTACTGCTAGCCAACAGAAATGGTAGAGCAATCCGTTTTAATGAAACCAATGTAAGACCAATGGGCCGTACAGCAACTGGTGTAATCGGAATGAGACTTGATGGTCCAGAAGATGAAATTATTGGTATGATTTGTATGGATGCCGACTCAGAAGAAACAATATTGGTTGTGTCTGAAAAGGGCTATGGTAAACGAACAAGACTGAATGATGAAGATGGTGAGCCAGTTTACAGAATTACAAATAGAGGTGGTAAAGGTGTGCGAACACTCAATATTACCGAGAAAACAGGCAAGCTTGTATCAATAAAAAGTGTTGATGATGACAATGACTTAATGATAATTAACAAGTCGGGAATAACAATACGTCTTAATATTTCCGATATTCGCACCATGGGACGAGCCACACAAGGTGTACGTCTTATAAATCTTGATAAACGTAACGATGAAATAGCATCTGTTTGTAAAGTAAACTCTCAAGAAGATGATGAAAGTCAAAACATTGTCGACGAGTTGAAATTAAAAGAATCATTAGAAGATGATATTTCTGAAAATGAAGTAAACGATGACTCAACACCAGAAATTGAGAATGAATCAGAAGATTAATTAAACTATTTACATAAATATAGTCAAACCAATTATGCAAGAGCAAACAAACAGCATAATTAATCTATTAAAATAAAGAATCAATATGAGAAAAATTTTTATCCTCAGTCTACTTACAACTATGACATTTTTTGCATGTGCGCAAAAAGGAGTTGTTAAAGACGCAAACAGATCATTGAGAAGCGATGATTTAAATGAAGCAAGAGCACTCATAAAACAGGCTTTAGAGAATGAAGAAACTGCTAATGATCCAAATGCTTGGAAATTAGCAGGAGATATTGGAGATAAAGCCTTTGAAAATGAGAGAACCAAACAAATGTTGGGCAAAGAGGCGAATAACGATGCAATGTATAAGGGCTTAATGGAATCTTATGCTCCTTATTTAAAAGCTGACTCATTAGGACAACTTCCAGATTCAAAAGGAAGAGTTAGAAATAGAGTAAGAAAAGATATTGCTGCTACACTTAGAGCAAATCATCCTTTCTTTATCAATGGAGGAATACACTTTAATGACAAGCAGGATTTCTCTAGAGCATCAAAATACTTCGAAGTATATTGGGATATTCCTACTTTAGATTTATTTGAAGGCAATAAAGAAGGCTTTTTGCTTGATAGCACCTATCAAACAATTAAATACTACGCTATCATTACTTCTATTCAAGCAGAAGATCATGATAGAGCAGTAAATCTTATTTCGCGTGCTATAGATGAGCCTTTTATTGAAAACAGTGCTTATCAAGAGAGCGACTTATATGAATTGCTAGCAAGCGAGTATATCCAAAGCGGTGATACTGCTAGTTATATGGAAGTGTTGAGTGTGGGTGCTGAAAAGTTTCCGAAAAGTAAATATTTCATACCTAACCTTATTAATGTGTTTATCCGTGAAGGAGAAAACGATAAAGCACTAGATTATCTAGATCAAGCTATCAAGAACGACCCAACCAATGCATGTGACTTGAATAGTGTAAAAGCAGCCTTATTTGCAGAAAACAACGAGTTCGAAAAAGCAGAAGCTGAATACCAAAAAGCATTAGCTCAAGACGAAAACTGCGAACGTGCCTTAGAAGGGCTTGCTGTAAATTTCATACTTCAAGCACAAAATCTGAAAGATAAATCTGTAGAGTATATGAATGATAGAAAACTACAGGCAGAGAATGATAAGAAAATAGTAGAGTTTTATCAGTTAGCATTACCATACTTAGAAAAGTTTACTGAAAACTTAAAAGAACGCAATGCTGAAGAGTCTGTAATTACAGGAGCATTAATAAAATTACAAAATGTTTACTACAACTTAAGCAACTTAGGAGTAGATAAATCTGTAGAACTTGAATCAGTTGAAGAGCAGCTTGCTCGATAATTTAAAGTATGACAAATTCAAAATATAAAAAGGTGGTGCATTATTTGCATCACCTTTTTATTTATCCATAATTTGGTAACAGTGGGGATGAAATATAAACAAATAATTATTATCTTATAAGTCTATTAAACATAATAGTCATTATGAAATATACAATCCATTATTATTTGTTGAACGAACAATCAAATTTAAACGATATAAAATTGTATATTTGTACTATATAAATAAAATAGAAAATTAGCATACTACACATGAACAAACAACGATACGGATTGCGCGGAGTTTCTGCGTCGAAAGAAGATGTACACAATGCAATAAAAAATATCGATAAAGGAATTTATCCTAAAGCATTTTGTAAAATTATTCCAGATATTTTAGGAGGCGATTTAGATTATTGTAATATTATGCATGCTGACGGTGCAGGCACAAAATCGTCGTTAGCATATATGTATTGGAAAGAAACAGGCGATCTTTCAGTTTGGAAAGGAATTGCACAAGATGCACTAATTATGAATATCGATGATCTGCTGTGCGTTGGAGCAACAACAGATATTTTGGTATCTTCTACAATTGGTAGAAACAAAAACTTAATTCCAGGTGAAGTAATTTCCACTATTATCAATGGAACAAACGAACTGTGTGAAGAGTTGACACAACTGGGTGTAAGTGTTTATCCAACTGGTGGTGAAACTGCAGATGTTGGCGATTTGGTGAGAACCATTATTGTTGATAGCACAGTAGCCTGTCGTATGAAACGTGCAGATGTAATCGACAATGCCAATATACAAGCTGGTGATGTAATTGTTGGATTATCTTCAAGTGGACAAGCTACTTATGAAGATGAATACAATGGTGGCACAGGTAGTAATGGATTAACATCGGCTCGACACGATTTATTTGCCAATTATTTGGCTGATAAATACCCCGAAAGTTACGATTCTGCAATACCAAAAGACCTTGTCTATTCAGGTAAGTTAAAACTGACAGAGATAATAGATGAACTAGGAGTAGATGCCGGAAAACTACTTCTCTCCCCTACTCGCACCTATGCCCCAGTGATAGCCACCATTTTTAAAGATTTAAGAGCAGAAATTCATGGTATGATTCACTGCTCAGGAGGTGCACAAACAAAGGTGCTTCACTTCCTAGGCGATAATTTACATGTTGTTAAAGACAATATGTTTCCAATACCACCCTTATTTAAATTAATTCAAGCGCAATCTCAAACAGATTGGTCTGAAATGTACAAGGTGTTTAACATGGGGCATAGAATGGAGATATATCTACCCAAACAGTATGCTAATCAGGTAATTGAGCTATCTAAATCATTCAATATCGATGCTCAAATAGTAGGTAGAGTTGAAGAGGCAACCACAAAAGGACTGACAATAGAGAGTGAATTTGGTCGATTTAACTATTAATTCACTTGAAATATTATATTAGAAATTATTTATGAACGAAAATACATTATTAAGTAAATTAGAACATCTAGTAGTCCGTTTTGAGGAGATAACTACCCTCATTTCCGACCCCGATGTTATATCAGATATGAATCGCTATGTTAAATTGAACAAGGAATATAGCGAACTTCAAAAAATATTAGATGCCAGAAACGAATATAAAAATGCTTACGACTCTATTAACGAAGCCAAAAGCATTTTAGAAAACGAATCTGACAGCGAGTTAAAAGAGATGGCTAGCGAGCAGCTATCGCATTATAGCGAAATTCTACCCGAACTGGAAGAGAAAATTAAATATTTACTTATTCCAGCCGACCCCGAGGATGATAAAAATGTTATAATGGAAATAAGAGGTGGCACAGGTGGAGACGAAGCAGCTATTTTTGCTGGCGATTTGTATAAAATGTACACCAGATTTTGTGAATCAAAAGGCTGGAAAACAGAAATCACAAGCTCCAACGAAGGCACATTGGGTGGATTTAAAGAAATTATCTTCACAGTATCAGGTGATGGTGTTTATGGTATTTTAAAATACGAATCGGGTGTGCACCGTGTTCAACGAGTGCCACAAACCGAAACACAGGGCCGTGTGCACACATCTGCTGCTACTGTAGCAGTTTTACCAGAGGCTGAAGAGTTTGATCTTGAAATAAACCCAGCAGATATTGATTTACAAACCTCACGTTCGGGTGGTGCGGGTGGACAGCACGTAAACAAAGTTGAAACCAAAGTACAACTTACTCACAAACCCACCGGTATTGTAGTTGTTTGTCAAGCAGGACGTTCTCAGGTTCAAAACAGAGAAACGGCTATGCAAGTACTACGCTCTAGATTATATGATATAGAACTTAATAAAAGGCAAGGCGATATAGCTTCACGCCGCAAAACACTTGTCTCTACAGGCGATAGGTCGGCAAAAATTCGTACATACAACTATCCACAAGGAAGAATGACAGACCATAGAATAAATTATACAAGCTACAATTTGTCAGACTTTATGGATGGAGATATCGAAGATGTGATTAATCAATTAATCATAACTGAGAATGCAGAAAAGATGAAAGAAGCCAACCTATAAGTTATTAATCAACAAATTAGCTATATATGACCAAGCAAGAGTTATTCATCCAAATCAAAAAGAAACAGTCGTTTCTATGTGTAGGTTTAGATACAGATTTAAATAAAATTCCTGAATATTTATTGGATACTGACGACCCAATTTACGAGTTCAACAAAGCAATAATAAATGCAACAGCAAAATATTGCGTAGCCTACAAACCCAATCTAGCTTTCTACGAGTCTGCAGGTTTAGAAGGCTGGTTGGCTTTCGGAAAAACAGTTGCCTATATCAAACAACGCTATCCTGAGATGTTTTTGATAGCAGATGCAAAAAGAGGCGATATTGGCAATACAAGTGAAATGTATGCTCGTGCTTTCTTCGACAAACTAAGAATGGATGCAGTAACAGTTGCCCCATATATGGGAGAAGACAGCGTTCGTCCGTTTTTGAAAAAAGACAAATGGGTTATTCTATTGGCTCTCACATCCAACAAAGGCTCTACAGACTTTCAACTTACAGAAGATGCAAACGGAGAAGCACTCTTTGAGAAAGTATTGAAAACATCACAACAATGGGCTTCGGATGAAGAGATGATGTATGTAATAGGCGCAACACAAGATAAATTATTTGAACGAGTAAGAAAAATAGCACCAAATCATTTTCTACTCGTACCAGGTATTGGTGCTCAAGGCGGTAACTTAGAAGCAGTATGCAAAGTAGGTATGAATAAATCGTGTGGACTTTTGGTAAACTCCTCACGTGCAATAATCTATGCCGATAGCAGCGACAACTTTGCAAACACAGCAGCCAAAGAGGCAGAAAAAATACAGCTAGAAATGGCTAATATGCTCAATAAATATCTATAAATAGAAGCAACCTTTTATTATTTGTCGATTATTTATAGACTATTTAAAACGCTCATCACAAGTGCACTACAATACTATTGAGGATAATTAATTTGTTATCATTGGTTTAAAAACATACTACACTATGTATCAAAAACGAAAAATTATAAATGATCCAGTGTTTGGATTTATTACCGTACCCAATAATTTTATTTACAAGTTAATACAACACCCATTCCTTCAACGCCTCAATAGAATACGCCAACTTGGTTTGGCTGCCTTTGTATATCCAGGAGCACAACACACTAGGTTTCATCACTCTATAGGAGCAATGTATCTTATGGATGAAGCACTACATCACCTTCGTCAGAAAAACAATGAAATAACAGAAGAAGAGTATATAGGCGCTTTAGCGTGTATACTAATGCACGACACTGGTCACGGTCCCTTCTCACACGTTCTAGAAAACACTTTAGTAACACAAGTGAAACACGAAACCATCTCACTTCTATTGATGGAGCGACTAAACAGAGAGTGGGACAATCAGCTCGAAATTTGCATATCCATTTTTAAAGACGAGTATCCAAAACACTTCTTGCATCAATTAGTGAGCGGACAATTAGATGTAGACAGATTAGATTACCTTCGTCGCGACAGCTATTTCACAGGAGTTACAGAAGGAAATATTGGTTCGGCAAGAATCATAAAAATGCTGGATGTTAGAAACGATAAATTAGTAGTAGAGTCAAAAGGCATCTACTCCATCGAAAACTTTCTCACTTCACGCCGATTGATGTATTGGCAAGTATACCTACACAAAACAGCTGTAGCAGCAGAGAAAACATTAATCAACACACTTATGCGAGCTAAAGAGTTAGCTCGAAACGGAACATATCTATTTGCCTCTCCTTCGCTTAGCTATTTCTTGAGGCACGATGATACCGAACAAGACTTTAGAGAAAATCCAGAAACATTGAATCTCTTTCTCGATCTCGACGACAACGATATTTGGTCGGCTCTAAAAGTTTGGAGCACCCACAAAGATGTAGTTCTCTCCACCCTAAGCAAAGCCCTTATCAATAGAACACTCTTTAAAATTGAAATTAGTCACACTCCACACGAAGATTTTAAAATAGAAGAGCATGTCAAATCGCTCATGCATCATTTCAATATATCCAACCACGAGGCACGCTATTTGGTTTCGTCAGATATTATCACAACAGATATGTACAACGAATATGATGACAGTATAGATATTCTCTATCGCGACGAATCTATAAGAGATATATCCGAAGCTTCGGATATGCTTAATATTGATTTGCTATCAAAAAAGGTAGAGAAATATTATTTTGCTTACTACAAAATAGATTAAGAGCTAAAACAGGCTAGACAAAAAAATCACTAGTAGTGAAATCACTTTGTATTAAAAAGATTCAAGGTTAGGAACCCCCCTCCCTCGCTAGCATAGGGGGCAGTAATTATTTAAAGAAAAACCTACTCCTCCTCTTTAGCATCTTCAATTGCAGTTGGCACAAAAAACCTAACCACCACAGCCCCAATCACTCCTGCACCAATTATAATAATTCTGACAGACAATATTTTTATAATTAAAAAAGCAGAGATAAGCACCATTGTCCACATCAGCGCAATAATTCTATATTTATTTCTTAGTGTTACCCCTTTTTGACGGTGATAACTTTTTATACGAGGACCCAAATACTTGTTTTCCAACAACCAATTGTACAACTTTTCGGAGCTTTTTGCATACAATACACCTCCAGATCGGAAGAGCGTCGTGTAGGGAAAGAGTGTAGATCTCG
>ERZ1032924.50-NODE-50-length-16808-cov-4.883842_pt1 | contig 16808 bp, 12 predicted proteins | sample MGYA00516956_ERZ1032924 | MGnify/ENA primary metagenome ERZ1032924 (study PRJEB33719, sample SAMN04262513) | wastewater metagenome | biome: rural village; feature: composting latrine chamber; material: composting feces with ash | place: El Salvador | collected... | reverse complement strand
CTGCTTGCCTCGGTCAAACTTGATGAAATAGTAAGTGCCTCATACTTGGCATCCCTCAACTCATATTGGAGCTTTTCAATCTCCGACATTTTACGTAAATAACTGTACCTATGACTAATAAAAACAAATATAATTATAAGAAAGACAACAAAAAAGCGCATATTATTAACGATGAATCCCTCAGTGAGGATATTTCCACCAAATACATGAATAAACGACTTCTTTATCTTATCTAACTTCATAACCTTCTAAATTTTTTCTGCAACCCTAAGCTTTGCACTTCTTGAACGAGGATTGTTTTTTTGTTCATCTTCCGATGGAACAATAACCTTACGATTGATAATTTTCAAATCAGTGAGAGGGTTACCATAAAAGTCTTTTTTTATTTTTCCATCAACATTACCCGAACGAAAAATATTTTTTACTATCCTATCTTCCAATGAATGATAAGATATAACACTTAATCTTCCTCCAACAGCTAAACAATCAATCGATTGCTGCAACATCTCAGTCAACGCATCCAATTCTTGATTCACCTCAATACGTAGTGCTTGAAAAGCTTGAGCCAAAACCTTCTTCTCCTTATCACGCAATGTAAAACGCTCCATTATTTCAAGAAACTCACTTACAGTCTCTATTGGCTTCTTTTGCCTTGCAAAAACAATTGTTGAAGCAATTTTTCGTGCCATTCGCAACTCACCATATAGATAAAACAGATTTGCCAACTGCTCTTCATCATAACTATTAAGAATGTCGGCAGCTGTCTGTTTTGCAGATCGATTCATTCTCATATCCAGCTGACTATCGAAACGAAATGAAAAACCACGCTCCTCATCATCGAAGTGGTGGGATGAAACGCCTAAATCTGCAAGTATACCATCAACCTTCTCAACTTGGTAATACTGAAGAAAATTGCTCAAATACCTAAAATTACTACGCACAAAAACAAAACGATCGTCGTGAATCACATTTTTATATGCATCTTCATCTTGATCAAAACCAAACAGTTTGCCACTGATTCCCAAACGTGACAAAATCTCTTTAGAATGCCCCCCACCTCCAAAAGTCACATCAATATAAGTGCCTTCAGGCTTGATATCCAATCCCTCTACACTCTCAAACAGTAAAGCTGGTATATGATAATCTGTCATGATAAATTTTTATTGAAAAAGTTTACATCATCAACTTCTGAATCTCTTGAGCAAAATCACCAGGCTCCATAAGAGGATTATCTATTTTATCTTTAGCCCAAACCTCTATCGTATTGTCTACACCCAAAAAACGAACATGAGCATCAATTTCTACTAGCTCTAAATACCTTTTCGAAATAAGAATCCTTCCACTACCATCCAATTCAAGACGCTCTGCGTCTAACACAAACTGGCGAAAAACTTGCTGTTCTGTTTTATTCCACTTATTAAGCTTGCTACGTAAAATCTCAATTTCTTTCTCCCAAACCGATCCTGGATATAACACCAAACAATCTTGAAAAATATCTTTACGCAAAACCAACCAATCCTCTCCTTGCAATTGGAGAAGCTTGCGAAATGCTGCAGGAACAAAAACTCGCCCTTTTGCATCAACTTTTGCTTCAATATTTCCTAAGAATTGATTCATCTTCTTGCTCTATTTAACTCCTTTAAATTGATACCTGCTGTAAAATTACTAAAAATATCCACTTTCCCCCACTATTCAACACTTTATTTATCGAAAAGTTATCAACAATTGTGTTAAACTATACACAACGCTCATTACTAGCACTTTAAAATACCTCAAAACAAGTGTTAATTTTGGATTTATTCCAGCAACTAAAATATCTCTCATAAAGTAAAGTAAAATCAACACTTTATTTACTCAATAGCAGAGAGTTTATTATATTTGTAGTATTATGCAATAAAATTGTTACACTAAAGATTATAACTTTAAACGGGATATAAGAATTATGAATCACAAAAACCCTAAAAAGCTTGATATTGATGCCGTATTAAAATCAAAGGCAAAAAATCATTACAACAAAATTCCCAAAGCAGCTATTAACTATTTGAAACGAGCAGTTCATCAAGATGAGCTAAATCATATTATAGAGACTTACCATGATAAGCATGGATCTGATTTTATGCAGGCATGTGTTGACTACTTCAACCTAACCCTTCATATAAAAGGCGAAGAAAACCTACCAGAAACAGGCAAGTTTGTTTTTGTGAGCAATCATCCATTAGGTGGGCTAGATGGCATTTGTTTAGCTGCCATACTAGGAGCTAAATATGACAAGAAAATAAAATATTTAGTAAATGATATTTTATTGAACATAGAAAACTTAGAGTCTATATTTGTTCCAATAAACAAACACGGACCACAAGCCAAAGATTCTGTAAATGCTATGAATGAAGCTTATGAATCAGATAATCAAATCATCACCTTTCCTGCTGGATTGTGCTCGCGTAAACAGAAAGGGAAAATAAAAGATTTAGAGTGGGCTAAAAGTTTTGTAGTAAAAGCCAAAGCTTACAAAAGAGACATCATTCCAATACACTTTGAAGGAAGGAATTCCAATTTTTTTTACAACTTATCCAATCTTAGAATGAAAGCTGGCATAAAGCTCAATATTGAAATGCTCTATCTAGCAAATGAGATGATGAAAAAGAAAAATGCTGAATTTACAATTACATTTGGCAAGCCCATACCCTGGCAATCTCTAGATAGTAGTAAGAGGCCAATACAATGGGCACAAGAAATTAAAGAGTCTGTTTATACTTTAAACAAGGTTTGAAAGGAGAAAAAATGAAAAAGATAATCGATCCTGTTGATAAAAGCTTACTAAAGAAAGAGCTTACAAAAGATAAATTGATGCGTTCCACAAATAAAGCAAACAATAAGCTTTATATATTTACACATCATGACTCCCCCAACTTAATGAGGGAGGTAGGACGACTTCGCGAAATTGCTTTTAGACATTATGGTGGTGGCACAGGAAACGAAGTTGACATTGATAGGTATGACATAATGGACACTCCCTATCGACAGCTAATTGTATGGGATCCAGAAGATGAAGAAATCTTAGGTGGATATCGATTCATTTGTGGAACCGATGTAGAGTTTGATATAAACGGGAAGCCTATTCTTGCAACTGCGCATTTATTAAATTTCTCTCAAAAATTTATCGACGAATACCTACCGTATACTGTCGAACTAGGTCGATCATTTGTTTCTTTAGAATACCAATCCACAATTAGAAGTCGTAAAGGTATTTTTGCACTAGATAATCTCTGGGATGGTCTTGGTGCACTATCGGTAATTGACCCCACTATTAAATACTTTTTTGGCAAAGTAACCATGTATGGTACTTACAACAAAGATGCTCGCAATATGATACTTTACTTTATGCAAAAGCATTTTCCCGACAAAGACAAGCTAATCACCCCTATTGTTCCTCTTGAAACCAATACCGACATAGCAAAAATGGAAGAGCTCTTTAATGGCAAAACTTTTAAAGAAGACTATAAAATCCTTAATCGAGAAGTTCGTGCACTAAAGTTAAGCATACCTCCACTAATAAATGCATACATGAGCCTTTCACCCACCATGCGTACTTTTGGGACATCCATAAACGATGAATTTGGTAATGTAGAAGAAACAGGTATTTTAATTGAAGAAGACGAAATTTTAGAAGATAAAAGAATTAGGCACATTGAGTCTTATTTGAAGAGTTTACCCACAAAAAGACTTATGAATAACTTAGCAAATCTTATAAAGGTTAACACAGGAAAACGCAAATAAGAGCCTCGAATCGGTCAAACCTCCCTTTTTTAACAGTTGATAGCACCATTTGCAATCGATTGCACTTTATTATACTCTAAAACAGAGCTCATAAAAACTATAACTCGCTTATCATTGTTATATTTGCAATGAGTACTTCTTGTTATAATGCAGAAAAGCAAACTATTAACCTTTAACAAATGGATAAAACGAGAAGCAAGCATGATTGTATAATTAATTATTTAGTTAATCTTATAAAGTTAACAATATGAATTTAATCTTTAAAAAAAGCAGTAAAGTATTCCTGATGACATTACTATCGGGTTTACTAATGATTGTATCTGCAACTGCCCAAACAGGGACAAATATCAATGTTCGGGGAACAGTAACGGATACTGCAGGAGAACCATTAATTGGTGTCAACATCCTAATACAAGGCACTTCGTTGGGTACAGTTACCGATTTTGATGGTAACTTCACATTACAAGCACCATCTGATGGAGTGCTAGAGATAAGTTATATTGGATTTAGATCGCAATCTATTCCAATTAATAACAGAACAAACATTAGAATAGTGATGGAAGACGACACAGAGCTTTTAGACGAAGTTGTTGTGATTGGTTATGGAACAGTAAAAAAAGAGGATGCAACAGGCTCTGTAACGGCTGTTGATGCTACTAAGCTGAACAGAGGCTTGGCAACATCTCCCTCTGAGCTATTAGCAGGAAAAGTTGCTGGTATGAGCGTTGTGTCATCGGGTGGAGCACCAGGATCAGCTGCTAGTATTAGAATTCGTGGAGGTTCCTCTATGTCGGCTAGCAATGACCCATTAATAGTTATAGACGGCGTGCCTGTTGATAACGCAACTGGAGTAAGCGGTATGTCTGACCCATTAAGCACTATCAACTCGATGGATATTGAGACTTTTACAGTTCTTAAGGATGCTTCAGCCACCGCTATTTATGGTTCACGTGCATCAAACGGTGTAATTATTATCACCACTAAAAAAGGACACGCAGGTAAAGTGAAGCTATCATACAGTGGAAATGTATCTGTAAGTAGCAAAACTGGTACAGTAGATGTGATGGATGCACCTACTTTCAGAAATTATGTAACTAACTCTTTTGGAGAAGGCAGTCCACAAGTTGCTGCACTAGGCAATACAGAAACTAACTGGCAAGATCAAATTTTTAGAACAGCCATTAGTACAGACCACAACTTGAGTGCTTCTGGATCTATTGGTGAGAACTTACCTTATCGTGCATCTATAGGATATACCAACGAGAATGGTATCTTGAAAACTTCAAACCTTGAAAGATATACAGGTAGCATCAATCTCTCGCCAAGCTTTTTTGATGGCGACTTAAGAGTACAGTTGAATGCAAGAGGAATGTACAACTCCAACCGTTTTGCGGATCAAGGAGCAATAAACTCTGCAACACAATTTGACCCTACTATGCCTATCTATTCCGAAACAGATTCTCCTTATGGAAATGGCTATCATATGTCGTTGAAAGCAGACGGAACACCAATTGATATTGGATTGGCAAACCCTCTTGCTATTCTAGATCAGAAATATGATAAGTCGGAAGTATATAGAAGCATTGGAAACATTCAGTTGGATTATAGAATGCCATTTCTAAAAGATTTAAGAGCTAACCTCAACTTAGGTTATGATGTATCGAAAAGTGATGGAGATGTAATTATTCTAGATAACTCACCTATGAGCTATACATGGGGAAATTATAAAGCAGGATGGGGAGAAAACACCACGTATAGTCAAAAAAAGAGCAATACACTACTTGACTTCTATCTTAACTACAATAAAGAGTTAAACATACATCGCTTCGACGTAATGGGTGGGTACTCATGGCAAAGATTCTACAATGAATCGGACAACAGCTACCCATATTCTGATGCAATGTACTCGGAAACAGGTGATGAGTTTTACAGAGAACCAAACGAATACTCTACAGAGAGTTTTGTGGTATCTTTCTTTGGACGACTAAACTACTCATTACTCGATCGTTATTTAATGACATTTACACTAAGAAATGACGGATCTTCTCGCTTCAGCCCAGATAATCAATGGGGTCTTTTCCCATCGGCAGCTTTGGCTTGGAAGATTATCAACGAACCCTTCATGGAAGGTGCAGGGGATGTGATGTCAGATTTAAAACTACGTTTAGGTTATGGTGTTACAGGACAACAAAACCTAGGAAGTGGCGACTATCCTTGGATGGGAAGATATAGCTATAGCCAAGCAGGTGCTAACTATTTCTTTGGCGACCAAATGATTTCGCTTATTCGTCCACTTGCATACGATGAAAACTTAAAGTGGGAAGAAACAACCACTATCAATGGAGGATTAGATTATGGTTTCTTAAACAACCGCATTACTGGATCTTTCGATGTTTACTATCGTAAAACAACAGACTTATTAAATACTGTTGGTATAGCAGCTGGAACTAACTTTAGCAACCAACTCCTTACAAACGTTGGAGAACTTGTAAACAAAGGTGCAGAATTCACCATCACAGGCAGACCAATAGTAAGCAAGGATTTGAATTGGAGTTTAAGTTACAACGTTAGCTATAACAAGAATGAGATTACAAAACTAACCATCAACGATGACCCTAGTTACGTAGGTGTACGCTTTGGCGGAATTGATGGTGGTACAGGAAACAACATTGCAATTCACAGTGTTGGATATCCAGCAGGTTCATTCTATGTATATGAACAAGTATATAATAATGATGGTAACCCAATTGAAGGTGTTTTTGTAGATCAAAATGCTGACGGCGTTATTAATGAGAAAGACCTTATCGTTTATAAGAATGCAGCTCCAGACGTTTACATGGGATTGTCATCACAACTCTCGTATAAAAACTGGGACTTCAACTTCTCTTTGAGAGCCAACATTGGAAATTATGCTTACAATAACATCCAATCGAATCGTGAATCAAAAAATACTACCTACGACCCATCTGGTTGGTTAAAAAACAGAGTTAACAGTGCTACTGAAACTAATTTTGATGCAGTGCATTATCTCTCTAGTCATTATATTCAAGATGCTTCTTTCCTAAAAATGGATAACATCTCTGTAGGATACAACTTCGACAAATTGTTTAATCAACAACACTCTGGAAAAGTATTTATTACTGTACAAAACCCGTTAGTATTATCAAAATATGACGGACTTGACCCTGAGTTCACCAACAATGGGATTGACAATAATATCTATCCTCACCCACGTGTATTTATCTTGGGTTTCAATTTAAATTTTTAATCTAGAAAAGTATGAAAACAGCAAAATATAAAATACTATTGATTGTTGCAATCAGCATTATGATTGCCGGGTTTGCATCCTGTACCGACGATCTCAACACTATACCACTAGACGAAAAAGAGTTAGTATCGGAAGTGGTATTTGGAAGTGAAATTAAACCTTATCAAGAATTGCTAGCAAAGATTTATGCAGGTCTTGCAATTAGTGGTAATAGTGGTGGCGACGGAGACCCTGATGTGGCAGGTGTAGATGGCGGTAGCCAAGCATCTTTCTTAAGAGGATTATGGAATCTTCAACAGCTTCCCACCGATGAAGCACACTGTGCATGGAATGATGTTGGAATTCCTGATTTAAACTACAATACATGGACATCGAACAATGTGTTTATTAAAGGATTCTATTATCGTCTATACTATCAAATCAACTTGGCAAACGCCCTGTTGAGAGAGACAACCGAAGATGTATTGAATAGTAGAGGTGTAAGTGCTGGTGATCAAGCAGAAATTGTGCACTTTCGTGCAGAAGCTCGCTTCCATCGCGCATTAGCATACTACTATCTACTAGATATGTTTAGAAACGTACCGTTTGTAAACGAAGAGAGCCCAGTTGGAAGCACACTTCCTCCTCAAATTATGGCTGCTGACCTATTCGATTATATAGAGAAAGAACTTCTTGCATCTGAAGCAGATATGCTTGACCCATTTGTAGGTTACAATTCTACCCATTATGGACGAGCACACAAAGCAGCCAATTGGTCATTGCTTTCACGCTTATACCTCAATGCTGAAGCTTACATCGGTGTAAACAAATACACAGAAAGTATTACATACAGCAAGAAGGTAATCGATTTAAGCTATGAACTAGAGCCTGTTTATGCAAATCTTTTCAAAGCAGACAACAATAAATCTAATGAGATTATTTTCCCTATTCGTTATGAAGGAGAAGATACTCAAACATGGGGAGGTATGACCTTCTTATTGTCAGCTATGCAGCCATCAGAGCTTCAAGATGAGATAAATGCTGTTGGTGCATGGCAAGGTAATCGTGCAACGAGTGCATTATTAAAAACATTTGAACGTGAGTATAAACATGAAACAGATACTCGTTTCTCTATGTTGCGTCTCGATTATACAGACAATGTAGAGATTGTAGACCCATCTGTTTTTACCAACAATGGAATTCCTGTTGTTAAGTACTCAAACAGAAACAGTGATGGCACATTGCCTCCAAGCAATATTGCTTATACAGACTTCCCGCTATTCAGATTGGGTGAGATTTATCTCAACTATGCAGAAGCAGTGTTAAGAGGTGGTTCTGGTGGTGATAATGCAACTGCGCTTCAGTTGGTAAACAACCTTAGAAAACGTGGATACAATGGTGACAGTGCAGCTACTTTAACAGCTGGTGAACTTGATTTAGACTATATACTAGACGAGAGAGGACGCGAATTCTTTTATGAAGGACAACGTCGCACCGACCTTGTTCGATACAACAAGCTTGCAGGTTCTTCTTACATATGGCCATGGAAAGGCAGTGTGTCTGAAGGAAGATCAGTTGGAGAGTACCTAAACATATTCCCAATACCAGCAGATGATATAGGAGCTAACGAAAACCTACAACAGAACACAGGTTATTGATTATAAAATAAATCTCTAAAAGAAGAAATGATGAAGAAAATATATAATATCATAATACTAATGACCTTATTCGGATTCTTCTGGTCGTGCCAAGATGACGATAAGGTTGTTCTTCAGCAACCAACGAGCTTTGTGCTCAACACACCCAAATATGCATCGGGTATTTATGATCTGAAGAATACAGAAAGTATCGAGTTTACCACTTCTCAACCCGACTACGGCTTCACAGCTGCAGCTATCTATAGAGTAGAGGTTTCTCTTTCGCAAGACTTTAACGATTACGTAACATTGAGTGGCAGCCATAACACTGCAAAATTTACAATCGATGCAGCCGATTTGGCTTTAACATTAGTTGGAATGCATGAGGTAACAGAAGAAGCTGACTATCCTGCAGATCCTCACCCTCTCTATGTACGCCTATCATCTAGACTCAACGAGAAGGATGCTGGGAAAGTTTACTCAAATGTAATTACCCTACCACAAGTAAAAGGATTCTTTGCACTTGATCCAGTTTTGATGCCCGAAAACATGTACATGATTGGAAATGTTGCTGGCGACTGGAATTGGGATAATGCAACTGAAATGATACCTGTATGGGGTACACCTGGCAAATTCTGGGCAGTGCAATACCTAGGACAAACTGGTGATGGAGACAACGCAGAAATTAAATTCAACGTAGAAAAAGATTGGAATGACAGCGCCTTTGGCTTTGGCGAAGCAACTATCAACGCTGAAAGCACTGCTGATATAACAGTTTCTGATGCTGGTGGAAATATTGGCATAGATACTCCAGGATGGTACATTGTGGTAGTAACCACAACTATCGAAGGACGCGCATATGAGTATGCTGTTGACTTCCATCCTCCATATGTACAACTACAAGGTGAAACAGCTGCCGGTAATTGGGATACAACCGATGAAAAATATCGTTTCAGTATACCCGAACTATCGCTAGGTGCCGATGCTCCATTTATATCACCCGCATTCACAAATACTGGTGAGATACGTACTAGCATCAAATTACCTGGACATGAGTGGTGGCACACTGAGTTCCTAGTATTCGATGGTGTTTTTGTACCACGTGGTACAGGAGACGACCAAGATCGTATAGTTGGAAATGCAGGACAGAAACTACACATTAACTTTACTACCAGAAGTGGTAAAATAGAATAACATAGTAAATTGGAAAACCCCTCTCAAGAAAGAGGAGGTTTTCCAATTATAAAAAAATAAAATCGTATGAAAAATAAAATATATCTATTAGCCAGCCTGCTAGCTGTATTGTTCTTTGCCGCGTGTGATGACGTTTATGATCATGTGGCCGAACCACCACAGTCTTATGAGCAGGAAGACGAACAGACAGTAAGCGGATTTTCCTTTACCTTAGGCACCGACCTAAGTAGTGCTATTGTTTTTACTGAAGACGATTTAGCATCGGAAACTCCTATAACAGTGATTGAAACCACTGCAACACCTGAAATGGCAGAAGGTGCTACATTAAAGTTTGTTGTAGAAGCTTCAGATACGGAAGAGTTTACCAAAACAGTAGAACTCCCTTCAAAATCTGATGAGAACAATGCTGTTATTGCTACAGCTCACGACTTAAACGAAGTAGTAAAGAGCCTCTACGGAAGAGCTCCTAATGCACGCGATATCTATCTACGTGCAACATTCTACATTGTTGATGGAACCACTTCGTCGTTAATGCCCGAGCCCGTTGTATTGGGACCAGGCTCTATAACACCAGTAGCACCAGTAATTGAAACAGAATACTATCTAATTGGAGATATCAATGGTTGGAACATTGAGAACTTGGATGACTACAAGTTCGACCATAGTGGCAAGGATGTGTATGAAGATCCAATCTTTACAATTTTAGTAAACGACGTTCAAGGTTATTTCAAAATTGTTCCTAAGTCAAGCAAAGATGCTGCATCATGGGATGGTGTGATGGGTAACCCAATAGATGGTAACACCGATTTAGAAGGCGATATTATCATAGAAGACTCTCAAGCTATGCAAGTTACTGAACCAGGCTGGGTGAAAATTACTCTAAACATGATGGAGTACACTTACAGCATTGAAATTATTGGTGAAATGGCGCTCGAGATTTATGTTCCAGGTGGTCATCAAGGATGGGATCCCGGATCAGCACCCTCGCTCTACAACCGCAATTTCGATTTCAAGTATAACGGGTTTGTTTACTTCGGAGAAGACAATACCGAGTTTAAGTTTACCACAGAACGCAATTGGGATGGACCAGCTTATGGTGACGGTGGCGATGGAACACTCTCTTCCGATGGTGGCAACTTAGTAGCAAGTGAAGCTGGAATGTACAAAATTGATGTAGACCTATCTGGTAGTCCAGTATACTCAATGGTGAAAACTGAATGGGGATTAATTGGCGATGCTACAGAAGGAGGTTGGGACAATTCTACACCTATGACCTATGACCCAGAAACAGCACTTTGGACTGTTACCACCACACTAGGTACGGGGGAATTCAAATTCCGTGCAAATGATGGTTGGGACATTAACCTAGGAGGCGATATCAACAATCTATCTTTTGGTGCCGACAACATACCAGTTACCGAAGAAGGAACTTATGAAATTTCACTCGATCTTTCAGACTCTAAGCAGTTTAAAGGAACGATTGTGAAACTATAATATGATACTTAATTAAAAAAACACGGCAGTTGTATGCCGTGTTTTTTTATCTCTTCCCAATAATACATATAACTTATACTATAAATAAAACTACCCAAGTAATTCAAATTACAACAACAAAGCTGCCAAATGAGAAAATTTATCTACCCCTATCTATCATTAGTTATTCTTATACTCTTTATTTCTTGTAAAAAAGAGAACAATAAAGAGAACACAGATGACGTAGACAATACAACCACCTTTGCAAAAGGAGCAGATATAAGCTGGCTACCCCAAATGGAGGCAAGTGGTTATGTTTTTTATAACACAGATGGTAAAGCTGAAGATTGCTTTAAGATTCTAAAAGATCATGGTATCAACTCTATCCGTTTACGCACATTTGTAAACCCTTCAAACAATCCACAAAGTGGACATTGCAGCAAGGATGAAACTGTAGCCATGGCTAAAAGAGCAAAGCAGTGGGGCATGAAAGTGATGATTAACTTTCACTATAGCGACAGTTGGGCAGATCCTGGCAAACAAAACAAACCAAAAGCTTGGGAAGGTCTAGATTTTACAGCACTCAAGAAAAAATTATACGATTATACCTACGATGTTATAGCTGCATTAAAAAACGAAGGAGTAACACCTCAATGGGTGCAAGTAGGTAATGAAATACCTTCGGGTATGCTCTATCCTGATGGACACATCGACAACTGGCCTCAACTTGTAGAATTACTAAACATGGGATATGATGCCATTAAAGCAGCAAGTCCAAACTCACTAGTAATACTGCATGTAGACCAAGGCAATAACAACGAGCGCTTTCGTTGGTGGTTTGACAATGCAACAAAGTATGGTGCAAAATATGATATCATCGGCATGTCGTACTACCCCTATTGGCTAGAAGGCAAACCAGACTACACAGAAAACATAGACGACCTAGCATGGAACCTAAAAGACATGGTGAGCAGATACAATAAAGATGTGATGGTAGTAGAAGTAGGTGGTGAAGACCACAAAGCACAAAACACATACGATATGCTTACATCTGTTATAGAGAGGGTGAGAGATGTTCCAAATGAAAGAGGCTTAGGAGTTTTCTACTGGGAGCCTCAAGGTGCTCGCTCGTGGAGCGGCTATGCACTAAGTGCATGGGGCGATGACGGAAAACCAACCAAAGCTTTAAAAGCATTTAAAAACTAAACTAGATAAATACCAAATAGAAATGAAGAAATCAGCAGTTACTTTATTATTACTTTTCAGCATATTAATGCTGAGAGCACAACAACTAAAAGTTGACCCCGCCTTTTGGTGGAGCGGAATGCAAGAACCCGAACTTCAAGTTATGTTTTATGGTGAGGACATTGGCAACTACACTCCTACTATAACTTCTAACGATGTTGTAATAAAGGAGTCGGTGCGCCTAGCAAGTCCTAACTATCAAATTCTATACCTTGATATATCGCAAAGCAAACCTCAACAGTTTGATATTCTTTTTACCGATGGCAACAAACAGATTACCTATCAATATGAACTAAGAGAGAGAGATGACAAGCGTAAAAACATCGATACCTTCAACTCTTCAGATGTATTGTACCTCATTATGCCCGATAGATTTGCCAATGGCAATCCGGCAAACGACAATATAAAAATGAATATGCCCTACATAGTAGACCGCTCTGAGCCTAATGAACGACATGGTGGTGACTTAGAAGGCATATCCAATAACCTAGACTATCTAACAGACCTAGGTGTTACCTCTATTTGGCTCAACCCTGTTTTAGAGAACGACATGGAAGGTGGTTCGTATCATGGCTATGCTACAACAGATTATTATAAAGTTGACCCACGTTTTGGAACCAATGAAGAGTATGCACAACTAGTAGAAGATGCAAATGAAAAAGGATTAAAAGTGGTGATGGATATTATCTTTAACCACTGTGGTAGCGACCATCATTGGATGACAGATATGCCATCGGCAGACTGGTTCAATAATATAGATGAGTACGTAGAAACATCTCACATAAAAGAGGTATACTTCGACAATTATGCTTCCGATTACGATACAAAAAGACTTACCGATGGTTGGTTTGTGCCCACCATGCCCGATTTGAACCAACGCAACCGTCACGTTGCTAAATACCTTATCCAAAACAGCATTTGGTGGATAGAGTATACAGGTATCAACGGCATCCGCCAAGACACCTATCCCTATGCCGACTACGATATGATGGTTGATTGGTGCGTAGCTGTAGATAGAGAATACCCAGAATATAACATTGTGGGCGAAGCTTGGCTTAACAACATTATTGGAACAGCTTTTTGGCAACAAGACAGCAAGGTAAACAATGTGGGAAACACAAATCTAAAGACTGTAATGGATTTTAAACTAATGGGCTTGAGCCACTCAGCATTTTCTGAAGAAACTGGCAGCTGGAATGGTGGACTGCACTCGATATACGAAAGCCTGAGCTATGATTATATCTATCCTGATATCTATCATGTGTTACGCTTTTTGGATAACCACGACACCGACCGTTTTTTGAAAGAAATGCCTACAGACTTATTGACTTACAAACAAGCAATTTCATTTTTGCTCACCATTCCTGGTATTCCTCAACTATACTACGGAACTGAGCTGCTAATGCATGGCAATAAAAGCAAATACGACGGCGACATTCGCCTTGATGTACCAGGAGGTTGGGCTGAAGACAAAGAGAACCATTTTACTAGAGAAGGACGTAGCGACCTACAAAACGAAGCGTTCGATTTTCTACAAAAGCTTTTAAAATGGCGCAAAGGAAACGACATTATAGCCAATGGCAAAATGAAGCATTATGTAGTAAACAATGGCGTGTATCTGTATGAGCGATACTTAAACAATAAGAAGGTTGTAGTTGTTATGAATGGTACTACAAGTGACGTAGAACTAAAGCTTGACAGGTATGCCGAAACATTAGGCAATAGCAAGGGTGGTTTTGATATTGTATCAAACAAAAATATAGAACTATCCAACACACTAAAATTGACTCCAAGACAGACAATTATATTAGAGTTGAACTAGAGTTTTCTAAAGAAAACTTTCCAATCCCTACCCTATAATGAAAACTATAAATAAATTACATTGGTTGCTACTTGTAACACTTATTGCTGTTGCATGTAGCAGCGACCCTGTAGTTGTACCCGATCCGCCAAAAAAACCCGACGAGCCAACACCCGAACCACCCCAAACTGAAATTAAAGAGGGGTTTAGCTACAATCCCGAAAAACCAGATGCTGATGAAGAGTTGACAATTACTTTCAAAGCAAAAGCATCAACTCCTCTACACGGCTATAAAGGCGATGTATATGCACATATTGGTGTAGTAGTAGAAGGTGTATGGTTTTTTGTTCCAGCTGAATGGGATCAAAATATTGCAAAATGCAAAATGACTAAAGTGGAAGATAATGTATGGAACCTCAAACTTGCTCCATCTATTCGACAATGGTTCGACTCTGGTGAAACTCCCGTCACTAAGATAGGGATAGTAATTAGAAGCTCTGATGGAACTAAGAAAGGTGTCGAAGACGATTACTTTATCAATATTACTGATAGCAAATACGAAGGATTTGAACCCGCTGCTGTTAAAACAGCACCACAGCCTGGTGGTCTAAAACATGGTATAAACATAATTGACAATAACACAGTTACATTAGTACTTTATGAGAAAGACAAAAACGGTGGTCGCAAAGATTTTGCTCATGTAGTAGGAGATTTCAACAACTGGACACTAAGCAATACAGAAGAGTCGCAAATGTATCGCGACGATGCTGCTGGAACATGGTGGATAACTATATCGGGACTAGACAGTTCAAAAGAGCATGCTTTTCAATATTATGTTGGAACAAACGATGGAGAAACCATCAGACTAGCCGATGCATATAGTAGAAAGATTCTCGACCCCTATCACGACGAATATATACCAGCGTCAACCTATCCCGAGGATAAGACCTATCCAGAAGGAGCTATTGGCATGGTATCGGTGTTTAAAACTGTAGAAGATACCTACAACTGGAGAATACCAAACTTTGAAGCACCAGATGTGAGCAATATGGTAATTTACGAGTTGTTGTTGAGAGACTTCACAACTACGGGAGACATAAACGGAGCAATGCAAAAGCTCGATTACCTCCAATCGCTTGGTGTAAATGCTATTGAATTGATGCCTATACAAGAGTTTGATGGCAATGATAGCTGGGGATACAACCCTGCATTCTTTTTTGCTATGGACAAGGCTTATGGTACCGACCGCATGTATAAAGAGTTTATAGATGCCTGTCACGAACGAGGAATGGCAGTAATACTAGATGTGGTGTACAATCATGCAACGGGTGCAAACCCATTTGCCAAGCTATATTGGAACTCTTCGAAAAGCGAAACAGCTCCAAACAATCCTTGGTTCAACGTTACAGCACCTCACCCTTATAGTGTGTTTCACGATTTCAATCACGAATCACCATTAGTACGTGAGTTTGTAAAACGAAACCTTACATTCTTAATAGAAGAGTACAATATCGATGGTTTCCGTTTCGACTTAACAAAAGGATTTACTCAGAGATCTTCTAATGAAGGCAATGCTAGTAACTACGACCCCTCTCGTATAGCTATCTTGAAGGATTACAACAACAGCATCAAAGCTGTAAAACCCGAAACTTATGTAATTTTAGAGCACTTTTGCGATGATCGCGAAGAGACAGAACTAAGCAACGAAGGTATGATGGTGTGGCGCAATATGAACAATGCTTACGGCCAGTCGGCAATGGGATTCTCATCAGGCTCCGATTTTAAGGGCTTGTACTACAACACAGCATTTCGTCCTGTAAATAGCCTAGTAAGCTACATGGAGAGTCATGACGAGGAACGAGCAGCCTACAAACAGACACAATGGGGAAAAGGACCATTAAAATCTGACTTAAATGCGCAAATGTCGCAACTAGCCACAAATGCTGCATTCTTCTTCACCGTGCCAGGACCAAAAATGATATGGCAATTTGGAGAAATGGGCTATGATGTATCCATCGACTACAATGGTAGAACAGGAAAGAAGCCTGTTAAGTGGGAGTATTTAAACGTTCCTGAAAGAAAACAGTTGTACAACACTTATACAGAGCTTATAGCACTGCGTAACAATCATCCAGAGTTGTTTACACCAACGGCTACTCTTAGGTGGCAAGTATCTACTACTAATTGGGACAGTGGTCGTTTCATAACACTTACAAGCCCAAACAACAAACACTTGGTAGTAGTAGGTAACTTCACCAACGAAGATAAAACACTCGAAACCACCTTCCCAAGAGCAGGACAATGGTACAACTATATGAATAGATCGGATACCACAATAAGTGCTACAAAGGTAAATATTGAGGTTCCTAAAAATAGTTTCAAAATATATACATCGTTCTCTAACTCTTCGACACGATAAGTCGAAGAGAGAGGT
>ERZ1032924.49-NODE-49-length-17238-cov-4.850375_pt1 | contig 17238 bp, 12 predicted proteins | sample MGYA00516956_ERZ1032924 | MGnify/ENA primary metagenome ERZ1032924 (study PRJEB33719, sample SAMN04262513) | wastewater metagenome | biome: rural village; feature: composting latrine chamber; material: composting feces with ash | place: El Salvador | collected... | reverse complement strand
ATTGCTAAAATGGGTGCGGAAGGTCTGTTAGGGCTGTTGGGCAACTTGAATTTAGATTCATTAGCTTATAAGCTACGCCATAAAGCAGATACAGAGACTTCCCAGCAGCGTAAAAATGAAGCATTGAAACAGCTTCAAGTTGTAGAGGCTTTTAGAGGCTCTAAAGCAATAAACAAACCCGAATGGATGATTTTGAAAGTAGTTCCAATCATTCCACCAGAGTTGCGCCCTCTTGTGCCGCTTGATGGAGGTAGGTTTGCTACTTCCGACCTTAACGATTTGTATCGTCGTGTGATTATACGCAACAATCGTTTGAAGAGACTTATAGATATACAAGCACCCGATGTAATTCTTAGAAATGAGAAACGTATGCTTCAAGAGTCGGTTGACTCTCTGTTGGATAACTCACGTAAATCGAGTGCTATAAAAACAGAATCGAATCGTCCTTTGAAATCGCTTTCAGATAGTTTGAAAGGGAAGCAAGGTCGTTTTCGTCAAAATTTATTGGGTAAACGAGTTGACTATTCAGCACGTTCTGTAATTGTTGTAGGACCAGAATTGAAACTACACGAATGTGGTATACCTAAAGATATGGCTGCTGAGATTTACAAACCTTTTATTATTAGAAAGCTAATAGAGAGGGGTATTGTGAAAACAGTGAAATCGGCAAGAAGAATTGTTGATAGAAAAGAGCCAGTTGTGTGGGATATTTTGGAACATGTGATGAAAGGACACCCTGTTCTTCTTAACCGTGCTCCAACGCTTCACCGTTTAGGTATTCAGGCATTTCAGCCCAAAATGATTGAGGGTAGAGCAATTCAGTTGCATCCACTTGCGTGTACTGCTTTTAACGCCGACTTTGATGGTGACCAAATGGCTGTTCATCTTCCGTTAGGAAATGATGCTATATTGGAGGCGCAACTGCTTATGTTGGCATCGCACAATATTCTTAACCCCGCTAATGGTGCCCCCATTACCGTGCCTTCGCAGGACATGGTTTTAGGATTGTATTATATTACAAAAATACGTCCGGGTGCAATGGGCGAGGGAATGACATTTTATGGAGAGGAAGAGGCTATTATTGCTTACAATGAGGGTAAAATATCTGCTCATGCTCTTATAAATGTAATGGTGGATGATGTTGACGAAGAAGGAAAATTAATACGCAAGATGCACGAAACAACGGTTGGTAGAGTAATTACCAACGAATATATTCCAAAAGAAGTTGGGTATGTAAACGAACTGTTGTCGAAGAAATCGTTGCGTGATATTATTGGAAAGGTTATAAAAACCTGTGGTGTGGCACGAACAGCTCAATATCTTGATGATATTAAAGATTTGGGCTATAAAATGGCATTTAAAGGTGGTTTGTCTTTTAATCTCGACGATGTTATTATTCCAGAGGAGAAAGATGAACTTATAAACGAAGGCTATGCAGAAGTGGAGCAAATATTGGATAACTACAATATGGGTTTCATTACCAACAATGAGAGATACAACCAAATTATTGACACTTGGACACACGTAAACTCTAAGTTGTCGAACACATTGATGAAGCAAATTGCGGAAGACGATCAGGGATTCAACTCTGTTTTTATGATGTTGGATTCGGGTGCTCGTGGTTCGCGCGAACAGATTCGTCAGTTGTCAGGTATGCGTGGTTTGATGGCTAAACCTCAGAAAAGTGGAGCAGAGGGTGGACAAATTATTGAAAACCCAATTCTTGCTAACTTTAAAGAGGGATTGTCAGTTCTAGAGTATTTTATATCTACTCACGGTGCTCGTAAAGGTTTGGCCGACACGGCACTTAAAACTGCTGACGCTGGTTATCTAACGCGTCGCTTGGTTGACGTGTCGCAAGATGTTACAGTTGTTGAAGAAGACTGTGGTACATTGCGTGGTTTGGTTTCATCAGCATTGAAGAGCAACGACGAAGTAATAGCTTCTCTTTATGAAAGAATTTTAGGTCGTGTTTCTGTGCATGATATTTATCATCCGCAAACAGGAGAACTTATTTTAAGCTCTGGAGAGGAGATTACAGAAGATATAGCTGCCAAAATAGATAGATCGCCAATTGAGCGTGTTGAAATTCGCTCGGTTCTTACTTGTGAATCACGAAAAGGTGTTTGTGCAAAATGCTACGGACGTAACTTGGCAAGTGGTAAAATGGTTCAAAGAGGTGAGGCTGTTGGCGTTATTGCTGCTCAATCTATTGGTGAACCAGGAACTCAGCTAACGTTGCGTACTTTCCACGTTGGAGGTATTGCTTCTAACATTGCATCAGAAAGTCGTATTATAACAAAGTACGATGGTATTCTAGAGATGGATGATTTGCGTACTGTTGAATCGACTGATGATGAAGGTAAAACTCACAAAGTGGTGGTGAGCCGCTTGGTAGAGATGCGTATAGTAGACCCCAACACCAAAATTGTACTGTTGTCACACAACGTTCCTTATGGTGCAAAACTTTACTTCGATAATAATGTGAAGGTAAAGAAAGGTGATTTAATTTGTGAGTGGGATCCATTTAATGCTATTATCGTTTCTGAAGCAACGGGTAGAATAAAGTTTGAGAACTTTATAGAAAACGTTACTTATAAAGTTGAATCAGATGAGCAAACTGGTCTAAAAGAGAAGGTAATTATAGAGTCGCGCGATAAAACTAAAGCACCATCAGCTCATATTTTAAATGAAGATGATGATATATTGCGCAGCTACACACTTCCTCTTGGAGCTCATATCGTTAAAAAAGATGGTGATGTTATCAACACTGGCGATATATTAGTGAAAATACCAAGAGCCGTTGGTAAGTCGGGCGACATTACTGGAGGTTTGCCTAGAGTAACAGAGTTGTTTGAGGCTAGAAATCCTTCTAATCCTGCTGTTGTTTCTGAAATTGACGGAGAGGTTAGTTTTGGTAGAATAAAAAGAGCAAATCAGGAGATTATTGTTACTTCTAAACTTGGCGAAGAGAAAAAGTATTTGGTGCCATTGTCTAAACAGATTCTTGTTCAAGAAAATGACTATGTACGTGCCGGTTTAGCTCTTTCGGATGGTGCAATTACTCCAGCTTCTATATTGGCTATTAAAGGTCCAACTGCTGTACAGGAGTATATTGTAAACGAAGTCCAAGACGTTTATCGTCTACAGGGTGTGAAGATTAATGATAAACACTTTGAGGTGATTGTTCGTCAAATGATGCGTAAAGTTGAAGTTATAGAGCCGGGAGATACTCGTTTCTTAGAGAAACAACTCATCGACAAGCACGAAATAATGGAGGAAAACGATCGTATATGGGCTAAAAAGGTTGTTACCGATAGTGGCGACTCTGAGATCTTTGAGCCCGGACAGATTGTTACCGTTAGAAAACTGCGTGACGAGAATAGTTCTTTAAGACGTAGAGACTTGAAGCTTGTGGAGAGTCGTGATGCTATTCCTGCAACAGCCAATCAGGTGTTGCAAGGTATTACGAGAGCTGCACTACAAACAACTAGCTTTATGTCGGCTGCTTCTTTCCAAGAGACAACTAAGGTGTTGAACGATGCTGCTATTCATGGTAAGACTGATTATCTTGAAGGACTGAAAGAGAATGTAATCTGTGGTCACCTTATTCCAGCAGGAACGGGTCAGCGTTCATTTGAAAAATTGATTGTTGGTTCGAAAAAAGAGTTTGAAGAGATAGTATCAGCTGACTCTGACCTTGTGGGAGAAGAAAAGTAGTGTTGAATTGTTTTTTTGCTATCTATAAGCGAAAGTTCTTTATAATTGGTATGAGTTTGGATGTCGTAATAAAGCTACTGGTAAAGATTGCGCACGGCAACTGAAAGATCATGCGAATACTATCAATAACAAAGGGTTTGACTTTTAAAGTCAAACCCTTTTTTTGTTTTTTTTATTGAAAATATATTTAGCAGTTATTTATATCAGATTTCAACCAACTCTTTCTGCAACTTTTCATCTTGTAGCGATGCTGGTACAGACATTCTAATTTCGCTTTCGATAATTTCAATTATTCTCTCTCTTAAAAAGTCTTTTCTAGTAATTAGGCTAATTTCTCTTACAGGTGAAGCTTTCTCAAAAAATCTTACATTTAATTTTTGCTTATCTGTTAAGTGGTCGAGAGCCATTTCAGGAATTACAGTTATCCCATCATTGTTATCAACAATGTTGATAAGTGTTTCAATACTTCCGGCTTCGTATGTAAATGCAGAGCTCACAAAATTTGTAGATTTAAGGCTGCAAAGGTTTAATATTTGAGTTCTAAAGCAGTGCACTTCGTCTAACAGCCACAGCTTTGCACCCCTTAAATCCATCTCTTGTAATGATGGTTTTGAGTGAAGAAACCGTTCATTGGGCGATACATATGCCAAGAATTTCTCGTAATATACGGGTCTCTCTTTCATACGATCGTCGTGTAGGGGTGTTGCTAATATTCCTCCATCTATTGTGCCCTTTGCTAAGTTAGACAATATTTGATTGGTTGTCATTTCATTGATAACCAGTCTTATATCTGAGTTTTGTTCGCGATGGGTTTGCATTAACTTTGGTAAAAGATAAGGCGATACAGTAGGGATAATAGCTAAACGAAAAACCCCCTTGATAACCCCTTTTTCCTCTTCAACTATCTCTTGAATTTGACTAATTTGAGCAAGAGAAACACGTGCTTGATCAATAATTTTACGCCCCACATCTGTTGGTTCGATGGGAGATTGCGAACGGTCGAAAATTCTAACTCCCAATTCATCTTCAAGCTTTTGAATCATCATGCTTAGTGTGGGTTGGGTTACAAATGATGCTTCGGCTGCTTTAGAGAAGTGGCGATAGTTATCTACTGCAACAATGTATTCGAGCTGTTGTATGTTCATAAGATAGTTTTTGTGAAGTAATTAGAGCATTGAGCTTCTGTTATTTATGATTTGCAAAGTATTTCATAAACTGAGCACGCTCATATAGTGCTGGATCGGGTATGTTTGAATAGCTGAGCTTGCCTCTAAAATCTTGAAGGGTTTTATAGTTGTTTTGTTTCATCCACTCTTCCATGTATGTAATCATTTCGGGTATTATATTCAACCCCTCTTCATATAGCACACTGCATAGTTGCATTGCTGTAGCTCCTGCAAGAAGACCTTTTATAATATCTTCATGTTTGTGAACTCCATATGAGCAAGCTATATCGAAGTTTTGAACATAACCCGATGTAATAGCTGTCCACCTTAGCGTTTCGCTAAAATCTTCGGGATGGCTAAATACAGGGCCCGATATTATCTCCATTTTATTGATATCAATGTCTAGTTGATAGAACCTGTTGAATAGCACTACTGCGCTAACTCCAAGAGCTTCAAGCTTTTCAACTAACCCTGGTAGATTGCTCACTGTTCTAGCAATTTTTATAATGATGGGGATGTTGATAACTTTTTTAACTTCGCGAACAATCTTTATGTAAGACTCTTCGAGGTATCTATCGCCATATTGCCCGGTGTTGATTAAAAAAATATTCAATTCTAACGCATCTGCTCCTGCACTTTCAATACTTTTAGCAAAATCTATCCAACGGTCTACTTTATAGCAATTGATGCTAGCAATAATAGGAATATTGCACGATGCTTTAGCTTCACGAATCAAATCAAGGTATTTTTCCACATGATTCATCTCTACATAAGCGTTAATATAGTCGCTTGCTTCGGGATAGTCAGAACTAAGATTAAGCTTTTCTGAATGGCTATCTATTTGCTCCTCAAAAAGAGACTTCAATACTACAGCTCCCACTCCTGCTTTTTCAAGCTCTTTTATCTTTTTTATCGAATTTGTCAATCCGCTACTTGCTGCAATCAAAGGATTACGAAGCTTTAGTCCAGCATATTCTGTTGATAAATCTATCATAGTATTATTTATTATTTCAGATTATAAATTATTTTTCTTTCTCTTTTTCAATCTGTATACAAAAATAGACAAATATTTGTAATATCTCCTATTCCCTCTCTCCAAAAATATTTGAACCAACTCTTATTATTGTGCTTCCTTCTTCCACAGCAATTTTATAGTCGGAAGACATTCCCATCGACACCTCTTTAAAATGAGGACCGTCTGCAAAGAAAAGCTCTTTTACCTTGTTGAAAAATGCTTGCAGTTTTGCAAACTCTTTTCTCACAACTGCTTCATCGTCAGTAAAAGTAGCCATGCCCATAACCCCCGATAGTTGTATATGCTTATATTCGCGCCATTTGTTGCTTTCGAGTAGTTTCCAACACTCCTCTTCCGAGAAACCTGTTTTTGTGTCTTCTTCAGCAATGTGCATTTGCAATAAGCATGGTATTACTCTGTCTACACGGGCTGCTTGCCTCTCTATTTGACGGAGTAGTCTTTCAGAATCTACACTATGAATGCAACTAATAAAAGGTGTAATAAACCTTACTTTATTGCGCTGCAACCTGCCTATAAAATGCCATTCGATATCTTCGGGCAAGTGGGGCTGCTTCTCTATAAGCTCTTGAACCCTGCTTTCGCCAAAGATCTTGTGTCCACCATCGTATGCTTTTAATATTTCATCTACACCATGAAACTTAGAAACTGCTACCAAACGTGTTTCAGCAGGTAATTGGCTCTTTATCTCATCTATGTTTTTTTTAATATCCATTATGCTGTCTGTTCTTTTGTGTCTTGTACTTCTGCACTGTATGGGTAAACATCCATAATTGCTGTTTCTGTAGCACTAGCAATGGAGTAGTCTACCATAGATTTTTCCATTTCGGTTTCTATTATCTCTACTGCCTCTTTAAGGGTTGATGCCTGAACAAGCATATTTACAGAGGTTTTCTTCTCTGCTCCACTCTTTTCATCTAAAGAGATAAAGAAGAGTCTCATTCTGTAATATCTGTCGCCATGATCGTTGAAAAAAGACTCTGCATATTTTACGCGCTTTATATTAGAAATAGTGAATTCACCAGACATATAAGGAGTAATCTCCTGAATAATACGTGATTCAGCTTCGGTAAACGATAATGCATCTACTAGATAAGGCTCTGTAACCATTTTCTGCATTCCATTCTCAAGCAGTTTTTCATAACGAACTTTACATTCAAACCAATTGTACATATCTTTTCTATTTTAGTTTAGTGCGAAATTAACAAAATATCCCGAGAATATGCATTCCCGGGATATCTATTTTGCAAAATTAAAAACAACTTAGCTATACGCGCTTTAGTAATTAATAATTTATCGTATATCTTAGTTTTGCCCCAAACGTTGTTGGAGTTCCTTTTTGAACCAATGGGTTCATGTTGCCTGCTAGATCACCTGCTTGGAAGTAAAAAGCATTGTATGATGTGTCAAATATATTTTTACTCCATAGTTCTAATGCAACATTACCTTTTTCAACTGTCACGCTTGCATTTGTTAGACCATAAAACGATTGATAAGCATCATTTGCATCTGTCCAATAAATTTTACCTGCACCAGTATATTGTGCACTTGCTGTAATTCGATCTATAAAAGAACCATTCTTAAACGAGTGGCTATAGCTACCACCAACGCTTAAAGTGTGACGGGGAGCAAATGGAATGTAATTACCTGTATAATCAGTTTTTCCAGACTTGTAATCTTTAAATTTAGCACTTACAAAGCCATACTCCGTGAATAAAGAGATAGAATTAGTAGGTGCATAGGCCAGGCTCAACTCTACACCTTTACTTGACGATTTTCCTGCATTAGATACTGTGCGTCCTGCTGTAGCGTCTTTAAGTAGATGAATTATTTGAATGTTGTCAACATCCATTGCAAATAGCGTAAAGTTTGCATTTAGTTTGTTATCTAAGAAGCTAAATCTACCACCAAACTCATAGTTCCAACTTGTTTCTGGATTATAAGAAAGTTGTTCTTCTAATGTTAATTCGACTTCTTCTTCATCTTTATTATCAATCATTCCTGGAGGCATCTTATTTTCAAGTGCTTCTTGCATAGCATTTTGCAAAATATCTGAAAACGACTGCTCATTATATCCACCAGTTTTGTATCCCTTAGATGCGGAGAAGTAAACAAAGGCATCATCTCTTAAATCGTATTGTAGTGCAATTTTGGGCAACACTTCCCAAAATCCTTTTGAGAAACGATCCTCCATCAAGGTATCGCTCTTCAAGGTTTGAGAAATTGGCGGCATTCCCGGAAACATGGGTGGAACATCTACTTTTACCTCCACACCCTGTGTTTCGGTAAAATAATCCATAGCTGTGTGCTCATAATCGGCTCGTATTCCAAATGTGAGTGACAGTCCTTCTGCACCAAACAGTGTGTTCATCGACGATTGCTGGAAAAAAGCAATCCCTTTCGAAGGTTTGCGGTAGATGCCTGGCAGGTCTATTCTATCGTTGGTATATTTAACCGAAGGTCTTCTATCTTCAGGCAGGTTTGACATTCCATCGTCTATTCTTTGTTGAAGCATCTTTATTCCGTCTTCCTTTAATGCTACTGGAGTGGATACTTTTCTGTAGTCGTAAAAACCAAAAGCACCTACCATCCAATTGTATCGGTCTTTTTTGTCTGATTTGAATGTGATTTCCTGACTTATTGAGTGTTGGTTTTGTTCTTGAAGAATAGAGAATACAGAGCGTGGCGAGTAATCCTGATCCATATACATCTCATCATTAAGGTATTGGTAGCCAGTGTTTGAGTTTGCCACAAACCCATCACCTTGATATTTTAGAGATAGTCCTTGTGAAAACAGTTTGCGCTTGTACGACGATGGTTCATTAAAATTTACAGCCGTAGAGTCTATGTGCATATATGGAAATGCTCCTTGCGATACATAATCGAAAACACTAAATAGACTAGCACTAAAATTTTCGTTTTCTTCCCATTCAAGCTTTAGCCTTGCACCCATGTTTTCAGAATCATCGGTTTTCTTACCCGTGTAATTATTAATAAAGTATCCATCATCTTTTTTATAATACAGAGCTAGCGAGCTTCCAAATTTATCGCTAAACTTACTGTAGTTTGACACACGAGCTTCCATTTGTCCATAGTTTCCGCCACCAACTTCCACAGTGCTACCTTGATAGGTGTGTGGCGATAGTGTGTACACATTTATAATACCTCCAATGGCGTTCCTGCCATATAGTGTGCCTTGTGTGCCACGCAATATCTCTATGCGCTGAATATCTTGAAATTCGAAATCGAAAGCCGATGCATTGAAATAGGGCACATTGTCGACATATAAGCTCACTGTTTGTGCTCCCAATCGAGCGCCAACTCCACGAATGTATATTGGGGTAGATACTTTTGATCCGTAGTTGGGAATAAAAAAGTTTGGAACCATGCCACTCATCGATGTTAGCGATTGCACTTGTCTGCTTTGCAGCATCTTAGGCGATATTACAGATATTGCTGTAGGCATGCGTTTGAGTATGTTGGTTTCTTTTACAGAACTTGTTACAACAAATTCGTCTAAATTGAGTGTTCTAATTGTATCTTTGCCTTTCTCCTCATTTTCAACGGGGATGTAGTTGATAGAGAAGCCATAAAAGACATTTAGTGTAAGTAGAAAAAGTAGAATTGTTTTTTTCATCGTTTTTTTTTATAATCTGTTTTTTATTTACACACAAAGTAAATGCAATAAACCACGCCTGTCAATCACTACATATAGTGATTTTTTTCTTTAATTGAACTATCCTATTGGTTTACAGTTGCAGTAGCAATCTTTATTGATGTAACTGGCATCGATAAAGTGTTTTGGAAGGATAGTTGTCCTTGCATTTTATGATTTAGTGAACCTAAAAATCATTAATTTTGTAGTTTATCTAACTATTCACCCTAAATGGGTGTTTAATAGGTATTGTTTAATAATTGAAATAGTGTGAATATTATAATGGCTGTAAAATCAGAGTTTTGGGACAAGAGATACTCCGTGAGCGAGTATGTATATGGCGAGCATCCAAACAGTTACCTTAAAGAGCAATTGCAAGCACTGCCTGTTGGCTCTATTCTATTGGCAGGCGAAGGAGAGGGACGCAATGGTGTGTATGCTGCAAAATTGGGTTGGAAGGTATCGGCATACGATTTAAGTGTGGAGGGGAAGATGAAAGCAGAGCGACTTGCACGCAAACACAATGTGGAGATAGATTATCATGTGGGCGAGTTGCATGAGTTGGATTATACAACTGAGCAATTTGATGTGATAGCATTGATATTTACCCATTTCCCTTCGAAGAGTAGAGAGGCTATACATAAAGAACTTGCCCATCATCTACGCCCTGGTGGCACTATAATTATGGAGGTTTTTAGCAAGAAACAGCTCGCTTATCAGGTGAAAGGAGATAGTGGTGGAGGACCCAAAAGCATTGATATGCTATACAGCATTGAAGATATTCGGTCTGATTTTGAAAACTTCGATGTAATAGAGCTACAAGAAACTGAGAAGCATTTAAACGAAGGGCACCATCACAATGGTTTAAGCGCTGTGATACGGTTTGTGGGCAAGAAACCCCAATAGTGCTATTGTTGAACCTCCTATCATTTGTTTTGTTATATTATAGAGGGTGTAGTATGTTTGCACCCTTGAAATAAAACTAATACCAATTTTGATATAAAAGTATAAAACGAAAATGAAGAAAATATTATTAATAGTAGATCTGCAAAACGATTTTTGTCCGGGTGGCTCATTAGCAATTAAAGAAGGAAACGAAATTGTGCCTGTTATAAACGGACTAATGGATAAAATGGATGTAGTGATTGCCACACAAGATTGGCACCCAGAAGGTTCTACTCACTTTGAGAAATGGCCTGTGCATTGTGTTGTCAATACTACTGGATCTGAATTAAACCCTCGTTTAGATGCAGATAAAATAGATCAAATTGTGTTGAAAGGCACCGGACACGACGATCCGGGCTATTCTGCTTTTGATGCTACAAACATATCGCTTGAAGCGTATTTGAAGGAACAGAATGTTGGCTCGCTATATGTAGTGGGCTTGGCAACAGACTATTGTGTAAGGGCGTCGGCTCTTGATGCTTGCAAAATGGGCATTCACACATATGTAGTTACAGATGCTATAGCTGCCGTAGATTTAGAAGAAGGCGATGGCAAAAAAGCTCTAGATGAAATGTACAAAGCGGGTTGTTTGTTTGTCGAATCTAAAGATATTTAAAAAAAACAGTAATCCAGATGAGATTTATAATAGGCTCATCTGGATTTCTTTATTTGCCAAATTGTAGTGCTTCTGTTGGCTGCACACCTATACCGGGAGCGTCGCTTGCTATAATTTTGCCATGTTGAAGGGTTGCACCCTCAAAACAATCATTGGCTATCAGTAGCGCTCCGTCCAAATCGGCAAAGTCTAGATCTGCTGACAGTTGAGCCGCTGCAGATATAGCACACGATGTTTCTGTCATGCAGCCAATCATCACTTTCATACCCAATTTTTGAGCCAATTTGCGCATTTTCCATGCTTCGTGCATGCCAGTGCATTTCATTAGCTTTATGTTGATGCCAGAAAAAACTCCTTTCATCTTTTCGATGTCTTGCAGTCGTTGCAACGACTCGTCGGCAAAAATAGGCAGCGGACTATGCTCTGTGAGCCAAGCAATACTGTCGTAATCGTATTTGGGCATGGGTTGCTCTATCATCACAACACCTTGCTCTTTCAACCACCATATCATATCTAGGGCTTCGTGCTTATCTTTCCACCCCTGATTGGCATCGACAGCCAAGGGTAGGTGGGTAATAGAGCGGATGGTTTCAATCATACGTTTGTCGTGGTCTCCACCCACTTTTATTTTCAATATATTAAAATTGTCCATTGCCTGGCGTGTCTTTTCGCGCACCATCTCATCAGTGTCTATGCCAATAGTGAAGGTGGTATCCGGAGATTTGTGTTTATCCAATCCCCATATTCTATGCCACGGAGCATCCATTATTTTGCCAGCCAAATCGTGCAACGCTATGTCTACAGCGGCTTTTGCAGCAGTGTTGTTTGGGGCAATGTTATCGATATATAGTATAATTTCGTCTAAATGAGTGGGATTGGAAAAAGGAGAGAGGTCTACTTTTTGCAAAAACTCAATTACCGATGCTTGTGTTTCACCCAAATAGGGTGGAAGCGAAGCCTCGCCATAGCCCACCAAACCATCATATTGGATACGGGTGAGCACTACGGGTGTGGTTGTTCGTGAAAACCCCGATATGGTGAATGTGTGTTTCAGTTGCAAGTTGTAGGGAGTCCAGCTCAGTTTCATTTTGCCTATTTTATTCATCATCGGTAAGAGAGGTTTTGCTATAAAAGGGATGTTCCAAAATGGGTATTATTCCTGCAACCCCTTCATAGCCAATATAGCGCATGGTGCGCAAATAGCGGTTGGTGTTAAATTGGTCGAACAGTTTATCATGGGGGTTGAAGCTATTAATACGGATATAGTCGTGGGCATGAATAAACTGCTTGTTGCCAATATATATACCAACATGCACAACCCTTTCTTTCGTATTCTCGTCGGTTGCTTTTGTGCCAAAAAATAGAAGATCGCCTTTTTGCACTTTTTCAAAATCTCCTTTATTATCTACCTCCACACCACACAACACCTGTTGCGATGCATCGCGAGGGATGATAATGCCATGTAGCCAGTAAATAATTTTAGTAAATCCGCTGCAGTCCAATCCTTTAGAGGAGGTGCCGCCCCACACATAAGGCACACCCATTAGCTGTTTTGCAGTGTTTACGATGCTTTTGCCTGTCAACTCTATGTCGGTTAGCCAGCTATCTACTTCTTTTGCATTTTGTTTCTCAATATAAGCTTCTCTACCATCGGGGTAGATTATTTTGTAAAAGTTATCTTCCTCTCCATCTAGTGTAAAGATGTTTCCAATAACAATATCGGATACCGATTGCGAATAAATATCGGCTTTGCTGTACGATTTGGCATACTGACAAGTTACAATTATTGTAGGTTTCTGCAATCGAGCCTGTAGCTCTCTGCCATTCATCCTCTCTATCGAACCACACACCCACCCAATATACCCTTCGGGGGCTTGAATGCGCAGCCAATCATCCAATTTGTCTAGCACCCTTACAGGCATTCCCAATAATAATTGAGAAACCATGTCGGATTTGTGAGTTGGTTGGCTGTGCAAGTTGCCTACCGAGTTGTAAACAATGCCCCAACAGTTCTCCCCAATCGTTTCGCTGGGTAGTGTGTCAATATGGTTTTCTATATGTGGTGCTATGCTCTTTGCTCCTTCAGCAAGCTCTTTAAGGGCTGCTGCGCTTGTTGTTTCGCCTTTTAGTTGTATTGCCCCGTCATATTCAACTACCTCAATAGAGTACACCTCTACACGCCTATCGGGGGCATACTTGGCTCCTATACTTTCTACTAGCTGTTGAAGTTTGCTTTTGGTGGATATCGTATCTTTGTTCATTATGCTAAACAGTGTTGTGCTGTGCGCTGACATAAACATATACGGCTATAACTGCTGTTTCTCTTTTTATTGAGATATCTATAAGCCGCCATTAACTGCCATGCAAGATAGGTTTTTCTTTTATTATTTCGAATTATAACCAATTATATTTCTGCACAAAAAAACGCTCTCAATTGTTGAGAACGTTTTTTTTGTTTGATATCATTTCTAATAAATCTATTTCAATTTACTCATTCCCACGGCTATAGTTGGGTGCTTCACGCGTAATCATCACTCCATGAGGATGACTCTCTGCATAGCCTGCAGCTGTAATATGGGTAAATTTTGCATGATGCAGCTCATCAACTGTAGCTGCGCCACAATATCCCATTCCGGCACGCAATCCGCCCACCATCTGATATACAACCTCTTGCAAGCTGCCTTTGAAGGGAACACGCGCTTCAATTCCTTCTGGAACAAGTTTCTTTATATCGTCTTCTGCATCTTGAAAGTATCTATCTTTCGAGCCCTTTTGCATAGCAGATAGCGACCCCATGCCACGGTATGTTTTAAATTTGCGACCATTGAATATAACTGTTTCACCAGGCGACTCTTCTGTTCCTGCCAATAGCGACCCCATCATTACAGATGATGCACCTGCAGCCAATGCTTTTACTATATCACCAGAGTAGCGCAGTCCGCCATCAGCAATAAGCGGTATTCCTGTACCTTTTAGTGCACAAGCCACATCGTAGATAGCCGATATTTGAGGCATGCCCACACCCGCAATTATACGCGTGGTGCATATAGAGCCCGGACCAATACCAACTTTCACACCATCGGCACCCGCTTCTACCAACATCTTGGCAGCCTCGCCAGTGGCAATGTTGCCCACTATTACATCGATGTTTGGGTGCAATTTTTTTACCTGTCTCAACATATCTGCAACACCTTTCGAGTGTCCGTGAGCAGTGTCGATAATTATAGCATCCACACCCGCTTCTACAAGGGCGTTGGCACGCTCTATAGAGTCGCCAGTAACACCAATAGCTGCAGCAACACGCAAACGACCCTGCTCGTCCTTGCAGGCAAGTGGTTTGTCTTTTGCTTGTGTTATATCTTTGTATGTAATCAGCCCGATGAGTTTATTATCGGTATCTACTACGGGTAGTTTCTCTATTTTGTGTATTTGCAATATATCGGCAGCAGCCTCTAAATCTGTCGATTGGTCGGTAGTTACAACCTCTTTGGTCATCACATCGTCGATTAGTTTCGACATATTTCTTTCGAACCGCAAATCGCGATTAGTAACAATACCCACAATGTGGTTTTGGGCATCTACCACTGGTATTCCTCCAATATGATACTCTGCCATTATAGCAAGAGCATCTGCCACAGTTTTGTCGCGGGTTGTGCTTATAGGATTTAGTATCATGCCGTTTTCGGCACGTTTCACGGCACGCACTTGGTCGGCTTGCCTCTCAATAGACATATTTTTATGAATCACCCCTATACCACCTTCTCGTGCTATGGCTTTTGCCATGTTGGTTTCGGTAACAGTGTCCATAGCCGCCGAAATGATAGGCGTATTCAATGTTATATTTCGTGAAAATTTTGTGCTTAAATCTACATCCCGTGGAAGAACTTCGGAATATGCGGGAACTAACAACAAGTCGTCGAAAGTGAACCCTTCTGTAATAATTCTATCTGCAATAAATGACATATGAGTAAGTCTTTTTAGACCACGACGTGCACCGCCAGCAGCTCCCGGAGCTGATCCGCATGGCGCGCCGGGTCGAGCAGGTCGACGGCGAGCGCGACACCTGCCCCAACGGCCTGGCCGACCTCCTGACCGCCATCCACCAGGAGATGGAGAGCCACATGCAGAAGGAGGAGCAGATCCTCTTCCCGATGCTGCGCCGCGGCATGGGTGCCCAGGCCCAGGGCCCCATCGCGGTGATGCGCCATGAGCACGACGACCATGGCGAGAACCTCGATGAGGTGATGGCGCTGACCGACAACATCACCCCGCCCAAGGGGGCCTGCACCACCTGGCGTGCGCTCTACACCGGCCTGCGCGAGTTCCGCGAGGACCTGATGGAGCACATCCATCTGGAGAACAACCTGCTGTTCGAGCGGGCCTGACGCTCCCCCTTTCCCCTCGAGCGCCACCCGACGGCGGTGCTCAACGCCTGGCGGCGCCGCGTCGATGACGGGCGCCGCCCTTTTTGCTGCCTGTCTTGCGGCGTGGCGCGGGTGCCAGCGGGTCAGACGGTGCGCGAGTAGCGCCCCTGGCTCTTCGCCAGGTAGGCATCGAAGGCCATGGCGGCGTTGCGCATCATCAGCCGACCGGCGGGCAGCACCTCGATCTCGCCCTCGCGGATCGCCAGCAGGCCGTCGTCGGCCATCTCCTGGAGCTCCTCCAGGGCATCGGCGAAGTAGTCGCGGAAGACGATGGCGTGCTTGCGCTCGATGGCGGCGAAGTCGATGCGGTTGTGGCACATCAGGGCGTTGATCACGTCCCGGCGCAGGCGGTCGTCGTCGCTCAGGCGGTAGCCGCGGAACACCCCCAGGCGCCCCTCGCCCAGGCGATGCTGGTACTGGGCGGTCTCCTTGACGTTCTGGCTGTAGGTATCGCCCACCTTGCCGATGGAGGTGATGCCGAGGCCGATCATGTCGCAGTCGGCGTGGGTGGAGTAGCCCTGGAAGTTGCGCTGCAGGGTGCCGTTCTCCCGGGCCAGGGTCAGCTCGTCGTCGGGCAGGGCGAAGTGGTCCATGCCGATGTAGACGTAGCCGGCGGCGGTCAGGCGTCGGATGGTGAGCTCGAGCAGCTCGAGCTTGCGCTCCGGCGGCGGCATGTCCTCGGGGCGAATCAGGCGCTGGGCCTTGAACAGCTCCGGCAGGTGGGCATAGCTGTAGGTGGCGATGCGGTCCGGACGCAGGGCGATGATCTTGTCGAGGGTGGTATCGAAGCTGGCCACCGTCTGCAGCGGCAGGCCGTAGATCAGGTCGACGCTCACCGATTCGAAGCCCGCCTCCCGGGCGGCGTGCACCAGGGCGACGACATCCTCCTCGCTCTGCACGCGGTTGACCGCCTTCTGCACGTCGAGGTCGAAGTCCTGGACGCCGAAGCTCAGGCGGTTGAAGCCCAGGTCATGGAGCTCGTGGATCTGCTCGGGGGTCACGGTGCGCGGATCCACCTCCAGGGAGAACTCGCGCTCGGCGGGCGGAGCGAAGTGGAAGGCCTCGTCCAGCGCCGCCATCAGCTCGCCGAGCTGGGCGTTGCTCAGATAGGTCGGCGTGCCGCCGCCCAGGTGCAGTTGGGTCATGCGCCGGGTCTCGTCGAACAGCGCCCCCTGCACCCGGATCTCCTGCTTGAGCCACTCGAGGTACTCGGCGGCACGCTCGGTGTTGTGGGTGATGATCTTGTTGCAGGCGCAGTAGTAGCAGAGGCTCTTGCAGAAGGGGATATGCACGTAGACCGACAGCGGCTTGGGCGCCTCGGCCCGGTTGCTGCGCTCGGCCGCGGCGCGGTAGTCATCCTCGGCGAAGGCCGCATGGAACTGGGGCGCCGTGGGGTAGGAGGTATAGCGCGGCCCGGGACGGTCATACTTCTCCACCAGGGGGCGATCGAACAGCAGGGTATCTTGCATCGTGAAACAGCCTCTTGAACCGGAGGTCGGCGCTGCCGGCGCCGCCGTATGGGCAAAGTATGCCATTCAGGGTCCAGCGCGTCGGTACCCTTCTCGAGGTAGCTGACCTGGGTCAAGCCTCCGACGCACCGTGCGGCGACGCCAGTGGAGCAGCCGCCAGGCGGTCAGCCCCCAGGCCAGGCTCCAGGCAAGGGCCGAGCCCCACAGCAG
>ERZ1032924.46-NODE-46-length-17826-cov-7.029655_pt1 | contig 17826 bp, 13 predicted proteins | sample MGYA00516956_ERZ1032924 | MGnify/ENA primary metagenome ERZ1032924 (study PRJEB33719, sample SAMN04262513) | wastewater metagenome | biome: rural village; feature: composting latrine chamber; material: composting feces with ash | place: El Salvador | collected... | reverse complement strand
CGAAGCACCCGTTTTTGGCAACTACCTATTTTTCCTACTCCAAGTCACCAAAATAGGTAACTATCCAAAACGCCTCTCTTCCCCACGCCGCCCCCTATCTGCACACCGCGCGATCCCGGCGTCCGCCCAGGTCTGTGTGCTCAGGTCTGTGTGTCCAGGTCTGTGTGTCCAGGTCTGTGTGCTACCTTTCGATCTTCAATGCCGGGTGCTCCGACAGGATCGACACGCGGTTGTAAGCGTTCAGGGTGATGGCGGCCCATTCGATGACAGCGAAGGCCTCGTCCCCCAGCGTGGTGCGAGCCTGTGCCAACACCTGCTTCCGGTAGTCGGGATCGGGCAGGGTCGTGGTCATCTCGCCGACGGCCAGGGCTGCGCGCTCCTCTTCCGTGAACGCCTTCGCCTCCCGCCAGACAGGAATCTGCGCCACAACACCGGCAGGGACCCCTGCTTTTATCGCCAAACGCGAGTGAAGCTCCAGGCAGGTCACGCATCGGTTGATCTGCGAGATCCACACGTACATGATTTCTAGCGTGGAGCGGGGGACGCCTGCTTTCTCGGCGGCTCGGTTCACGGCGAGGGAGACACCATTCAGGGCTTTGTACACCTCGGGATTGGACTTATCTAAGAACAGTCTGTGGGTGTGAGTCGTCATATTTCACGAGTGTAGCCGCGACCTTCAACCCACACGCGTGCACGGCTAGCCTCCAACCAGATGAAAAACCCACGTGATCAGAAGGATCAGCGGCAAAGAGATCACGTTCGTTGCTAGCACTGTTGCCTGCGCGACCTTCTCTCCATGCCCTGCCCGAGACGCCGCAATGAACGCATTCTGCGCCGTCGGCAAAGCGGCCATCACAGTGACCCCAAGCAACGCCTCCTGGGGCAACGAAAGGAGCAGCCCCGTTCCGAATGCGATTGCCGGCTGGAGAACGGACTTGCTGAGAGTGGAAAGAAGCGCGACACGGCCGCTGTCGGATGCGAACCTGAAACGTTGCATGTACATGGAGGCCCCAAAGGCAACCAGAACCATCGGTGCCGCCGCCGCTCCCAGCATCTCCGTTGAAATCGCAATCACCAACGGGACGGGAATATGCAGCCACGCAACCACGATTCCAAGGGCAGCCGCAATCACCATTGGGTTCGTGACAACCTGGCGGACCACCACTCGGGGAGAGGGACTTTCCCCCGAACCCACCAAATTGGCCAGCACAAAGAACATGGGACTCAAAAGTCCCAGTTGGAAGATCAGGATTGGCACTGCGTGGGAGGCCGCCCCCAACACGTAAACCGCGACAGGGATCCCTATATACGCAGCGTTGTTCAAAGAAGCGGACATTGCCCCAACTGTTAAATCGGCCTTTGATGGCCGTAGGAACAGCCAAGCCAACAACAGAAACACAAGGGCGGACCCGAAGCCACTTACCGCGGCGACCAGCAATGGCCAGCCAATAACCGTCTGGAGGTCCGCAACGGACAACGTCGCGAAAAGCATCGATGGGGCAGCAAGCCAGTAGACCACCAGGGTGATTACCTCGGAGGTCGCGGCGGGCAGGATACCTGTCCGCCGGCCCAGCCAGCCGACCGCCATGATCAGAGCTATTGCTCCGATGCTCGAAACGATGCTACCCACGGTCACACCGTACGCCGTGGCGAAGAGCGGCCTCGTGTTGTTCCATCGTGCCGCTCTGCCGGGCCTTCTATGCCACAGCCCTTACGCCACTTCAGGGACCAGCTCCAACTCGTTCACGCATCCTTGTCCAACAGCGACTGCGTGAACCTGTGCGGGGGCCGCGACGCCGGTAAGATCAAATGGTTGCCACCAGCGATCCTCGCGCCGAAAGTGCGCACGCCCGGCAACGTCAACGCAAATGCAACAAGAAAACAACAAGGAGGTCCGATGGCAGAAAACGACCGAGACGAATCGTCCTCTTTCATGGACGATGACATCGACGAAACCGGGGGGCCGCACGACTACTACGGCAAACCCGGTGAGCCCGACTCTGAGTCATTCGTTGAAGGCATGGAAGAACTGGACGAAGAAGGTCAAGTTCCGCCCGAAAACCCGGAGTTCCCCAAGCGCGGTAACTCCTGGAAGTGGGCGATTGTTGGGATGATCATCCTCCTGATAATCGTCATCTTCGTTGTTGTATTCGTGATGCGAGGCACCAACAGCGAACCAGCCGCAGCGGAAGCTCCACGCGGCGACGTCATCTTGACAACGTTTCAGTGGGACTGGGACTCCGTAGCCCGCGAGTGCACCGACACCATCGGGCCCGCGGGCTTCGGCTACGTTCAGATCTCACCACCGCAGGAAACGATCCAGGGAGAGGAGTGGTGGACCTCGTACCAGCCGGTCTCCTACTCCCTGGATTCGAAACTGGGGACTGCCGAAGAGTTCCAAAACATGGTCGACGTCTGCGAAGCAGCAGGCGTCGGCATTGTTGTTGACGCAGTAATCAACCACATGGCGGCAGTTGATCAGTCTCCCGGCACAGGCGTTGCCGGGACGCAGTTTGGTGAAGACGATTTCCCGGGTCTTTACACTGCGGACGACTTCAACGAATGCCGCACCAACATCACCAACTATCGCAACCGCGAGCAGGTCCAAGGGTGCAGGCTGCTGGGCTTGCAGGACCTGGCAACCTCGCACGAACATGTGCAAGACACCATCGTTGACTACCTGGACGGTTTCATCGAAATGGGCGTTGCAGGATTCCGCATCGACGCGGCAAAACATATTCCTGCCGAGGACTTGGCACAGATCAAATCCAAACTGGTCGACCCCGATGTCCTTTGGATCCAGGAGGTCATCCGCGGTGGGGACGAGCCCATCAAACCCGAAGAATACGTTGGCACCGGGAAGGTCAACGAATTCGCGTACGGGCGACTCCTCGTGGACGACTTCAACAACCAAATCAAGTACTTGGAGTACATGGGGAACGGGCTGTTGCCCTCGGCTGACGCCGTCGTCTTCGTCGACAACCACGACACGGAACGGGACGGCTCGACCCTGAACTACAAGGCTGGCGACGAATATCTGCTGGCCAACATTTTCATGCTCGCCTGGGACTACGGCCAGCCCGCCGTTTACACCGGTTACACCTTCGACAACAACGACCAGGGCGCGCCAGGTGCGACTGCCACCTCCGTTCCGGACGTTGACTGCAGCAGCGACCAGTGGACCTGCCTGCAGAACTGGGACGAGATCCGCGCGATGGTCGAATTCCACAACCAAACCGCCGGAACCCCGGTCACGAACTGGTGGACCAACGGGGCGAACGTAATCGCGTTTGAACGAGGTGGAGACAAGTCAACCGGCAGCCCGACCGCGGCCATCAGCGGCGACGGCGGAGCCGCGAGGATCGTGCCCACTGACGTTGAAGAGCGTGAGGTCGCAACTAGGGCCCCTGCTGATTCTGGCCTCGGGTTCGTAGTCATAAACAACGAGGACTCCACGTACACCGCTGGCAGCGGTCAGGGCAGTCACGGCCAGTTCGGCGAGGATAACCCGGAGGCGGATGCGGAGGCGGGGTCGAAGGTTTCCTCGGGCTCTTTGGTTGGCCCCAAATTCCAGACATCCATGCCGAAGGGAAAGTACTGCAACGTGCTGGTCCCGGATTGTGGGGATGTGGTAGAGGTGGCCTCGGACGGCTCCTTAGCGGCGGAGATCCCCGCGGGTAAGGCCATTGCCATCCACGTGGGAGCGAGGGCGTAGGGGCTGCATTCTCTGGGCAAGCCGCCTGCTCACAAACAAAAAGGCTTCTCCCGCTGATCAGCAGGGTAACCCCACTTCCTTCCCCTTTCTCCTCATCAGTGTTCTTGGTGTTGCGATTGGGTCAGTTGTTTTGATTGTTTCTGCTGTTGCGGGTGGGTTTGGTGGTGTGGTTTGTAACCCTTTCGCAATCGAACATATGTTCGATTGCTGGTATCGTTAAGTATGGGCAAAATCGTTATGACACCGCAGACTGCATCCTCGCTGGAGGGCGAGGATTTGGTTGTGGCGTGCCGTGAGATAGCCCTTGAAATCAATCGACTCTTGACGCTTCAGGCTGTGGTCAGCGAGCGGATCCAGCAGGAAAGTGGATATTTCGAGGATCGTGAAGGACTCGCTCAGAGCTATGGGTGCCGCAGCGCTGTGGAGTTGATCCAGCGTTTGACGGGGGAGTCTGCCAGGACGGTGTCATCCCGACTGAAGGTGGGATATCAGGTGACTGTGCGCCGGTCATTGCTGGGTGAAGAGTTGCCGCCTTTGCAAGAGCATGTTGCTGCGGGACTTGAAACTGGAGTTCTGAACTTCGAGTCGGCTGCTCATGTTTCTTCTCTTCTGGAGAAGAACCGTTTGCTCAGCGATCCAGTCGACCTTGAGGTTGCTGAGCGTTGTTTGGTTCAAGCCGCCACCGGTTTGGATTTTGGTGGCGAAGGCGGCCCATCGATCCCGTTGCATGCGGACGATATTCGACATCTTTGTGTCAAGTGGGATCAGGCTTTGGATCCTGACGGGAACATGCCTAGCGAATATGTGCGTCAAAGCAGGCGGGGTGTGAGCTTAGGCCCGGTCAGGGATGGTTTGGCTCGACTCACTGGCTATTTGACCAGTGAGGCAGCGGCTGCGTTTGCGGCAGTGGCGGATTCTTTGAACAATCCTCGGGCTTCGAAGGCTGCGGGCACGGCCGATGCTCTCGGCCAGGATCACAGCGATGACTCGGCTCGTTTGGACAGCGAAGGTCTAGACAGTCAGGTGAGTGAGGAATCCTCGGAGCCAACTGACACTCGGACTCGGGCTCAGAAGGACCATGATGCGCTGGCTACTGCGCTGAACGTTGCTTTGGCCAGTCGCGAGTTGCCGCTTCTACAGGGGGCTAATGCCACGATTGTGGTTGAGGTCAAGGAAGAGCATTTAAGGGACTTCGGTGAGTCGGACTCGGATCCTTTGGTGGGGTGGCTGGCAGACCATCGGGGAACCCAGACTCCGGTTCGGCGGTCTTTGGTGAACCATTTATCTTGTGGGGCTCAAATCCAAACGGTTGTGCGCAATAGTCTGGGTAAAATCGTTGCTCTAGGAACACCGACTCGTATTTTTGGTCCTAACCAGCGCCGCGCGATCGCCCTTCGTGATGGTGGATGCGTCATTCCGGGGTGCACGGTGCCGCCGGCTTGGTGCGAGATCCACCATGTGACCCCTCACTCTGACGGGGGCCCGACCCACACGGATAATGGCGTGACGCTTTGCCGTTTTCATCACCGCACGATTGATTCCAGTGGATGGCAGATCCAGATGCGAGGCGGGATTCCGTACGTTCGACCTCCCAGGTGGGTAGCGGACCTGTTTCCCGAGAAATATGAATCCGGGTGGGCGAACCAAGCAGCTGCGAATCAAGAAGCGCGCATCCAGGAAGCGCTCGAATCAGCCCAGGATTCAGACGAGCCTTGGATTGGGGCTTCTGAGAGTTTCCCGGAGGCTAGGTTCCCGGATGTCAATCCCCCGGATGCTGACTTCCAGAATGCTGACTTCCAGAATGCTGATCTCCCGGATGCTAACTGGTTGAGCGACATGGACGTGTTAGATGAGGCTCCTGAATCAGGTTCTCCTCCTACGGCAGGGCTAGATCCGCCCGGGTCTTGGCGTTCTGCGTGATTTGCGTTCTGCGTGATTTGCGTTCTGCGGGAAATCCTCGGGCGGATCCGGCATTGCTTCTTCTGGCGTCGGAGTTCCGGCAGTGGAAGAAGCAATGCTTGGGGCTGTCCGCAGGGCTCGCGTAAGCGAGGGGTTACATAGGCGAGGGGTTGCCTAAGCGAGGTCTATCTAAGCGATGGAACAGGTAAGTGAGGGATCGCGCAGGCTGTTCTCGAACGGTGACGTAAGGTTGCGTGTGTTCCGTCATTGGAGGTTCCATGTCTGATTTGTTTCCAGCCTGCCCCGAGTGCGGCAGCGAGTACACCTATGAAACCGGCGCGCTGCTGACGTGCCCGATGTGTGGGTACGAGTGGTCCTCGCACTCGGGCTCAGACATGCACAGGGGCTCAGACACGGACTCAGACACGGACTCAGACAGCGACACGTACATGGACGCGGATGCGGAGGCAGCCGGAGACCCGGACGCATACGGGATTGGTGAAGCCCCAGAGTCCTTGGATGCTGGACCCGTTATCCGCGATGCTGTCGGAAACGTCCTGGAAGACGGCGATACCGTTGCCATCGCGAAAGACGTGAAAGTGAAGGGTGCTGGTGGCGGAACGCTGAAGATCGGCACCAAAGTTCGGGGAATTCGGCTCGCTCCTGGAGGTCCCAATGGACACGATATTGATGCGAAAGTGCCGGGGTTCGGACAGATGATGTTGAAGTCCTCAGTGGTCAAGAAGGTCACCTGAAGCCCGGTTCACCTGCACACGCAGGGTTAGGTAGCCGTGATAGGTTCAGCGGATGAACAGAGTCGATCACCCAAACCAAACCGCCAGACTCCCACTGATTTCCGCGACAAACGCGTGGATCGTCGGAGGAATGTTAGTGGCCCTTTTCCTCGTGGGCTCCTTCTATGATCTCCAGATTTCGGAGGCGCTGGTAAACCCGGCGAACCCGGTGGGGATCTTTGGTGCCGCTTACGGTGAGTATCCGCTGGCGCTGGCGCTCCTCGTAGGTGGCCTGATACTGGTGCTTTTCCGCAACACTCAGAAGACAGGCCTAATGGTCACCCAGATTGTGCTGGGGTCAGTGGCCATTTTGGGAAGTGTCGCGTTCCTAGTGGTGAACCCGATTCGGTTCATCGATGGGGCGCAGGCCGTAGTAATCGGCATCGACGTGTTGCTCGTAGCCGCAGTCATCTGGATTACGTTCAGGTCGCTGCGGGGTGTGAACAGAGAATTAGCAGTTCGTGTTGCCATAGTGCTCCTTGTCATTTCACTTGGAGAGCTGTTGATCGTCAACATCTTGAAGATAGGGTGGGAGCGTCCTCGGATGCGCATGCTGATGGAAGTCCCAGACGCCACATTTGCCCCGTGGTGGAGCCCCGGAACCCCAGAAAAGGACCTGTTGGTCGCATCGGGGGTGGCTCCGGAGGAGTTCAAGTCTTTCCCCTCGGGCCACACGGCGAACGCAACTGTATTGATCGCGTCCACGGCGCTAGCCACGTTGAAGCGCGGTTGGGAGAAGGCTCTCCCCTGGCTGTTCTGGGGCGGTGTCGTCTGGGGCTTCTATGTCGGGTTTAGCCGCATAATCATGGGCGCACATTTCCTTACCGACACGGTTGTGGGATTCACCGTGACGTTCCTCTGCACGCTTGTCGTCTACCGTTTCGCGTTCCCACGAGGGGCAGGCTCAGCGCTAGCCCCCGACACGGAGCCCGGCGACCTGTAATCGGGTTTGGGTAATAGGGTTTGGGTAATCGGGCCTCGGTGATCGGGTCTCGGTGATCGGGTTTGCGCAGTTGGGCTCGGATGGTTGAGTCCGAGGGATGCCTTTGCCGGAGCAGACCCCGTCCAAACATAACCTCGTCCAAACAAAACCTCGTCCAAACAGAGGAGAAGCGCCCCGCCGGAAGGTCGCTGTGCCGCACCGTTTGGCATACGATTAATGGAATATCACCCCCTTCAAATAGGAGACCTGCAGCCATGGACCACAAGTTCCGCCGCCCCGCACAACTGGAGCCTGAGCAGGCCGAGGAGATCGTTGGCGATGAGGATCCCGCAGAGAACTCGGAGATCGCTCACACCAGCGCTTGGGCTCTGATGGGGGTTCCGAATGCTGACTTCGATAAGGAAGCGATAGAGCAACTACGTCAGACAGTTCGCACGCAAGGAGTGGACGTTATCGCGTCCGCGTGGTCGCGGCTTCCTGACTTCACTCTCCCGGGCGCCCTTTGGCGGATCTACCTGGTGTGGCAGTGGTACCAGATGAATCCGGAGGTGCTCCGCGAACGCTACCTCGAAGGCAAGAAAGCAATGGAGGAAGAGGGAGTCGCGAACGAAGAAACGGTTCCCGATTTCGACGAGGTGATCCGGGCGGACGAGGGCGTGCTGGCAGGCTACGCCAATGAGGACGATCTGCCTGCAGTCCTGGGATCAAACGCCGCACTCCTGCGAGTTTTGGCCGCAGGGGTTACGTTTGGACCAGAGTGGATTACAGAAGACGATCACAGGTTGGCGCACAGGGTGACTCGACGCCCAGATGCGCTCCTGGCAACGGCAGACGAACTTGATGAAAGCGCTGAGCAGGCGCGTGAGGGAACGCTTGACTAAAACCGTCAAGCCTCCGGCCTGGTTTACCGCAGACCGTAGAAGAGGAATCGAACATGAGCAGTGGCGAAACCGACGTCAATGAAGAAGTCGTAGAGGACAGCGAAAGCCAGCCTGTAGAGGTCGCTCTTCCCGGAGAGGTCTTCGTGCCCGCAGACTCCGATGAACTGGTCGGGGAGGAGCACGAGGACGCTGAGTTCGAGCTGGTCGAACCCGACCCCGAACAGGACTCGGTTGATGACGATCAGGACCCGTATACGGTGACGGGAGTCCCCGTGGACACCTCGGGGGAACTTGGGTTAGAGCATCCGCTTCCAAGTGGGCGTTACGCGGACCGGGAGCTCTCTTGGATCGCTTTCAATGAGCGCGTTCTTGAGCAGTCGGAAGACGAGTCGTTGCCGTTGCTGGAGCGACTGTGGTTCTCCGCCATTTTCTCTTCTAACTTGGACGAGTTCTACATGGTCCGCGTTGCCGGCCTGAAACGCCGCATCGCGGCAGGTATCGCACAGCCTGGGGCTGCAGGGCTGGCACCGCGAGAGATCCTGGATGTCATTCGCCACCGGACGCGCAAGCTGGTTGCTCGTCAGGCGGAAAACTACCATCAGGACTTTGTCCCAAAGCTTGCCGACGTGGGTATCCACATGAGGGCCTGGGATGATCTGGAGAAGGCCGATCAGGACCGTTTGTCCTCGTACTTCCGAAACCGCGTGTTTCCGGTGTTGACGCCGCTTGCGGTGGACCCCTCGCACCCCTTCCCATACATTTCGGGACTTCCGCTGAACATCGCGGTGGTGCTGCGAAACCCGATCTCCGGCAAACGGCACTTCGCCCGAGTGAAAGTCCCGGAGACGTTGCCACGCGTCATCAACGTTGACACTGCAGGCCGTGACGGTCGCCCAGAGAGCTACGTGCGCCGCCCCGACGGAGCCCAATTCATCATGCTGGAAGACCTGATCATGGCCCACTTGGACCACTTGTTCTCCGGCGTTGAGATCGTTGAGGCTCACACCTTCAGGGTTACTCGTAACGAGGATTTGGAGGTCGAAGAAGACGACGCAGAGAACCTTCTGACCGCCATGGAAGAAGAGCTTTCCCGGCGTCGCTTCGGTCCGGTTGTCCGCCTTGAAGTTGCCGACACGATCAGCCCATTCGTGCTGAACTTCCTCATGGCGCGCCTCGAGATCACTATGGATGACGTGGTCAGTCTGCCTGCGCCCCTGGACTACACGTTCTTCAATGAACTCCACGACCTCGACTTGCCGCAGCTGAAGTACATGCCTTTCGTGCCGGTCACGGCGGCGGGGCTGACGGACGTGGAGTCCTCGCAACCAGGCGATATCTTCGCGACGATGCGTTCACACGACGTGCTGCTGCATCACCCGTATGACTCCTTCTCCACCTCGGTTCAACACTTCATTGGGCATGCCGCCCGCGACCCGAAGGTGCTGGCGATCAAGCAGACGCTGTATAGAACTTCGGGCGACTCTCCGATTGTCTCGGCGCTGATAGATGCCGCCCAACGCGGTAAACAGGTGTTGGCGATTGTCGAGGTGAAAGCGCGTTTCGACGAGGAAGCCAACATTTCCTGGGCGAAAAAACTGGAGCGCGCGGGAGTTCACGTCGTCTACGGCATGGTGGGGCTGAAAACCCACTGCAAGTTGTCGCTAGTTGTTCGGCAAGAGGGCGACACGTTGCGTCGCTACTGCCACGTCGGCACGGGTAACTATCATCCGGGAACGGCGAGGGGATACGAGGACCTCGGCCTCCTCACCAGCGATCCTGACGTTGGGCAGGATCTCACTAGGATCTTCAACCAGCTCTCCGGCTACGCACCCAAGTCCACGTTCAAACGTCTGGTTGTGGCGCCGGTGTCGATTCGGAACCATCTCATCGGAAAGATCGAGGAACAGGCAAAGCGGAAACTTGCTGGCAAAGACGCGTGGATCGGAATCAAGGTCAACTCGATCGTTGATGAGCGAGTCATTGACGCGCTCTACCGCGCCAGCCAGGCAGGAGTGCCAATCGATCTGGTGGTTCGCGGAATCTGCGGATTGAAGGGCGGCGTCAAGGGTCTGAGCGACAACATTCGGGTCCGGTCAATCCTGGGTCGCTTCTTGGAACACTCGCGAATCTTTGCCTTTGGGCCTGCGGGTCGTGAGGAAGTGCTCATCGGCTCCGCGGACCTCATGCACCGAAACCTGGACCGCCGAGTGGAAACATTGGTGAGCATCCAAGACCGCGCTCACATTGACTACTTGGCGGGGCTGATCCGCACGGAGGCGTCCCCGGGAACCTCGTCCTGGCGGATGCGCAAGAACGGCCGTTGGCGGAGGCAGACCGAAGATAAGTACGGCGCACCTCTGCGCGATATTCAAGTGGAGTTGATGCAGGAGGCCTCGTCCCGCGTGGTTGGAAGATAGGGCGGGAGTGGACGTACTTGGACGTGCTTGGACGTACTTGGGAGTATTTCGGGAGCAGTCGGGAGTACTCCGAAGTAGTCGGGGGTACTCGGTGCGCGGTATTTGGTGCGGAGTATAGAGTTGTAAAGTGCCTTATCGATCAATAATCTTCCCCAGGGGAATGGTCCGCGCCGCAGGAGCCGTGGTATGGCGGATGAAGAGTGGACGTCCCGAGCCAATACCAGGTGAACCGGTTTCACCGAAGGACCTGGAGGTTCTCCTCGTTCATCGACCCCGTTACCGGGACTGGTCGTGGCCGAAGGGGAAAGCGGAACGCAACGAGCCTCTAGCTGTCGGCGCGGTGCGCGAGGTCGAGGAGGAGACGGGCGAAGTCGTTGCCCTCGGCGCGCCATTGACGACGCAGCGTTACCGACTGAGTTCAGGCCACCTCAAAGAGGTCTATTACTGGGTGGGACACGTGATTCCGAAGCACTCGCCTCCCAGGGCGACCCGTTTCCCTGTGGAGCTCGCGTCTTCAAAAGAGATCGACATTGCCAAGTGGATGAGCACGAAGAAGGCCAGCCAACTGCTCACTAGGCGCGGGGACCGGCGACTGCTGGTCGAGCTAATCGGGAGGGCTGCCCGCGGGGAACTACAAACTACGGCGGTTACCTTGCTCCGCCATGCCAAGGCGGTGACGCGTGAGAAGTGGGATGGCGACGAGGCAACTCGGCCGCTCACCCGCCTCGGCGGCGGGCAGGCTCTGGATCTGGTGCCGCTGCTGTCTGCGTTTGGCACGACCAAGGTGATCACTTCGCCGTGGAAGAGGTGTGAGCAGACGGTGGCGCCTTATGTCGCTCTCGGCTCCCCTGAATACACCAGCTACGATTTCCTCACGGAAGAGGGTGTTGGTGAGAATCCGAAGGCTTCATCCAAACTGGTGAAGAAGCTGATGGTGGAGCCATGGGCTTCCACGGTGATCTCCTTGCACCGCCCCGGGTTTGAGGCGTTGGTGACGCCGCTTCGAGAAGTATCCCCGCGCATTGTTGCCGCAGCGATGGATCAACCGAAGCCGGGGCTACGGCGCGGAGAGATGCTGGTTGTACACGTCGCACTTTCCGGGCGTCCGCACGCGATTGGCACTGAACGGCATCGCCCGATGACGGCGCTCAGGGTTGTGTAGCACGCGCTCACATACTCGCTGGGTTTTGTTTGCTGCTTGTTGTCCGCACCCCGGACCTTCAACGGGGCGCGCCCCCGCTTTGTTTCACAACACTGTTCCCTGTCCTTAATATGCTTCCCTGTCCTTAATGCGCTTCCCGGAGCTCCAGGCGAGGCGTGGCCTCCCAGGGCGATCGCCTATTCGTAACATGGTATTTAAGGACCGGGGGCCATATTAAGGACCGGGAAGGACCGGGAACAGCCGGAAAGGACCGGGAAGCGCCTCGTTGACTCCGAGCGGGGTGACAGTCGCCGGCCGCGAAGCCCATGTTCGCTTTAGCGCCACGCTGGGCGAGGCTGGGCGAGGCTGGATCCGATCCGATCCGATCAGGTCCGATCAGGTCCGATCAGGTCGGGATTATCGCGTTGAACAAGAAGTAGAACAACGAGGAAACCAGTGCGGCCGCAGGGAGCGTCAACACCCATGCCACGACAATGTTTCCAACGACAGACCAGCGGACCGCTGACTTACGCTTGGTTGCGCCAGCGCCCAGGATCGCGGCGGTGATCGACTGGGTGGTGGAAATCGGTGCGTGGAAGATGTATGCGGCGCTGTAGAGAACGGTTGCCGACACGGTCTCTGCGGCAAAGCCGCTGGCAGGATCTAGATCGATCATCTTGGACCCCAGGGTCTTCATAATCCTCCAGCCGCCCGAGTACGTTCCCAACGCGATCGCGCCCGCCGCCGACACCTTCACCCAGAAGGGGATCGTCATGTCGCCATTGACCGGGTCGAAGATGTTGTGGGTTTCCCCGTACCCTCCCGCGAGAAGTGCGATCACGATGACGCCCATGGTCTTCTGCGCATCTTGCAGGCCGTGTCCGAGGGCAACAGCCGCCGAAGAAAACCGCTGCGCATACCGGAACCGGCGCATCGTTCGGTGGTACGGCATAGAAGCAAAGAGCGCCAGCAGCAGTTTCATGAACAGGTAGCTCAGCACGAAACCGATAAAGGGGGAGGCGAGCATCGGGATGATAACTGTCTTCGTGATGCCCACCCAGTGAACTGTCGTCGCCGAGGCAACGCCTGCTCCCACCAGGCCACCGATCATGGCGTGGGACGAGGACGACGGCAGTCCAAACCACCACGTCGTATAGTTCCAGGTGACCGCTCCGACGAGGGCCGATAAGACAATGACGAGGCCCGCTCTTTGTACCAGCTCGGCCTCAGAGGTTGCGAACCCCGTGATGTCGATGATGCCTTCGCCGATTGTCTTGGCGACCTCGGTGCCCAGCAGTGCGCCGACAAGGTTCATAACGGCGGCCATGATCAGGGCGGTACGTGGCTTCAACGCCCCGGTCGCCACGGTGGTTGCGATAGCGTTCGCCGCATCGTGGAAGCCGTTGGTGAAATCAAACCAAAGGGCGATGAGGATAACGATTACAACCAGTATCAGGTTGAGGGTCACGGCCTACGACTCCTTGACCGCGATGGTTTCGATCGCGTAGGCAAACTCCTCAAACGCGTCTGCAGCCGCTTCCAGCGTCTCAATAAGGTCTTTGAGCTTGATGACCGTGAGCGTGTCCAGACCAGACTCGAAGAGGTCTGCCAGGGAGCGGCGGTAGAACTTGTCTGCCTGGTTTTCCAAGATATTTACTTCCAGCCAGTAGGGTTGCAACTCCATCGGCTTTTTGAGTCGAGGAAGTGCTTTCGCGGTGAGCTCGGACGACTTTTGCAGCACGTTTACTTGCTGGTTGATGCCCCTGAAGAAGTTCTCAGGAATGTCATCCAGCTTGTACAGGACGATCATGTCGCCGGCCTCATCGATCATGTCCACGCAGTCGTCCAGTAGACCAGCTAGTTCCCGCATGTCGTCACGGTCGAACGGAGTCACAAATGACTGGTTCAATTTGCGGCCAAAAGCGTGGTTGATCTCGTCCGCCTCATGCTCCACATCGTGGAGCTGGTCGCGAAGCCCCGACTTTTCATCAAATGGGGCATTGACGATGTCATGGAGAAGGTTAGAAGCGACGACTGATTTCTGAGCCAACTGAGTAAGAAGCTCGAAAAAAGAAGGGCCACGATCCGGCTTTATTGCCACGGCAAATCTCCGTTTACTTTGAGGAGGGCTTGTACAACACAACTTAACCACACAACCGAGATAGCCTGCTAAGCGAGTGGTCCATTCCGGAACGTTCCCGGGTGTTATCTTGCGACTCTGTAAGCAAAGTCATCGCGATGGGGGACCTTACGACTAGGTCCCATCCATGCCGTACAACTACGTCCCGTCCATGCTTCGTTTTAGGTTCCGTCCTCGGTCCCCTCTCACGTTCTGTTTTAGTTACGTTCTGCTTTAGGTCCCGTCACACCGCATGTCATAAGCGCGAGGGCGGTGGCTGATTCTGGTCGTGGGCGTCATTAGTGGCGTTATTACAGGGTTCCTCGTACAAAACGTGCAGAAGACGGGCGATCCTACGTCGCCTGTAAGCCATGCGCTGAAGGGACTTAACGACCATGCAAAGGGCGGAGGGATTTGCGATAATCGAAGGGCTGAATTGTTATTGGCACAAAGTTGGCAGATTGCCATCGCCTTAGGAGGCAAGCACTAATGACCGTGACTGAAAAGGATGTCCGGGAGGCAGCTCCGGAAAATGCTCCTGAAGATGTCGTCAGCTGGGTAGCTGAGATCGCTGAGTTGACCAAGCCGGAGCGCGTCGAGTTCATGGATGGTTCGGATGCCGAGTGGACTCGTTTGACCGACCAAATGGTCGAAAGCGGAATGTTCGTTCGTTTGAACCCCGAACTGCGTCCCAACAGTTTCCTTGCACGCTCCCTGCCATCAGACGTTGCACGCGTTGAGTCGCGTACCTTCATCTGCTGTGAGGACCCGGAAGACGCCGGCCCCACCAATAACTGGGCAGATCCGGCCGAAATGAAGGCCACCCTCAAGGAGAAGTTTGACGGCTCCATGGTGGGTCGCACCATGTACGTGATTCCGTTCTCCATGGGACCTGTTGGTGGACCGATCTCCCAGTTGGGTATTGAGATTACGGACTCGCCTTACGTTGTTGTCAACATGCGCATCATGACGCGCATGGGTGACGCCGCGATGGAGCAGATTGCGGCTGGCAAGCAGTGGGTCCCCGCGGTTCACTCGGTTGGTATGCCTCTGACTGAAGGCGTAGAGGACACCACGTGGCCTTGCAATGACGACAAGTACATCACCCAGTTCCCCGAAACCAACGAAATCTGGTCTTACGGATCTGGCTACGGCGGCAACGCGCTCCTGGGCAAGAAGGCGTACGCGCTGCGTATCGCGTCGACCATGGCTCGCGACAATGACTGGATGGCTGAGCACATGCTCATCCTCGGCCTGACCCGCGAATCTGACGGACGCAAGTTCTTCGTTACCGCTGCGTTCCCCTCGGCTTGTGGCAAGACAAACCTCGCGATGCTTCAGCCCACGATCCCCGGCTACAAGGTGGAGACCGTTGGCGACGACATCGCTTGGATGCGCCCCGGCAAGGATGGTCGCCTCTACGCGATCAACCCGGAAGCCGGCTTCTTCGGCGTCGCCCCTGGAACTTCAATGAAGACCAACCCCATGGCCATGGAGTCCATGCGCGCCAACACCATCTTCACCAACGTCGCACTGACCGACGATGGCGATGTGTGGTGGGAAGGCATGACGGATGAGCCCCCTGCGCATCTGATTGACTGGCACGGAAACGATTGGACCCCCGAGTCTGATGCTCCGTCCTCGCACCCCAACAGCCGTTTCACGGCGCCGGCATGGCAGTGCCCGATCATCTCGGATGACTGGGAAGCCCCGGACGGCGTGCCGGTTGACGCGATCCTGTTTGGTGGTCGCCGCGCGACCAACGTTCCGTTGGTTGCCGAGGCATACGACCAGGATCACGGCGTCTACATCGGCGCAACCGTTGCGTCTGAGGTCACCGCAGCAGCCACCGACGTTAAGGCTGGCTCGCTACGTCACGACCCGTTCGCAATGCTGCCCTTCTGTGGCTACAACATGGCCGACTACTGGGGCCACTGGGTGAAGATGGGCCAGCAGCTTGGCGACAAGTTCCCCCAGGTCTACCAGGTGAACTGGTTCCGCAAGGATGCCGACGGCAAGTTCCTGTGGCCAGGCTACGGCGACAACGCCCGTGTGCTGGACTGGATCGTCCGTCGCACGGCTGGCGAAGTCGACGCTATCGACGGTATCACCGGCCGCTACCCCAAGTTCGAGGACTTCAACATTGAGGGCCTGGAAGGCTTCACTGAAGAGGACTGGGACGCGCTGTATGAGATCGACCCGGAGGCCTGGGAGTTTGAGACCGATGACTCGGCCACCTACTTCGAGCAGTTCGGCGATCGTGTTCCTGAAGCCGTGCGTGAGCAGCTCAAGAAGCTGCATGAGCGCATTGAGGCAGCCAAGAAGGCGGAGGCTGAGGAGGCCTAACTCTTCGAATCTGTTGGTTCGCCAACATTGAGCACCGGTAAGGGGTGCGTCGGCCGAGAGGCTGGCGCACCCCTTCTGTGTTTGTTGGGTTTTGTGTTTGTTGGGTTCTGTGTTGGTTAGTGCGTCGGGCGAGCTAGCCCTCGGGCTGGTTGTACTGATGCCAGAGCGCCGAGACCCTGTCAGCCTGGTCCTGTAGGCCGACATTCGCTAACGCAAAGTAGAAGTCTCTGGCGCTTTCCCATCGATGCTCCGGGACGACGCTGCAGACGATCTCCGTCCGGTGGGGAGAAAACTCGACAATGCCTCAGCAAGATGGGCAGCTGAAGGTCCTATTTGCTTAGTCTTGTTTGCTTGGTCGTGTTGATCGCTTGGTTGTGTGGATCGCCTGGTCGTTTTATTCGGCTGGTTCGTAATCTTCCAACCACACGAGCGCGTCTGGATCGTCCAAGCTCATTTTGTCATCCCACCCGGTTGTCATCACTGATGCCAAGTAGATCCGTTTGGCGACTTCCTCTTCGGTGAGGACGTGCCCGGAGGGAGAGTAGTAATTGCCATCGCTGCACTTGTCCGCGACCCACCGCGTCCCGTCTCCGGGCCCTTCGAAACGGATGGGACTGCAAGTGAAGCGAGTGCCGTCGGGGTTCTTCGGTGCACGCGCGAATTCTTCCTCCGACAGTCGGTGAGAAAAACCCGCAATCCCCATGACGACAATCACCAGAAACAGAAAAACCGTGAAAAACGTTCGAATGAAGGGTGTGTTCCAGCGGGAGAGCTGTTGCGCTGCCTTCGAAGACTGGTTTTGCTGCTTAGGTCGGGGGGACTCCCGGTTGGTAGGACAACGTGCTCCTAGACAAGGAATCGGTGGCCAGGGCAGCTCATCCTGCCTGTCCGAAGGGCCATCGTGACAGTGCCCAGAATACTACACGTCAGCTGGAACAAACCCATAGTGCGGATCTTTCTCGTTTAGTTGAGGTGCGCGCACGCGAGACGAGGTTACTGGCTGGACGTAACGGCCAGAGCGGCAGCGCCCCGATTGCACAGAGCGGCAGTGTCTCGATCGCACAGAGCGCAGCGCCTTGGTCGTCGAGGATACGGCCTTTTCAACGTGGAAGACTGTCCTTCGGTAGCGCGGGCCGGGGCTGTCGCGACAGGCTGTTGCGTTGTTGCAGGGCTGTTGTGCCGGAGCTGTTGCGCCGAGTGCGGGCGTTAGGCCGAGTCGGGGGAGGACCATATCCACGGTGAGGGGTCACCCGGTCGGAGGCTTGGCTGGGTGACGGGGCGGTGAAGGCTCCCAGTGTCCTGCCAGGAAATCCGCATAGAATGGCTACGCGGTTTATGCACACCATCAATCTCAATCTTGGAGTTGCACACGATGACTCAAACGCCAGTTACAGGTCCGTTGCAGGACCAGCCGGTGCCGGTCGGCGACGGCACTCCTGTGCCCGGTGGGGTTGCTGTGCCCGGTGGGGTTCCCGCCGTTGCTCGGATCCAGGAGGTTGAGGTGAACTCGGGGGCCGATTCGGGGGCCGATTTGGAGGCTGATTCGGGGGCCGATTCGGAGGCGAACTCGG
>ERZ1032924.45-NODE-45-length-18095-cov-8.527661_pt1 | contig 18095 bp, 21 predicted proteins | sample MGYA00516956_ERZ1032924 | MGnify/ENA primary metagenome ERZ1032924 (study PRJEB33719, sample SAMN04262513) | wastewater metagenome | biome: rural village; feature: composting latrine chamber; material: composting feces with ash | place: El Salvador | collected... | reverse complement strand
ACTGCGGCTGCACCGGCGGCTCGGGCGATTGCGGGACCTCACACTCCTCAGCAGGCGAAAGGTCAAACACCCACATGGTCTGCGTGCCTTCGGCAAAAACATACCCTTCGGCTGGTTTAGCTGTGACAACCACGGTCTTGCCGAGGGTGAAAACCTGGTATTCCACGCCTTCCACCTCGGGAATAGTGAACGTCGAATCCACATCACACTGGTCGGAGGGGACCAACGTCGGGGCGACGGGTGTCACTTCGGTTGGTGGCTCAACCACTTCGGGCGGGCATTCTTCGCCGCTAATGTCGAACACCCACACGGTTTGGGTGCCTTCGGCAAAAACAAACCCTGCGGCTGGTTTGGCAATGACGGTAACCACGTTGCCAACCGTGATGGTCTGATACTCCACCCCTTCAACTTCGGGAACGATTACGCTGCCGAGCGCCTCACACTGGCCTGCGGGGACAAGCGTTGGCGCAATCGGGGTTGTTTCCGGTTCGGTGACTTGGAAGGTGGCGAGAGTTTTCTGTGATCCGGGGAAGCCGTTAGACGAGGTTCTGGGAATCCCACGAACGAAACTGGTAGCATCCACCAGGTGTTCACCCATGCTGCTGGTATCTAAGTCAAAGACTTGAAAACTGGACGTGTCACCCCAAGGAACCATGCCACTGAAAACATTTCCCTCGTCGAGTTTGACTACCCCAAAGCGGGAACCAACTACACCAAATATGCCTTCTCCGGCGAAAGTCACGCGGGCTTTGGCTGGAGTACCTCGTGGGACGCTGAGCGTATCAGTCCAGGTGGCACCTTCACCGCAGCCACCGCTGCAAAACTCGATTTTGACGGATTTTTTGGTAGTACTTGGCTGCATGTATGCCAGGTTTGAGTGGTTATATGTAAGGTAATAGTCGTGGCCGCTGTAATACATTTTTTGTGGTGTCATTAGGGCAGAGGAACGATTACTCTCTTGACCGATCACACCTGCAAAGGATAGCTCTACGCCCTCCCACGCAGCTCCGAGGATTGTTTGCCCCGCTTTGATGGGCAAAATGTTGCCATCGCCTGCTGTTTTCAATCTATTATTGTCACCGAAACTACTGCTGGAGACGCTGACGTGATCGTAGATGTTTTCGAGCATGTAAAGACCAAACGTATTGGCGTAGGTGGCGTCTTGTCCAGTAGCGTTTTGCACCAGTACGCGCACATCTCGCACCTGGTTAGTTTCCCCGGTAGGGGCGACAGCAAACCGCTGCCAGCCGCCTTCACCCATCGGTTCATCCGTATCACACTTGCCTGCGCCTTCAATCTGACACACTTCAGTGATGAAAGAAATTTCTCCAGGGTCAACTAGGGCGTCTTTCTTGGCTTTTGAGGAATACCCACCCATTTGGCGTGTGGCGTCCACGGTGGCAACAACTACTCCACTTTCGTCCACTAAATCTAGAGTGTACTCGTCGGTGATGGGCGTGTTCGGGTCTAGCTCAATATCGTCGCAGGTCACGACAATACCAAGGGCTTCTAGTCCAGTTTCGAGGGTGACATATTCGCCGGTGATGTTGTTAGCTTCACACACTCCAAACTGGTTGGAGGTCACGCGCGGGAACAGTTTCACTCCATCTTTATTTGATCCGATATCCCCAAAAGTGGCGGAGAAAAAGTACCGGGGCGTAAAAATGGGTGCTAACGCCGGGTCGTATCGTCCAAGGAGACCCCCGTTGTCCGAGCTACCGGTGTTGAAATTGGCTTCTTGTGGGGAGAAAGATTGCACATAGCCACCGTTACAATCAGCAAACCCTACTTGACAAAGGGGAAAGACCGCATTGCTACCAGCTGGGGCAATAAGTGTAAACCCCTCAATGTCGGCGGAGGTCGTGTTGTCAATTATGGTTGTGCGGCCATTGTAACCGTTCCAGAAAATTTCGACGCTGAGGTTTGAGTAGCCTTCGGGAACGGTCAAAATGGCGTTCTCGCCGTAAGACCAGACGATGTTCCCATTGGCGTCTTTGCGGTACATTTTGATCTCATATTCCCCAGGCATTAGCTCCACACTCGGGTATAGGTTGGTGGCCTGAAAGCCGGACACTGCGGTGGACACTGGCACGCCCAAACTGGTGTCCCACGAGCCGAGCGCCGCAGCGTTCCCGGTTACGAAGTATTCGCCCGGATAGCTGACGGTTCCTGAATGCGTGAAAGTAACCGTCACAGGCGCGGCCTCGTCTCCCAATTCGGGGGGGGTTGTGGGACCGCCTTCACGCAGCAGGTAATGTGTGCCCAGCGCGGTTTGGGGGGCGAGCGTGGTGGTGATTGTCTTGTCCGCGCTCACCTCAAACGTACCCCCAGAAAACACGTCCTGGTAGGTGCCTGGCTCCAAGTCGGTAGTCACGCCTTCAACCGCCAGTTCGGTACTGCCGTTATTGATGATGACGTGTCCGAATCCGCCGCGACTGAAAGAGATCGCCCGGCCAGAGGCGAGGGTAGCCCAGTTGGTGACGTTCGCGTCCTCAAATACTTCATTTAACCCCAGTGCGGCCAGGGTGCGTTCGTCGCGGTGCTGACAAATCCACTGTTCCGAATCACAGTTAGTGTCAAGGGTTTTGCCCGCTGCGTCTGAAGGCGGGGTGTCATTAGCTCCCACATCGATGTACGAAGAATTCAACAGCGGTCGGCCATACCCATAGGTGAGCATGAAAACGTTGGCCAGGTAGTAGGTGTCTCCCGCTTCGTAGTTCAGTGATCCCCACCCGGCCCGCTCTGTGTCATGGTTGTCCACAAACACGACGGCAATATCGGAAGGAGTTTTTAGTGCCGTCTTCAGGTTTTTGAGACTACCCAAAGCGTTGTTGTTGAACGCGGCTGCTACAGTGCCATGATAGTCAAACTCGGTGATGTCCCCCACATCGAAGTATTCGGAAGGTTGGATGGCGTTATTAGGTCCAGTCACCACTTCTTGGTAGGCGTAGGCCCCACCAAGAATGTCAGTAATGTCTTCTGGCTCCATGTGTTTGGCCGCGTCGACGCGAAAACCTGCCACACCCATGTCTAACAGTGGTTCGATCAGCTGCTCGCGCATTGTGGCGCGCACCTGCGCGTCTTCGGTTTTTAGGTCAGCGCCAGTACCCGTTTGACAGCGACGCACCTGATCGCGGTCCATCCAGTCAGTAATCTCGCACGGTTCGTGGAAGTCGGACTCCACCCACGGAATCTCGGGGTAGGCGAGGTTTTGGTATTGCGACCCGGCGTACCCGGTCTTGACTTCCGTAGGGTCCCCAGAAGTTCCTGCCATATGGTTCAAAACCACATCGGCTATCACTTCCACGCCTGCGCTGTTGCAGGTACTAATGGCGTTTCGCAGCTGTTCTTCAGTGCCTCTACGCGAATCAAACTTATAAGAAACAGGTTGATAGTCTTGCCACCACGGGTTTCCGGCCACCACCACATGTTCTGTGGGCACAGAGATTTGTACGGCGTTCACTCCATTTTCGGCTAGGGCTTCACATTCTTTGCCCACAGAATCCCAGTTCCACTGGAACAGGTTCACTATCGGAGCGTTGTTACTTGTTGGCGGAGCTGCCGCAGCCTCTTCGGGCGCGGTGAACGCCGGGATGGCTAAGCTTGCCCCTGCGAGGGCGAAAACGCCTGCCAGGGCACTAAAAGCCCGCAGTTTGCGATCCATTTTCTTGTTACCTTCCATTGTTGTTTTCATCGAATCGGTCTCCCACCGCGCCGGTGGGAAAGAACAGAGGCGACCTGGTTGTCTAAAACCAGGTTGCGACCTTGTTTCATGGGCATTGATGCCACCACGTAGGCTCCCGCAACTTTCGCGTCTAGCGCCCCGGCCCTGCGCCCTGGAGTGCAAAGCGCTTCAGAAAGTTCACGCGGAGGCGTGGACGAGAGTGGCACGTTCCTTGCGTCCAAATGCCGCCACGGTTTACTGACCTTTTCGGGGCCGTCCGGCCCCAAAATACAATGCGAAACTGCCGCGCCTTTGCCGTCATTCCACAGTAAGGTTTGCCTGGGTGAATCCTTGTGTGTGGGGGCGATCAAATCTCCCGCAATGAGGAGGCGCCCGGCAGGCCCGTGAGGTGGGGTGCGCCGAGGTATGGGCATTGGTCCGGCCACGGCCCGCGCGTATTTGGAAATGGAACGCCCGGAAAGGAAAAAGGGACCTTTCACCTCCACCCAAAGGTCGATTGTTGGCAGGTAGAAGTCAGGCAAGTACTCCATGCGTGCCCCCACCTTGTAAGAGCACGGTTCGTAATCCCAATCCCAGTCGAGCAGGTCAAAAAAGATCGCCCACCTTGCTTCCAGGCGGGAGCGGAAAGTCACCCCCGAATAGACGGTTTCGGTTCCCCCGCCCCCCGCTTTGACGCTACGACTTTTACTCATGCTGGTCCCCAAAAGTTGTCAGGCTCAAAACCATCAGCAGCAGGGTCGCCACACACGCAAGCGACCCAAAGACGATAGGCCACACTTTCGTTACGGCAAGGAGGACAACTTGGGTCCAAAACACGAGCAGAACGAATGTTGTCAGCATCCAGAAGACGCCTTTAGAAACGGCAACATTGCCGGTAGGGGCGACACCAATAATGCACATGGGAACCAGGAGGGGAAACATGGCTAAGCCTTGGACTATCAGCGGGTAGCCCCGGTCCCGTAGTCCGTCCATAATGTCGGGCAGGTTCATTCCGAAAGCGACAATGAGGACGAACGCTAGCAGCCAGATCACCAGTTCTGAACGCGCAACTTTATTCATCGTCCGCCACCGCTTCTGTCGTTTTCTTCCACGGGCCGCGCCAATCAAAATAGGGGCGCCCCGGGGTACTGACAGCCCACAAGAGCAGTACGAACGTACTTAGGGTCGTGTAGGTGGCGACGAAAGGTGGCCACACGAAATACAGGCAGACGGCGAACGTGGCCCACCCGGCAAGCATCCACTTGGGTTTACCGAGCTTGGGTAGTGCAAACACCACACCAGGTAGTAGAAAAACCAACAATGTCAGGTCGGGGATTGATCCGCCCGAAAAGTACAGCTTGTTGGCGACCATCCCTAACAGCAGCGAAACAAACAATGCTGCAACTATGAGTGCGCCCGCTTGGGCTATGAACCGCGCTAGCGCAGACACCCCAACCTTTCTTGGTTTAGTATTTTTCATCTTTGACGCTCCTAACGCGCTTTTGTGAACAGGCTTTCCAAAGGAACTCGCGGCCCGGCATGGGTGCGGCTTCCCGAACGAGTGTGTGGATGGCTCGAACCGAAGTTGTGGGCAATCCGAGGGCTTCTTTTTCCCAGCGCCCGCGCGCTTCAGCGCTAGCACGACGCAAATCTTCCAAATCCGGCTGCCCGGACGCGACATGCGTGTACGGGCATATGGGTTCGCACTGGGCGCCAACGTGAGTGTCGATAAAAGACGTCGCACGCTCGCAGTCCACGCGGTTGTTGAACCATTTGGAAACTTCCGCCTTCACCTTCTGGATTTCGCGCGCTTTTGGCCTAGGCCAGTCCCCGAAAGCTAAAGCGGCGATGCTGCCGATGTCTTCGGCGGGCAGACGCAGCAGCGTCGAAATCTCGTTGGAAGAAAACCCTTCCCAAAGGTGGGCCGTTTGTGATGGTTCGCCATGCAAAGCGTCGTAGGCGCTGCGGCTGACACATGTCGAGGTGGGCATTTTGTTCGCCAACCTTTCACGCTCCAGCGGGTCAAGAATCCGTTTTGGTGTGGGTAGGCCAAACAGCAGCGCCAAAGCCATCCCTTTGGTTTGTGTGCGCCGGGCGCCGCGCATACGCGAAAAGTTCAGCGACTTCAACACCGCAGCGACACGTTTACCGCCGTCAGCAGCCAAAACCCCCTGCCTATCGAAAATAGGTTCGTAAACGTTTTCAGTACTGGCGTTAGCCAACATTTCATCTAGTGGGCGGGCCAAGAGAGGAAACTTTGCTTCATCTTCAAGCGCGACCCGGATTTTTCCGCGCGCTACCGATTTTGAGTACCGCAGCGCCCACGAGAACGCCGAGCAGAACTGTCCGTCGTCGCGGATTTTCCACAAATCCCACACTCCTTTACGTACCGCCCCCAGCAGCACTTCGGAGACACCGGAGACAACTTCTGAAAACAGGCGTTGCGGACAATTACTGGAGCGCACCGCGATTTGGGGGATGTTTTCCTCAAACATGAGAACCAGCGCCTTTTCACGCGCCTCCATCTCACTGAGGCGCCCTTTAGAGACGAGGTCGCGCAATCTTGCGACCTCCCGATCTAGGCAGTTTTGTTCCATACAGACCTTGTAGGGCAAAAGTTATGGAGCAGAACCTTCCCTGGCGGCTTTCGCCTTCTCGCGGGCGATCACGTCAGAACTGGTGGTAGAAATCTCCCGCAAGAACGTCGGCGGAATCGTTATCTCAACAGGAACAACGCGGCCTGTCAGGTCCACATGCAGCCCGACACTGCCGCGAACAACCCGCCCAGTCTCCGGGTCTTTTAGCGGCCTCATACTCGCCCAGTTCGGAGTGTCGGAACCTTCTTTAGTTGCCATCGCAGCCAGGCGTGACAAAAGCATCTCGGAGCGTTCAATCTTGAACAAGTCCAACGCCAACCCGGCTTGCCCATCGTCTTTATTGCCCTGGGGGTCCACCATTCCGGTGCCGCGCTCTAGTGGCAGGATTAGCCCGCGCGAAATACCGCCGGTTAGGTTTGCGTCAATAAAGTCGGAAACCCGCTGGGAAGCAAGGACCATCAAAAACTGCATAGAGCGGGCCAGGCGTGAAAGGCGTTGGATTTCTGAGGCGCCCGAAGGGCCAACCATGAACTGCCACGCTTCGTCGAGAATGACCACGCCTTCGCGGTAGGAGACAGCGCTGGCCGCCCCGTAAACCATCATGCGCAGGACCCAAGTGCCGATGCGCTGCATGAGGGGCGTGTCAGCCCACGGCACCCCCGGGTCGGGAAGCGGAATAGAGGTCCTGCCTGCGCGAATCAAGGTCAGGCCCTCAAAGTCTCTAAGTGGTGTCCCCCCGGGGTTCAGACCAATGATGGCTCTGGCTAGTGGTGAAGACTCCACCAGGTCAATAATGGGTTGCAGCATTCCTTCTGGCAGTGGCGTAGCCGCGTCGGCAATTCTGAGCGCGTGGATAATACAGGTCCCACCGTTAGCGACCCCAAACGTGAGAGCTTTGAGAAGCGGCACCTCGAACGCTTCTCGGCGCTCCCTCCCCCACGGATTTATGGCTGAAAGGAGAGAGTGCGCCACCTGTACCGCCTCTTCAGAGGCCATAACCCGAATGGGGTCTAACGCACCATCAACCTCAACGAGGTTATCCAGCGAGTAAACTTTGCCGCCCATCTTTTCGACTGGTTCGGAAAAATCCTGCCCCGCTTTCGGGTCGATCAGCACTACGGGGGTTAGCCATCCGCGCTGGGTGGGCCAGGTGATCCACTGGCGCGCCAAATGCAGCAACCCCATCGTTTTACCTACGCCGGTTTGCCCGAGGATAGCAAAAAATGGGGGTGCATCCCCAGCCGACGCGGACGCGGGCGAAATATATGAGGGTTGGCGGTCGTATTCAGTCAGCCCCAGTAGTGCCCCGTCTTTGTCCCCCACCGTTGAAAGGTTCACGACCCCAGAAGTGGAGAAAGACTGTGAAGGCAAGTCCATACGGTGCGGGGTGGAGACAACTGGAGAGCACAACATTGTCTCGTAGAAAGCACTACGCTGGCGGCCCAACAGGGATGAGAGTTCCACGTTTTCGGCCCGGTCCCCCAGGTGGCGGCGAATGTCGGGAATCTGCCCGTCGAAAGCTATCACGGTGGAAATGTCGGTGAGTGTTGGGGGACCGCCCCCGCGCGCGTACATGTCTTCCATTTCTGACAGGTTGTTTTCGCGTTCTGTCTGTTCCCCGTCGGTCGAGTTGGATTGGATGGCGCGTTCTTGAATGTCTTTGCGGTATCCGTCTCGATGCCGCTTCAGCTCTTTGCGGGTGATTTTGGCTGGCTCAACCCGGAACCTTATGGACACGGCGCGCGCGCGCTTATCCAGTAGTGCCACCATCCAGTGCGCCAACGGAGAGTCGAACGGCACCCAGTCCAGCTCCAGGTCTGAAATAGTCGCCATCGTCATCGCATATGAGCCGGGAATCTTCCACCGTTCACATTCGATAAAGTTCGTTTCCTCCAAGTCGCGTGCTTGCAAAATGCGGGCTGTCTGCGCGCCGCGCACGCTCGAAAAGTGGTGCAGGTGGTCCGCGTGAACTAGCAGCGGCGAGGCGGAAGAATGCCCAAAGTTATACCAGTAGCGGGCCAGGTTTTGTTCCGAGCGACCAAAAGCGTCGGTGCCTAGTTCCACCAGGCCGCTGTCGCGCATGATCTTATCGACCACCTCATAGTCGGCCTCGTAGTCTTCGAGGGGGGCGCCACTAGAGGTGAGCGTGTGGGTAATGGAATCCATAGCAGCGCTGAATGCGCTTTGACCTTTCCGAACCATTTTAGGGATCAGGCGCACGCCCACGACTAGGAGACGACGCTGAACGTCACGGTCCCCAAAGTCTGCGCGCAGTCGCTCGGCTATAGGCGAGTGCGCGGGCGGCTGGTACAAGTCAGGGATGTTCACCAATAAGGTGTGAACCTCTCGGTAGGAGCTTTTAGCTAAGGCTCGGCGTCCAGAAAAGGTTTGCGCCTGGTTCGCCAGCTTTTGGAACAGGTCTTCCAGTGGGGCTGCCGCGTCCAACATTTTGCCCGAGTCGCGCGCGTCAATGACTGGTGAGAGCGGCATTTTGCGGTACACCCACATGTTCGAGTTGGGGGCAACAAACCGTCCGCCCGAAAGTACTTGGCGAACTTCCGAAGACCAAACAGACTCGAACTCTCTCTTGTCTTCCACTATTTACCCTCCCGACTGTGCCGACTGGGGCGTCTGTAGCGACTGGGGTACTTCAACATTGCCCGCACGCTCACTGGTGATCGCGTTCTCGAAAGGCACTAAAAGGTGTCCGGTGCCAAGAGGTCCCCAAGCGACCACCTTCGGGGTGCCCGAGAGAGCGTCAGCCACCAGCACGTCAAGAGCGGTTTGTGTCACTACTTCACCCACCCCCAAAGCACTTCCCGTGTCCGGCTCGGGGAAAGACAAAATGACACTGACAAGCATTTCGCCAGTGGGCACACCCTCCTTGTCCACAAAGTTTGCGGCGCTGGTGACTCGCACACTTGCCTCATCTGAGCGCCCTAACGGCGTGTACCCGTTTTCTACCGTCGGGTCTCCCGTGGTCAGTTTCAAGGCGACCGCGTCGAAAGCCGCGTAGGCCCTTGCCCAGGCGTCTAAAGCTTGAACCACGGGCGCGGGAGCCTGGGTTGCAGACACGCCAGGCCACAGAGGTAGGGCGCCCCACTGCCCCGGCTGGGATGGGGCAATAGGCAACAAGGATGGTGTCCCCAGTACCTTGATGCCGGAAAGGTCGCTGGCCGACAAGGTGATGGTTGCGGTAAAAAAGCGTCCCGCGTAGGTTTTCATCCCATCTTTTGTTGGGGGCACTTCTAAAGTGAAAGTGTGGAGCCAGGTTTCGACTGACTCCACCACTCCCTCATCGTCAACGGCTTGGAAGTCGATTTCTTGCGCCCCGTCCCACGAGACGATACGACCTGTAGGCAAAGGGGACGGGTCCGAATACAACCAATCTTCCAGAGCCACCGTCGCTTCGACTTTGCCGGGGGCGGCCAAGTTGAACGTTTCTACGGCCACACCAGAGGCATTGCGGGACCCGAAGGCACCCAACACAGCTAGGGCTGCAAGAGGAAAAAGGACGAAGACGGCGAACTTGATGTAGCGACGCATCCATTTGGCTTTGCGTTCGCTGCGTAAAGAGTCAGCCAGATCGCGTCTAGCTTCTTCTTCCACCAATGTTTCGCCCCAAAAACCTTTGGGGACTTCGGCCTTTTTCCGGCCAACCATCCTTTCACCCCCTCGCTAAAGAGCGACTAGCTGCGGTAGAAACTTTCAAGTTCAAGTCACCCGCCAGCAACAGCAAAGTCGCCTCAGTAGCGCATTCTTCTTGAGCTAACAGGACCCGCACCTCTGGGTCAGGGTGGGCCACTAGAAGGCGTAAACACTCACGGCAGCGCACATGTCCGGGCGGGACCGGGTGGCTGCAAGGAACCCAACGACCGTTCTTGCCGCCAGGCCCGTTCGCCCCCACGGCAGTAGAGCCTTCCAGTGGGCGCCAAGATCGACATTTTCCCATCACTACGACACCAAAGACGCCAGCGTTGCCAGGTTGCGCCGAGCCGTCTCATCCAAGCTGGTGGCTGCCTTCGACAACTCAATGGTGGCGACCATCCCTCCGGGACACTTGCGGGGAATGTCAGCGCCCAACTTGCGTGCCAAAGACCATGCGGCGCGCACCCCGGGGCGGCTAAGGCCCGCAATGTTCGCGGTCGCTTCGATGGCGTCCATTGGCGCCACCTGCACGAGAATAGCTAAGCCTTCAGGGATGTCGCTAAGAGTCGACATCGTCAAAGAAACGTCCTCAGTGTTAGCCGCACATCCGAACACACTGGCCGCCAGCGCCAACTCGTCGGTGTTTAGTCCGAACACTTCGTGGACTTTGGTGACGATCCGGCGTGCTTGCGCTTTCGTCACTTTTGACGCGGTAGTGCGTGTGCGGGTTCCCGCAGCCGGGCTTTCGCTTGCTTCTACTTCTCCAGCTTCCGCAACCTCAACTACTGGCGTCTCATCCTGTGTGCTCTCTTCTTCGCTACCCATCTCAGTTTGCGGGTACTGATCGTTCCAAGACATTTTTGCCCTTTCCATAGGATCATCTGTTGGCTCCTTGCCGTACGAAAACATGTAAGTAATACCTGCGCGCGCCTTAGCGGACCCCAAAAAGTTCGAGGGCGAAAGCGGTGACTATGTAAAGCCAGAGGATGACGCTCAGCGCGTTTTCGCGGCCCGAACCGGCGTTGCCTAGGATCGCCAGACCGAAGCGGTGGTCTGAAAGCGGGTAGAAGATGGGCACTTTTGCCGTGGTGAGCATGTCACCCAAAATGTGTGCGGCCACCCCAAGGGCGACCGCGAGGGCGAACCACATGGGGGTTAGTGGCGGCAATGCCACCAGCACCCCCAGCGCGACCGCGCCACCTATCCGCAGCCACGTTTTTTTCACACCCAAACCCACTAGCGCCAGTGCGGCAAAAAATGTCCCCAGAAGACCCATCACTACCCGCGCGACCACTACCGGCGCCCAAGTGGCGGCCCCCAAAACGGCGAACGTGACCAAAAATGAGAGCACCACAAACCAGGCGGTATGAGTGCCTTTGCGGTGTCCCCCTGAGAGTGTGTGAGCAACCCGAGACAAGATTGTGCTAACTGGCGGCAGCGCTTTTGAAACTGTCGCCCCAGGGTGGTCGATGTCGGGCAAGAGTGCGCACCCTGCTGTCAAAATGGTGACTGCCCCCAACGTGAGTGCGCTCCAAGTTTGTGGCGCTACCCCCGCACTGATTGGTGTGTGCGCAAAAATCCCGACGGCCAGTGCTGCGCCAGTTACGGTGTGTCCTTTAGCCATCATTGGCGCATCACACCTGTTGCCAAACGTGTGCCAAGTGTGAGCGGGAAACACGCACTTTCGCGCCGGGGCGGACCTTTCGCCCCAGAAGAGCGCTAATGGTGCTTGAGACTTCCCCAAAAGTGGGGGTGTGGATGCCGCTGGGTGCGAAGCCAACAATCTCAGTGCCGTCAGGGACGAGGAGGACTACGTGTAGGCGTCCCGCTTTGAGCCGCTTTTTCCACACGCCTTGATCGAAAGGAACATGAACAGGACTGCCTAGAAGTTGCCCGTCGCGCAGCGCCCACAAAGAGCCTTCGTGCCACACGTATTTTTGGGCCGTCAAATGTGGGAAGCCAAAAAGGAATCCCGTGTTTTCGCACACGGCAACCATCGGAAACTCGTAGTCACTGGCAAAAAACCGCAAGCCCGGCAGTGTGGAACATAAGGCTGCCACCTGGCGAGCTTCGTCGGCTAGTGGACCGAAAGTGCGGTAGTTTGCCGCCAAGTCTTGAGAGAAAAAGTACTGGTTCCCGGCGGCTTGCTCCGCATCCCACTGGGCGCGCCCAGAGGCAAAACAGTAGGCGGCCAGCCAGGTGAGCGCAAAAAGGGCGAACACCAGTTGAGGTGCCGCTGCGCTGGGCAGGTGAGAGCGCACTGACCAAGAAACCAGCCCCCACCACGGGATGGAGAATGCGAACGCACTCAAATACGTTCTTGCGACCGCCCGCTTGACCCTCCAAATGACCGGAGCAACCGCCAGCGCCAACGCCACGAAAGTAAACCACGAGCGGTCGGCGATAATAAAGATGCTCAAAGGAACACACAGTGCCAGCAGCGCTGCCGTCCCCAACGCGAAGGTTCCCCACAGTCCCAGTGCGGGAGTGACCATCTCGCGCGCTGGCCGCTTAGTTCCCAGGGGCGCACCTGGCCCTGTGGCACCCCGTGCGTCTTGCGCCTCGGGCTTACTCACCCAAATGGTTTCCTCACCCCAGGTTGGTTCTGGCTCCGAAGCTTCGTCACCGTCTGCGAAGTCTGTTTCGCCCGAGCTGTCGCTGGCGGGCTTTTGTGTCTGGGCGTAGGCCAACATGCGGTCGTATTCGGCGCGTTTAGAGGGGGTAGAGAGTGTGTCCCACGCGGCGTTCACTTGGGCTGCCACGTCTGCGGTGCCCGCCAAGTCTGGGTGCGCTTCGCGTATGGCCCTGCGGTAGGCGGCCTTGATTTGGGTGTCGGTGGCCCCTTGGTCGACCCCTAACACTTCGTAGAAGCTCGGCTCTTCTTTTGCGTTCATACCCTTGTAGTAGGGCAACAGTTCTTATCGCGCAGAAATGCGGTGTCGCTTCGGGGAGGAAGTCAAGTTAGCTGTTTGTGAGCTGATGTTGGCGACCAGCTGGTTTAGCGTCCAAGGTGCCGCGTCCAGGCTGGCCCCTGGGGTGATGTTTTTTCGACCTCGGATTACGCAAATGTCTTTTTCGCCCAGGAACATTACGCTCAGGTCTAGGCCGACAGTGTGCCCGTCACGGGTGGTGGCATACAGGTGTCCGCTGGCCCGAACGGGTGATGGGATGGCTTTGTGGACCCCGGCGCGCACGGTGGCTGGCAGGTAGGCCAGAGCTTTCATGCCAGAGCTGATCGCCAGGTCGACGCTGGTTGGTTTGGTGCTGAACGTGCCGCCAGTGGCGTTGTCGCCTTTAGTGACGTCTGACGCGACTTTGCCAACTCTCACGCGGGGGGTCTCAAAGCGAAGTGTCTGTTTTTCTGCAACCCGCCATTTACCTGCTGGCGCGAACTTGCCGCCGCGATCTTCCAGTGGTCGGGCCAGGGTGTAAAGGTCAATGCCTTGGCCGGTGGCGCGCCACAGGTTTTTCTCCTGGGTGGCCACTCCCCCGCTGCGGCGCACCCGGGGGCCTTCATCCCCGCTAGACCACGCGAACACTTCCCCCGGGAGAGCGTCTTTGAGTAGGTGCTCAAACTTTTCGATGTCGAGGGTGATTGTTTTCCACCCGTCAGCCTGCGCACTTTTAGCTCCTGCGCGCCTACGTGAGGTGGAAGGCTGAGTAGCTGCGGGCCTGCCCAATGCGGACTTGTCAAACTTGGCAATGTTCTTGTTCATACCCTGCTAGTAGGGCAAACGGGGTCGGGGCCGGGCGGATGTCGCCTGAGCACCCGGGTTGGAGCCTATAGTGGTGTCCCCTCCAGCGTGCAGCAGGTTTAGTAAAGTTATAAGGGTTTATTAGCAGCCAATAAACCCCTATAACTTTACCGGCGTGCCGGGAGCTGGCGGAGGCGTCGCCACCACCTGTTGCGGTGCGCGCCCTGGTTTTTCTCGCATCTGGGGTTGCCCCGACAAGTGCAGTCGTAGCCGTTGGCGCTCTCGGGGCATTTTCCGCAGCAGTAGTCGGGTCGGGGCTTGCTCACTGTCTGGTCTCCTTGCGTTGTTAGCTCCCTCCCAGCACGACCATCCAAAGTCATGCAATCAAGGAGTCAACCCAACCTTCAGCAGTCCCGTTGGCGACATCTTCCTTTGTTGAACAGACTTTTACCGGCGACTATCAGGCTCCTTTTCGAGGTGTGCTTTCTTGCGCCTTGACTGCTTCCACATTTCGGCACGTTTGGCGACCCTAGCTTCTTCGCGCATTTCGCTCTGCCGCTTCCACCTTTGGGCAGCTTCGGCCCGCGTTTTCGGGTCGAACTCGCTTTTTGCGATAATGTCAATGTCCAAACCTGTGGCCACGGCAATCTGGTCCCAAGTGGCCCCGTGTTCTCGCGCCCTTTCTGCCAGGTACTCCATGGCGTTACGTCGCCGCCGCGCTGCCTCTTTTTCAGTCTCTTGTCCAGCACACAGCATCGTCAGAAACGAAGCCGCTTCGCGTTGATCTTCGGTCAAGGCATCGAGGTTGAGCTGGGCTATTACCGCTGCGCGTACCTGTCTGACTCTTTGTTGCACGCCTTCGGTGGCCGGATTGGCCATAACTTCCCGAACTACCCCGGGAACCATGTTGCGGATCGCGCGGGCCGCGTCTTCCAGGTTGGTGATTTCAGGCTTGCTCACGTTTGTTCCTCTCGGTCAGCCTTGGGCGAACCCTTGGTCCATCCAGGCGTTGGAAGCATCTACTAGGCCCGCCGTGCGCCAAAATGGCGTGCCGGGACTGTTAATCACACACACGCGCGCGTCGGCATCTTCACTTACCGGCACCATCCCCCCAACCAACATCCATTCGACGCAAATATGTTCAGACATCGTGACGGCCATGAAGTTTTGTATCGCCGCGTTGAGAGTGTCGATGGCTTCCTGCTCTTGTTTATCCACCTTCTCGTTTTCGCTCATTTTGTTTATTCCGTTTCTGGCTGGTAGGGGTTGGGGGTGCGGATAGGTCCATCTATGAGGAAGCCAAGGTCGGCATCCATCTGTTTTGCGTTATAGCCGCCCTCCCACGCTGCCGCTTGAATGTGGCGCAGCCATGCGTCGAACTGGGTTTGATACTCCAGCTTTTCGTCGGCGTCGGCGCCCACATGTTCGCCGTCAAAACGCGAGCACCAAGCTTCCCGCACCTGCCTGGTGGTCGGCAAGATGGTGGAGGTTAGTGCCTGGTCTTCAGCGACCGGGGGTTTTGTTGTTTGAAAGGCTGCTGCCGCTTCGCAAGCGCGAGCGTCCGCAGCTTCGTTTAGTGGGTGTCCGGCGTGGCCTTTCACCCAGTAGAACTCGACTTCGCGTCCTTGCAGGAGCTGGTCTATTTGTTCCATGAGGTCACGGTTTTTTATTGGTTTCCCGTCAGCTCTGCGCCACCCGCGCTTCTTCCACCCTGGTATCCAAGTGGTGGCACTGTTGATGACGTACTGGGAGTCGGCCAACACGGCTAGTGGCTCGTCGGCGGGGGTGGCTTTGAGTAGCTCTATTAGTGCGGTCAGTTCCCCAATGTTGTTGGTGCCGGTGGGGAAGCCGCCGGAGCGCCAGTGGTCTTGGTTTATCACCCATGCCCAGCCGGTTGGTCCGGGGTTGCCCAGGGATGATCCGTCGATGGCTGCGGTGATAGTCATTTGTGTACCTCCGTGATTGCAATAGCGCCGCGCCCTGCCAGCAGGTTGTCTGCCGAAAGGATCGGAATAGCCATGGCGGCGCGGTGGGGGCGGTCGTGAAACTCGCGGACTATAGTTGCCAGCGCTTCGTCGACGGCTGTCGCTAAATCTTCCCAGTCTTCAGTGTCGAACTCGGCGACCATAGTCACCGCAACTTGCTTGCTCACTGTTCGACCTCCCCTAGTTCTATTCCGAGGGCGGCGCTGATTTCGGGGTCAAACTCCCCGTACCGTGCTCGCGTGTACGTGCGAACCATAGGCTTGCCGTCCCCGTCAACGTCGAGGCTCACCAGCCCTAAAGCGATCAGGTTGGCGATCTTTTGCTGCTGGGCTAGCTCTAGGGTCGCGCGAACTTGGGCTGCGGCAATGATGTCAGCCTTATGTTCTCCCGTTTGGTATGGCCAGGTTTCGCTGACATACTCGTTAGCTTCGCGCAGCAGCTTTCGTGCTTCGCCTTGGTGGTCCATTTTGTCCCCTTTCGTCTTGACACCTAGTTGGTAGGGCAAAACCTTTACGTGTCCGGGACCTCGATCCCCAGAGCCGCAGCTATCTGGGGGTCTAACCCCAGCTCAAAATCGACAATCCCTCGGCTTGGCACTTGCGCACTCAAGGCGTTCCATGCGGGCGCGGACAGGTGGCGGTGTCCCTCTAGTGTGGCCAAGGCGATCAGGTTGGCGATCCGGGCCTGCTGGTTGGCGCGCTCTTGGGCTGCGGCGAGGTCTCGCGCCTGGTCCACCAGCGCCAAAGTCGCTTTCAGTTGTGCCAATGCGATCTGGTTGGCCTTGTACTGGCCGGTTTGGGCTGAAAACTCCAACCCCAGCTCGGACCTTTCGATAAAATCCAGTCCCTTCTTTGCATCCTCATAGTGGCTCACCGATCTGCTCCTTGTTCGTTGGCGATTTCTAGCAGGAGGTCGCCGTGGCATGGTTGGTCTGGGGGACACCAGCAGACCAAGTGTTTTCCGGCCAATTCGGCGCGGATGCGGTCTTTACCCCACGGGTCGCGGTCTTGGGCAAATAGGCCCTCAAGTCTGGCAACGGCGTCGGCGCGGGCCTCTCGGGAAGTCCAAAAAGTCGCGTCGGGGTAGGCGTCGTGGGACACCACATTCCAGGTGGTGCGGTTTACTTTCACCACCCGGTAAGGGTTTTCCCAAACAGAACCAGCACCGACATAGACAGCCCCTTCGGGGGCGCGCCACCCTTTCGCATTTTCACGTTGGATTCGCCTCGGATTCACTCTTCCTCCCCCACTTCCTCTACTTGAATAACGATCCGGTGGCACCCCACCGGCAGGCTCGGGTCTTTTTGGGACGCCTGGTAGATCGTTTTCGCCACATACTTGGGCTTGTCGTCGATAAGGAGGCCGGCGTCGACCATTCCGTCGCGGATTGCTTTCACGGTTGGCTGAGAGTTGTCATCATCCAAACCCGGACCACTGCGGTAGAAAGTGTCAACCGTGAGAAAAACCCTTTTGGTGAAGCCGGGGACGCGAAAAGCGTTCATGTGGCTGCGGGTTTCCAAATGTGCGCGCTGGCGCACTCGCTGGGTTTTGGCCGCTTTCGCTCTCCAGTGGTCGCGCATGTTACTGGTCATCCAGTCGCCTTTAGCCACCAGGAACTCTAGTTCCACTTTTTGTCCGCTCACCTGTCTGCACCCCCTTCCCCACTCTCGGGGGCCGCAAACACTCGCCCGTCTTTGGCGATGCCGCTGGCGGGCCACACGCCTGCGAAAGTTTCTGGCTCTCCGGTCAGCAGGTCCCACACTGGGCTGTCCCATGTTTGGGTTTGTGGATTCCACCATGCGAGGACCTCATTCATGCGTTGGCCTTGTGTCGAGGTGTGGAGGCTTTCGCGTAAGACTGTGTTAGGCGTAGGAGTTTATGGTTGGCGCTCATATCGCTTGGTCCTTGGGCTTCCCTCAAGGCTGCGGCCAGGCGCGCGTTTTCAGCCCACGCTGCCGCCAGCGCCGAGTCTTGAAGTTCGCTTTGCTCTCTGAGCGCAACTAGCTCGCCCTCGGCGCCTTGGGCGCGACTTTCGGCTTCCTCAAAAATCTCCAGAAGGTGCTCGTATTCTTCGTCCGAATACTTCAAATCGGTACGCATCTGCCACCCCCATGCCAGCACCGAAACGGTGAAGGAGGCGAGGACGGCAAGAAGAATTGACACAAACATCAGTTACCCTCCTGGGGGTCTTTTAGGCGCGCGATCTGGGCACAAAGCTCAACTTCGCGTCGGCGCGCTTCGCGTTTGAGAGTCTGCCGGGCGCGCTCTTCGCGTTCGCTACGCTTGTTAAGGTCTCGAATCTGGTCGTGAAGCTGGGCGTTGATAATCATGGCTGCGGCAAGGCAAGCGGTGACGATGACAAAAGCTATCAGCATGAGTTCCCCCAATCAGTCACGGTGTCGGCGAACATTTTCGGGTTAGCTTTCGCGTCGTTGGCGCCAAGCCGCTGCGGGGTCCGTTTGCGTTTGCGACGCTCCCAAAACGCCAGGCCAATCAGCCCCACCCAG